>Ga0307422_1001745_pt1 | contig 11203 bp, 9 predicted proteins | sample SalMarWE160290MG_FD_202153 | JGI IMG/M metagenome (GOLD analysis project Ga0307422, IMG submission 202153) | Salt marsh sediment microbial communities from the Plum Island Ecosystem LTER, Massachusetts, United States - WE1602-90 | ecosystem: Environmental > Aquatic > Marine > Intertidal zone >...
AGAGTAACCTTTTGAAGCAGGATGCCGGCGACCAGGGCGCAAATAATATCCACCACGCTGGTGAGCCAGAGTATGTTGGCGACAATGCTTAATGGAAATCGAGCATAATCCGTCAAAAATGCCGGGAAAAAATACACTTCCATGTTGACCATCAGAACGAAAAACAGGTCGGCGATTCCGTAGGTATACAGCAGGGATTTGGGTAATTCTTTCACCGTCGCCATTCTCTCCAAAAAGGATGCAATGCGGGGCATTGCTTAAAAACACCAGACTGGCGGACATGCCCGCAAAACGGGCGCCCACAGGGTGCGCGGCGCCTCCTCATGGAAGGCTAGGTTTCATTCGGTCCCCTGTAGTTTTTGTCGGTGGCGGTGGCAAAATGAAAAATGGGCCGGTCCACTCTTTTTAAAATCAGGGGGCAGTGCGGAACTCCTTTAGGAACAAAAACGACGCAGCTCTTTGTGATGGTATTCGGCTCGCCGCCCATCCAGAACTCGATCTCGCCGCCGAGGTCGGTGGGATCTTCCGGATTGGTGCCGAAAAAAGTCACCACTTCTGCAAAATCATGCGTGTGGCTTTTGTCCACAACAACCACTTCTTTCGCCTGCGGCCAAAACCAGGCGCAGTCCACATAAGGAGCTCCGTCGAAGACGCCGCCGTGCAAACAGTACACCCGGGTGCCCAGAGCGTCCGGAACTTTGTTCAAATCGGTGACGATGTATTTCCCATATTTTGTTTCAGCCATTTGCAATCCCTCCATCGGCGGTTTTGTTTTTCCGCCGTTTTCATTTTCCCGCAAACAGGCATCGCAAATCTAACCCGGATTCACATCCTAATGCATTAAAGTTCCGCCCGTTACGTTCAAAGACACGCCCGTTATGTATTGCGACTGCTCGCTGACCAGGAAATAGACGGCATCCGCTATATCCTCCACTCTGCCCATTCTTTTGAGGGGAACCATATCGGAAAGCATTTTATATTCGTCCTTTCGGAATTCCTCAACCGTGATGCCCTTTCCCCGGCTCCTTAGGGTCGCATCATCATCGCGCAGATTCGTGGCGAAGAACCCGGGGTTGATCGCATTGACATTGATCTTGTACGGAGCCAGCTCCATGGCCAGAGCTTGCACGATGCCGATCACGGCCCACTTGGAAGCGGCGTAAGCGGCGCTCCCGGGAACGGGCAATTTCCCCGCCGCCGACGCGATGTGCACTATTTTTCCTCCTTCGTTCCTGCGGATCATATCCTTGGCCACCGCTTTGGAAACGATCATAGTGCCCAGCGCGTTTACATCAAATAAAAGGCGCCAATCCTTCTCGTCTCCGTCGACGATATTCACCCCCACCGGGCCGCGCGTCCCGGCGCAATTGATCAAGATATCGATCCTGCCGAACTTTTCGAGGGCGGCTTTCACCGCCGCATCGACTTCCGCGGAATTCTCCACGCCCGCGACGGCCGACATCGCTTTGCAGCCGAGGCCCTCGATTTCCTTAACCACATCCTCCAGGCCTTTCCAGTTCTCATCGCCTGCCCATGCGCTTTTTGGAGCCGCGAATTTATCGGTCACCATCACATCGGCGCCTTCCATGGCCATTCTCACCGCAACCGCTCTGCCCATGCCCCGCTTTGCGGCCGCTCCTGTGACAAAAGCTACCTTCCCGCTTAAAGCGTTTCCCATAAACTGCCTCCTTATATCTTATCCATTACCTTAAAAGGCGGATTAGTTCTCGAATATCCCGCAGACGTTCAAGCCGTCCGATCCTATGCACGATTCTCTCGATTCGCCCGGCGTCGAGACTCTTTGCGCAATCCCTGAATTTCCGTGCGCAATCGTCAAAAGACATGGGTCTTTCGAGACTGCCCAGAGGATTCTCCACTGCCTTCACAAACTCTTTCGCGTCCGTTGTGATTATCTTTACCCGAGTGGGCGACGGACCGGGCTTGCTCAGCGTGTCGTCGACTTCCACCCGCATCTTATGAGTCAATTCCAGGACTTTACGGTTTCCGATGGCCTCTTCCGTAAAATCATCCAACCCAACCCGCCTTCCCGCGATGGCCGATGCCACTCCCCATGGGATGCTGAATTGGGCGTCCACCGGATTCCTCGGCGAACGCTTGGCGTCTTCAGGCCGGCAGAGCAGCGACAGATGCGCCTCCGTAACGGAAAGGACGATTTCCTTTATGTTCCCGCTCCGGATATCCGCCTCCGCCGCCAAGGCCAGCGCGGCGTCTATTGCCGGATGAATGCCCCGGCAGCACGGATAGGGCTTGATGGCCACATTGACGCCTTCAAACCGTTTCCCCAGGTCCCCTCTAAGGATTTCGGGGCTGTAGTCTCCTCGCATGTACTGCCTGTAAAGGCCCCATTCTCCTTCAAGGCTGTTTCTTGCTCCCGTCACGCCCGCCTTCGCCAGAAGCGCCGCCGTAATGCCTCCCTTTACGGCGAATCCCGGGCCCAGCCTTTTGGTCAGCGCGCCGTCCTTGACACATTGTCCGTTGCCCGCGCACTGGTGGTATCCGATCCCGATCGCATTGGCGATTCCTTCCTTATCCAACCCCAGGATTGCGGCGGCAATCGCAGCGGAGCCCATGAAACCGAATACCGAGGTCAGATGCCACCCCAGTTCAATCGGGCTCCTGCCGGGAGCCGTCGCCAGAGCCAGCCGGCACATCATGTCGACGCCCAGCGCCGTGCCAACAATGAATTCCTTTCCGCTTAGATTCCCCCGCGCCTCTCCTACGGCCATGGCGACAGGAATGGATACGATACCGGGGTGCACAACGGCCGCTTCGTGGACGTCGTCGAAATCAAGCGCGTGGGCCATGGTGGCATTGGCCTGCGCCGCATGGGGAGCCGGCACTTTCCGATTGCCGCCTATAATGGTGCTTTCTTTCCTGCCGCCCCACTCTTTTACAAGCGCGGACACATGCGCGGCGCCCGGCTGGGAAGCCCCGCCCAAAGCGCAGCCCAACAGATCCAGGACCTCCTTCTTGGTCGCATCCACGACCTCGGAGGGAAGGTCTTCATACTTCGTATTCACAAAGTTTTCGGCGAACAGATAAGAGGCGTCCATGCTTCCCGACTTTCGAGTTCAAATTTCGCGGTTATGGATTTTTCGACAGGGACCCTTTATTTGTCGAAATCGTCCAGCACTTTGAAATGATCGTGCTTTTCGTGGGCGGCTTCCCGCACGCCCTTGTCTCTTCTCAATTTGAAAAAGTTGATCTCGCCTTCGTCCAAAACCTTATTGGTCTGGAAACTGTGCATGATGTAATGGTCGACAAGCCCCCTGTCGATGCCCATGGTCATGTAAATCTGCTCCCTTGTCGCTTTGCCGAGCGCGATGCCGTCCTTGGGATGGAGGCACAATCCGTGCGCCAATTCGCGGACCTCCTCATCGAGTTTGTCGGCCGGCACCGCCTTGTTGATCAGGTTGTATTCCGCCGCTTTTTTGCCGCTGAATTTCCTGCCGGTAAGACAAAGCTCCATCGCCCTCGTAAAGCCGCACCGGAGGATCATCATTGGAGTCAGCGTCATGCCGCCTTGGCCCAGACGTTCCTCCACATGCCCCATCTCGCAGTCTTCGCTGGCAATAATCAGATCGCAGTACGATATGATGTTGAAGGCGATGCCCAGGCAATAGCGATGGCACTGAGCAATCGTCAGCTTCTTGCAGTAGAGTATTCTCCTGTGGAAATCAAGGAAAACATTCCTATCGAATTCCAGTTTCACTCTCTGGGGGATGCGCTGTCTGCCTCTCTCCCCGGGCTTGGGTTCCTTCATGCCGTAGACAAAACCCACTCCGGTCAGATCGGCCCCGGCGCTGAAAGCCTTTCCAGCCCCCTTGAATACGGCAACTTTCACATCATCATCCCGCTCCGCTTCGGTGATAGCGGCGGACCAATCTCTATAAATCTCGGGGCCGATGGCATTGAGCCTGTCCGGCCGGTTTAAAGTAATAAAGGCAACCTGTTTTTCTTTTTCGTACTTCACAAACTCCAGTTCCATAAGGAAACCTCCCTGATATTATTCAAGCGCGCCCGCGGCAAGAAGCTCCACAAATTCCTCATCCGTCTTGCCGAGGATTTTCGTAATGACATGCTCATTGTGTTCCCCCAGGCACGGGCTTGGGGTAGACGCGCGAGCCGGCGTCTTTGACAGAACCATGCTGGTCCCTAGATGCGTGAATAAGCCCATTTCACAGTGGTCCATCGGCCAGAAAAGGCCGCGCGCGCGCAACTGCGGGTCTTCGAAAACATCCTTGGCATTCTTGACCACGCCCGCCGGAACGCCTGCCTGCTGCAATAAGGCCGTTGCTTCTTCCGCGGTCCGATCAACGGTCCATGCTTCAATCAAGGCGTCCAACGACTCCTCGTTTTCTTTCCTGTGCGGCAGCGTGTCGAACCGGGGGTCCGAAGCTAAATCCGGCCTGCCCATGGCGCCGCACAACGCGGCCCATTGAGACTCGTCGCATACGGCGATGGCGCACCAGCGCTCTTCTCCCTGGCAGGGATAAACGTTATGCGGAGCGGCATAATCCACCCCATTCCCGTTCCGAACGGGCTCTCTTTCGTTGACGGCCGTATCCAGAATGCCCGGCAGAAGGAAATAAAGCGCCGTTTCAAACTGCGATAGATCGAGGAGCTGGCCCTTGCCGGTTTTTTCGCGATATTCCAGCGCGGCGATGAGGGCGGCGGCCGCAAAACGCGGACTGATGCTGTCCGTATAGGCACCTACGCCTACGGGCAGTGGACCCCTGTCCGGCCATCCGATATAATTGGGGATCCCCGCGATGGCGGCGAGGATCATGCCGAAGGCGGCCAGATTTTTGTAAGGTCCGTCGATGCCGAATCCATTCTGCCGCACCATGATGATATCGGGCTTGATTTCCTTCAGCGCCCCGTAACCGAGCCCCCATTTATCCATGACGCCCGGCGTAAAATTTTCCATCACAACGTCCGCCCAGGAAACAAGTTCCTTGGCCACGCTCAATCCGAGGGGATTCTTCATGTTGAGCGACAAACTCATCATATTGGCGCTGAAATGATTGAAATAGCCGCTCCTGTTGATTCCCGGAATATTGTCTTTGTACGGCGCCGAGGTCCTTGTCACGCAGGGACGAAGGCTCGTTTCCACGCGGACGACCGTCGCTCCGTGGTCCGCGAAAAACTTCAGGGTCAGGGGCCCGACCATTGCCCAGCTGAACGCCGCGATTTTCAGGTCTTCAAACACCTTCTCGTTCATTTCACCCCTCAAATCTCAGACTCCGTCTCCTTGTTCCCCCTAAATTTCACGGGCGGTTCGCAAGCCGGTGCCGATCGCGTCCGCAATCAGCAGCGGTTCTCTGCAATCCCCGATGGGATAGACTTCGCGGACTCTCTCTTTCAGCCTTTCGAGCAGCTCGTTATTGGGCGTCAACGGCAGGGCGGTTACGATGCTGTCGGCTTCTATGGTTTTCTTTTCACCTTCTTTGGTGATCAGGGTCAGCCCTTTTTCCGTGATCTCAACATATTGCCTGACGCCCGGGATCAGGGAAACTCCCTTTTTCCTGAACCAGATGAAAAGATAGTCCATCATCACATCCACCATGCCTTCGCCCAGCTTATCGCTGGTTTCAACGACGGTGACTTTTCTCCCTCTTTTTGTCAGGAATTCGGCAAGCTCGCAGCCCTGAATAGCGCCGCCGATCACAATGACTCTCTTCCCCATGGGCATGTAGAACTTGGTCATTTTTCTGAGGGTTTCCGGCTTGAAAAACCTCAAGTAAAACTTCAGTTGGCGATGCAGATCCGCGCCGTTGACGACATTAGGCCTGTCGATACCGGGAACCTTCGGGACGGTGGAAGTTCCGCCGCTCGCCAGGAAAACCACGTCAGGCTTTATTGCATCCACCGTGGAAAGATCCGCTTCCTTCCCGAGTCTGACTGTTACGCCGAGCTTGTCGAGCTGACGCGAAAAATATTTGATGATGAGCGAAAGGTCTTCGGGATGGGATCCCTTCACGATCGATGCGACCGGAAGCAGTCCTCCCAGCTTGGTCAATTTTTCGTAGAGAATGACCTCATGCCCCCGGAGAGCGGAGACTCTGGCCGCCGACATTCCGGCCGGGCCGCCGCCGATCACCAGGACCTTTTTCTTCCTTTCCGCTTTATCAATGGTATTGTACGGCGTGCCCAAAAGCCCGTTGATTCGACACCGTCGGCTTCCAAGACAGTTGGCGCATGCGGTGCAAGGTTGGATATCGTCCTCCCTGCCCTCCGCGATCTTTCTGGGATAGTCGGGATCGGCCAGAAGACGGCGCGTCATCGCGATAAAATCCACCTTGCCGTCCCTGATTGCCTTCTCCCCGAGATCCGCATCCAATTTCCCCACGACGATAATCGGAATGGACACGGCGCTCTTTATGCCGGCGGCTCCGGGGATGTTTGCGCCGACTCCCTTGTGGCTTGAATCGTATACTTTCGGAAAAGATTCGGGCGGGATGGGCGCTTCAGGATAGAAAAGCACATCGGTAAGATACGAACCCACATGGTAGCCCATAAAGTGGCTTCTTACCTGGATGGCATCGGCCCCCGCTTTCTGAAATATCGCGGCGGCCTTCCGGCTCTCTTCATGCGTGAGGCACCGGCTGTTTTCAACGCCGATTCCCTGGCCCATCTCGATGCCGTTCATGGTAATCATAACCGCGAAGTCATTTCCGGCGCGCTTCTTGATTTCTTGAATGATTTCGCTTGCGAAGCGGGTCCTGTTTTCCACGCTTCCGCCGTATTTGTCTTCCCGCCTGTTCCAAAACGGGGAAAGGAAGTTATGAAGGAGATGGCTGCTGGCGGAGTTGATATCCACGCCTTGGAATCCCGCCTTGCCGGCCCGGACGGCTGCGCTGGCGAATTTATCTACAAGCTCCTCGATCTCTTCGATCGTGAGAGGCTTCGGGACTTCGCCGTGGAAGTCTCCGTCCGATTTAAAGCTGACGGGGGAGGAGCCGATGGGAGGTCCGTCATACAGCGGCGCAGGCACAAATGGAAGCTTTACCTGCCAGGGCCCGTCGTGGTTCATCTGCATAAAGGTGGGGCATCCGTATTTATGGATAACCTCGACGAGCTCCCGGAGCCCTTCTATGTACTTATCGTCGTCTATGCGATACCGCTCCTTCCAGCGCGCGCCCCGCGGATAATCGATGGTGGGCGATTCCACAATCAGGAGGCCGACGCCTCCTCTCGTGATGCCCTCGTAAAAGGCCTTGACCTCTACGCGCATATGGAGGTCTTCCTCATGCCACATGAGCATTCCGGCGCCCGATTTGATGATCCGATTTCTGGTCTTTACCGGTCCTATGCGGCCCGGCTCAAGCAGCTTTTCGTATTTTTTATTGATGCCCATGCATTTCACCTTTTTCAGGTTTCCCTGTCCCCGGTTTCCTTCCGAAGGCTCTCAACAGCGAAGACAGAAACCAAAATGGGAACAGGAATATTCAGGATAAGAGCCTGTTCATATATTAGGAGATGCCGCGTTCCCGGCTGCGCGGCGGCAGCCTCCTAAATAATACCGGCTTCCTTCAGCGATTCGAGCCGCTCCCCGTCGAGCCCCAACTCCCCGTAGATTTCCGCGTTATGCTCGCCTATATAAGGGGCGCGAAAGCGCGTTGCCGTCTCATTTTCCGATGACCGCACGAACCGCCTGGGATACGGGATGGCAGCCTTCAGCTCGGGATGCTCCACAGGCATCCAGAAGTCTCTCGCGGCGAGGTTGGGATCCTTAAGCAGGTCCCGGTTTCCCATAAGAGGCGAAATGGAAATGCCCCTCGAAACCGCCGCATGCAATGCTTCTTTTTTGGTCCGCGTCATGAAAAATTCCGCGATGGGCTTTGAAATCCTGTCTATCAGATCCTGAGTAGCGGTAGCCATATCGAATTGCTCCCATTCGTATGTCCGAAGGAATTCGTCGGCCATGCCCTCTTCGTCCATCCATTTGACCAGTTGCCGGCAAGTCTTGGCGCCCTGCTGCCCTCCGATCATGAAAAAGAATATAAAACCGTCCTTGCACGGCCAAACCTGCCTCTGCAAAGTGCCCCGGCTGCTCGTGCGGAAAGTGCCTACCCTGCCGAGGATAATATTGTCCACCTCCCAATGAGGGACAGTCTGAGCCAGGAACCACGCGGCGCTGTGCTGCATGGAAATATCCACGTGCTGTCCGTCTCCCGTCATCCTCCTGTGATGATGGGCGAGCATGGACCCCACGGCCGCGTCCGCTCCGGCATGAAGGCACGCCTGCGGAAGGCTTAAATTCACGGGGCGGCGGTCCGAATCGCCGGTCAGGAAAAGCTCTCCGGCCATGGCCATGACAGTAAGGTCCGCCGCCTGATAACGGCTGTAGGGACCGTTCTGGCCGAAGGGCGTGATGGAGGTCAGGATAATGTCCTTCTTGATCCGGCTTAATTCCGAATAACCGAAGCCAAGCGCGTCCAGAAACCCCGGGGCAAAGCTCTCAATCACAAAATCGGCCGTTTTGACCAGATCCCGGAAGATCTCTTTCCCTCTCTCCGTTTGTATATCGAGCGTGATTCCGCGCTTGCTGCTGTTATATGCAAACCAATACAGGCTTTTTTCAGGATCCGCCTGATCCCGCCAAAAGGGACCGATCATGCGCGAGGGATCTCCTCCCGGCTTCTCCACCTTGATGACGTCCACGCCCAGCTCGGCCAGGATCTTGCCGCACAGAAATCCCTTCTCGTCGGTCAGGTCGAGGGCGCGGTAGCCTTCCAACATTCGAGTGCGCGGCATGATTGCTAAGCTTTCCCTCTGGCTTTCATGTCGTTCCAAAGATCCGCGATGGCCGTTTTTACATCGGAAGCAGGCGGATATACACGATCGAACCCCAGCTTTTTAAAAGTTTCTTCGGCTTCCTTAAAATCATGCTTGCCGACGATGAGATTTCCGCCGATGTAAAGAATCAAGTCATTCAACCCGGCTTCGACGCATTTCCCCTTGAATCCCTGAACATCGTTTTCGCCCATTCCGTAAAGCGAACTCATCAGGATGGCATCCGCATTATTGTCCACAGCGGCCTTAATGAATTCCTCAGGAGGCGTCAGGATCCCTAATTCCACAACATTGAAGCCGGCATCGCGAAGGGCGCGGGATAATATTTTTGTCCCGATCACATGGGCGTCCCTTCCCACCGTTCCCGTCACTACCGTTGGTTTCGCCACGATTTTTTATTCTCCTTCCAATGCGGTAAAAACGTCCAACACGCCTGTTTCGGCTTTCGCGTTCGCCGCCGCGCTTTTTAGACAATCAGCGCGCAGCGAAAACCGGAACCGCGGGGAGTCTTTACCCCATCCCGACCAGTTGTCCTTTGCTGAATGCCCAGAAATCCTGAACGAGGACCTCGTAATCCGTCTTGCGGCCTTCCGCTTTTTCCCTTTCCGCGATTTTTTCTCGATGAAACTTTTTGACCTCTTCGGGAAGCGGCAGATCGCCGAACTCTTTCCAGCGAATTGCGCCATGGCGGTCTTTGATGCCCATCACTTTGTCCTTAACCTGCTTATTGGGGCTGAAGCTTGAGTCGAGGAAGCCTTCATCGACTCCTTTCAGGCACCCGACGATCACATCGCCGTCTCCCAATTCCAGGATTTTGTCCATCAACGCCCTGATTTCGGTCTCCGCGACGGCCGCCTCCTCGTCGACTTCCTTTATTTGCAGATCGATCTTTTGTCCGCGAACGATGTTCAGCAGCCAGTTGACGGATTCGTAGCTGAGGGCGTGAGAGTCTTCCGTGGGAATGCCGAGAGCCTCGTCGATCGTTCGAATGGACACCCCTTCAGTTTTTCCGAGCGCGGCCACCATGGCGGTGTAATTGGCGAAGGCGAAAGCGCCTCCCATGTTCTGCGGCATGGGAAAAAGGGGCGTATGCTGCGCGATAACGCCCGCAATCTCCACATCCGAATACCCGAGCTTGTCGAGATATTCCCTCATTAACTTGGGCGTCACCCGGATCCAGGCCAGATCCTGCGCCATATTGCCCATCAGGTGAACCACGGAGGTTATGCTCTTGCCTCCCTGTTCGGCCACCATGACCGCATCCGCGATGGTAGTGGCCAGGTTCACGGTCATCGGCTGCAATCCCGTCAGAATCCATCCATGATTGTCGGTCGAAATGATCGCCCCCCGGTCCGCATAGTACCCGATGAGCCTGTGGACATACTGGTTCGTCACCATGGATTCTTCCAGCGTCGCATCCTTTTCATAGGCCGCCCATGAAATAAAGGGGCATGCGGCCACGGCCGTCATGCCGGCGGCGAACGAGATTTCCGTCGCCAGCTTATAGGATTTGAGCGAAAGCCTGGGATTGAAGGCGCCCCGGTCGACGCTTTCAATGAGCTTCCTTGTCTCTTTTACTCCATAGTTAATGAGAGGAAATCCGTTCAACAGCTTTCTGCCGGTCTTTCGCATTTCCGCCAGGATGGCGTCGACCTTTTCGAAATCCAGCTGGCGCGTGTAACTGTCCGTGGTCACAGGGATGAAAGGCACCCCCGATTCAACGAGCTTTCTGGAAAGGCTGATCTGGTCCTCAAGCAATCCCGTTCCCGCCCTGGGGAATATGGCCGTCCGCCCTTCTTCGCGAAGTTTCAGCGCCACCTTGTGCCAGTTTTTTGAGTCGGGCAAGTTTTTTTGATACTCGACGCCTTCGTCGAGGTCCACCTCGCGCCCTGTGGCCCATAGCTTAAGCACCGGTTCGCGCATTTTCAGGAATTCTTTTTCATCCAACCGCCTGTTTCTTATTTTGGTTTTCATCGCACCACCGTTTAAAGTCTCCGGTCCCCGGCCGGGAACCGAAAATTCCTATATCACTTCTTCATCTTTCAGCTGCTGTATCTTGTCCCAGTCATAACCGCAGACATCCATCAGCACTTCCTCGGTGTTCTGGCCGAAACAGGGGGAATACCCGTCCACCGTCACAGGCGTTCCCTCGAACCGCACCGGATTGCCGACCATCTTGACCGGTCCCAGCGACGGGTGATCGATTTCCGTAATATAACCGTTCTCGAGCGCTTGCCTATCGTTGGCCAGATCCGTGGGCTTCAGGACAGGAGAATAGGCGATGCCTTCTCCCTTTTCGTCGAGAATCCTCATCCATTCATCGCGCGTCTTGGTTTTAAAAACCTCTTCGATTATTTCGAGGAGCTCCCGATAGTTTTCGCGG
>Ga0307422_1001746_pt1 | contig 11201 bp, 11 predicted proteins | sample SalMarWE160290MG_FD_202153 | JGI IMG/M metagenome (GOLD analysis project Ga0307422, IMG submission 202153) | Salt marsh sediment microbial communities from the Plum Island Ecosystem LTER, Massachusetts, United States - WE1602-90 | ecosystem: Environmental > Aquatic > Marine > Intertidal zone >...
GGGAGTCACGGGGGAAAGTGAAGGTGATTTTGTCGTATTTTATTTACTCACCCCTCTTAGACACCCCATTTGAGAGAGGTAGAAAAACTATTTATCTAAAGCAAACCTGATGTAAGCCGTTACGGCAATTGCGGCCGTTGCCACGCGCAACACGGTATCTCCAAGAGAAACCGAAATAAAGCCGTTATTCAAAGCTAACGATACCTCTTCCGGTGTGAAATCCCCCTCCGGGCCTATCAGCACGATGATGTTTTTCGGGCGTGATTTGGTGAGAATGTCTTTGATTAACGTTCGCTCATCGGAAAGGTGCGGTATAAGCTTGAGGTCGAAGTCCCGCGCACTCTTGACTATATCTTTAACGTCCGTAACCGGAGAAATAGCCGGAACATTACTCCGCTGGCACTGCTGGGCGGAGGATTGAGCGATTTTTTGCCAGCGTGAGAGGCGGGCCTCCCTGACAACTAAATCCGGTTTGACCACTACCCTATCGGTCAGCATTGGGATAATACGCTCTACCCCAAGCTGCGTAAGGTGGTCGATAATATCGTCCATGCGGCCGGCTTTGGGGATAGCGCAAGCAACGGCAAGCCTTACAGTACTACTCTTACGGGCTTTCAGGGGGGTTAGATTAAGCTCCACCTGCTTTCTACTGACGGAGTCGATGGTTGCCTGATATTCCTTTCCGGCGCTGTCGAAGACGACAATCGTATCTCCAGCTTTCAGGCGAAGCACATCGCGGATATGATGCACCTGGTCGGCGTCAGTAATTACAGCTTTATCACCGCTGATTTGTTCAATATAAAAACGGTTCATAGTAAGGTTATTATACCCCGTTTTAAAATATAATTGGTAAAATACAGCTATGAAACTTGTTGCTGGTAATACCCGATGCTATAATCCAACCTGAAAAGGGGGACGAAATGAGTTTAAAAAAGGCAGATTATGCCATATTTGAAAAGTTCAAGTTCGAGCGCAAGCCCGTGGGCGTAAAGTTTTCCATGGACAAGCCGGAGGGAATCAAGCAGACGAAGAAGACCCTGGCTTTATGTGAAATGTTGAAAGAAGCCCATACCAGCGAGCCTTTTTACGCCACCAGAGAAAATGTGCAGTGCGGAGAACAGGTGGTGGGGATAATGGACTATCCACCCATGATGTACAGCGGACAACTTGGGCCGATGTTTTCCATGTTTAAAAATCCCGGCGCTAACCGCAGGATTTACGACTACGTGCCGCATTTACCCCTAAATTCCGTAGAATATATTACCCACGCAACTACAGATAAAATGACATTCGAGCCCGATTTACTGATTTTTACAGCCAATACGAGCCAAGCAGAGATTTTGTTAAGAGCCAGCAGCTTTTCCGACGGCAAGATGTGGCACGCCAAGGGCTCCACCTGCCTGGCCTGTGCCTGGATATACGCCCACCCCTATTTGAGCGGGGAGATGAACTATACCGTAAGCGGGCTGGGCTTCAGCATGAAGGCCAGGAGGGTTCTACCCGAGGGGCTGATTATAATCACTTTTCCTTTCGATACTATTTCACCACTGGTGGAAAACCTCAAGGAAATGGAGTGGGAGCCGTACTGGTTCAAGCTGGGCAGGGAGGGCTTTGTTAAAGAGGTAATCAAGAGGACAACGGAGATGGGTAAAAAACTGGGGCAGTCATACGGCGGACCCGGTGAATTTACAAAGAAGAAATAAATGCCGCGAGATCAGTATAACTATTCAAAGGCATACAGATTGCCGTCGTGAGAGCCTATGTAGACCATGCCGTTATCCACGGCCGGTGAAGATGTAATTTTATCTCCCGTGGCGTAATCCCAGAGTTTTTCGCCGGTCATCCTGTCAACAGCATAAAGATGACCGTCCTCGCTACCAACGTAAATAACCGGACCAGCTACAGCCGGAGAAGAGACTACATCACCATTTGTGGTATATGTCCATTGAATCTCATGATTCGTGAGGTCGATAGAGACCAGATTCGTGGCTGTACCCAGATAGGCATAATCGCCCACAATCGACGGGGAAGAAATCGACCTTGCCCTCCATCCCAGGGAAACACCCCAGATAAAACCGGAGGGTAACGGAGGACTTGGCGCCACACCGTATAAATTGAGGGTCTGCCAATAAACTCTAATTTTGTTTTCCAGCCACCAGTTCCTCGCCATAATATCAAAAGCTTCAAAATACCCTCCATTATCGGTAAAATAAGCCACGCCGTCTTTTACCGCAGGAGATGAATTAACGATATATTTAGCAGCATACTCAATGCGCGCGCTGCCACTTTTTGCCTGGAAAGAATAAAAGAACCCGCTATCGCAACCAATCAGCACAATACCCCTGGATATAACCGGAGATGAAATCACTTGACCCCAGGTGTCGGCATGCCAGAGTTCCTGGCCCGTAGCCGCATCTACCGCGTAGACCTTAGAGTCGTCAGTTCCGAAGTATACTATACCGTCGGCTACGGCGGGAGACGACCTTACGGCATAGCGAACAGAGAAAGACCAGATTTCGCGGCCGGTTTCAGCATCCAGCGCATAAAGATGAGCGTCATTAGAGCCGCAATAGACTATACCGTCGACAACCGCTGGCGATGATTCCACCCAGCTATCCGTTTTAAATGCCCACAATTTTTCTCCCGTATCAGCATCAAGAGCATAGATATGGCCATCTCTGGAACCAAAATACACAACACCATCAACAACAGCGGGAGATGAATGTATGGAACCTCCGGTGGTAAAGGCCCATTTCAGCATTCCCTGGGGAAAGGTAATATTGTCACCGGCATTACCGGTATGGGTCAGGTCGCGGCGGAACATCGCCCATTCATTACCTTGCGGGGACGACTCCACGTCTTCAGATAATTTAATGAATATATCGCTACACTGGAATAAACCAAGTAAGGTGAATGTCAGTAAGAAAACCCCAAGGATGCTGAAAATGATTATTAGCCGGCGTTTTAAAAGGGATCGTCTTCTTTCTAACAGTACATCACGCTGCTCAACCATATCTAATCCTATAAAAAATAATATGCCGTATCAGCGGGTTAAGTCAACCGAACAGGCTTCGCCGCGCCCAGGGAAAAAGCGTCTCTTAACTTGTTACCGAGGAGTACCATTATCGTCCGTCAACATTTTTGGCGGACGTATTAAGAACGTGGCAACAACAGCTATCGCCGCCATCACCACAGCAGTGATAAAGGCAACATCATAATTTGAATTAACATCAAATATCCAGCCGTAATATACCGGAGAGAATAAGCTCATGGGGGCGAGGAAGGCTATCATCGTTCCCAGTATTGAGCCAAAGGCCTTCCTGCCGAAATAGCGACCCAGTATAAGGAGAACTATAGGAGTCATTGCCCCCGAACTCAATCCATGGCATACAAGCAACACATAAACAGACACCAAGCTGTGGCCCAGCAGGTATGTACTGATGCCGATTACCTGCAACAGGAAAGCAACTACTAATAAGAATTGAAGATGGCGCTTTGGAATACGGTCGGCAATGATGCCGCTGAAAAATCTTGCCGGTATGGTGAAAAATATCATTAATCCCATCATGCCGCTGGCCGCCGCCTCATCGATGCCGATATCAGTTAAGAACGGGAATACGTGCAGGTTGAAACCGCCGGCGATGAAGTTATGGGCGGCGAAACCTATAATCAGCAGCCAGTAGGTACCGGTCTTCAAAGCCTGCTTAAAGGTGTATTCCGTTTCCTGCAAGCTCGAGGCGTAACTGACGCCCCTGTCTATCATACTCTGCTCATCTTTTTCTACGTCCGATTCAAATTCCGCGCCGTCCGGCAGCAGGCCGTAATGCTCCGGGCGCTGTGGTTTAATGAGAAGATAGGCGAGCGGTATACTCGCCAGCATAATGATGCCCCAGACAAGACAGCAAAAACGCCAGTCCCTGATATCGTTAAGCCAGGTTATTACCTGAATAATGACGATGCCGAAGACACCGATGAGGGCAAACTTGATACCCTGGGCAAGTCCCCTGCGCTTTATAAACCAGTCATTAATCATCTTGTCGCAGGCGACGGTCAGGCCGATATTCAGTCCGAGTCCGATGAAGACTCCCCAGGCAACATAGTAGTGCCAGACCTGGGTGATAAAAGACATGACAATCATACCTGCGGCGGCGATAAAAATACCTATAATGACAATCCATCGAGGCCCGAACTTATCCGACAGCCAGCCCACCAGCGGCGAGGTGATGCCGCCTTCTAGCCGGCCTATGCCGGCCGACCAGGACGTTGCGGCGCGCTCGATGCCGAATTCACCGGCGATATCTTTAAAAAATACGGAAAGGGCGTACATATTAAAGCCATGGCCCAGACCGGAAACGACGCCGATGAACAGGACGGACCACCAGCCGGTGAACAGGCGAAATTTAGATTTTCTTTTTTCGAGCAAAGGGACTGCCTCTTTTCAAGAGTTTTAAAATCGGGTTCTTGCAGTAATACAGAGTCAGGATTTGCCAAGCGCATTAACGTCTAAATTATGCTCCCAGGGGCTGCGGGATACATGCATAGCGACGTAGGTACTCGTGCGGGTAATATCAGGAATATTGGCGATGACATCCTTAACGAACTCATCGAACTCAAGGGGGGCATGAAACAGGAAAATGCCGATGATATCAAAATTACCGGTGCACCCGCACAGGTAATAAACGTTCGGGCTTTTTATCAGTAACTGTTCCACCTTTTCCGCAGTACCTACCTTTACCTCGATACACATGACACACATGAAATTCAAGCCCAAGCGCTCGGGGTTGGCGACAGCGCTAATTTTCATGGTATTGCCTTTAACCAGGCTTTTTACCCTGTTGCGCACGGTGCCTTCCGAGACTTTAAGTTTCCGGCCGATTTCACGGAAACTCTGCCGCGCGTCTTCCTGAAGCTCTTTAATTATTTTCTGTCCTAATTCATCCAGCATGTTATACCTCCAAAACAATGCGGAGTAGCATAATCAATGCTATCATACGCAATTTTACACAAAAATGCAAATTCAGAGATTATATGCGTAATACCTAAAAGGAATTCTTAATATTAGATTAAATAATGCGTATCCTAACAAGCGCGCGTCTAATTCTATTCCCACCATTGTCCGAGAAAGTATATGCACGAATCATCCATAGAAAAATTGGGGTGGTGACACAGAAAGCCAAGGGGGAAATAATCCGGGGTTATATTGCGATTATTTGTACCATCGGAGTTCATGATATAAATATGGTATTTACCCTGCCCTTCGATACCCGCTACAATCCAGACCAGCTGCTCTCCCGAGTGAGACCAGTTTGCTATACCCTGTGAGTACAAGGTGGATGTTAACCGTGTTTCACCCGTTCCATCACGGTTGATGGTGAAAATATTATATCCGCCGTTAGGGTTATCCGTATTTTCCAGTCGTTCGAATACTATTTTACTGCCATCGGGGCTTAATCTGGGGTCGTAATCTCCAGCGGGAAGGTTGGCATTACCCCACTTCCCCATATCCGGATAATCAGTAACCTGGACCGGCTGTGTGCCATCATCATTCATAATCCAGATAGCCGAATATGCCGTAAAAACGATGCTATTTCCCACCCAATTAATATCAGCATCATGGTCACCGGAATCATGGAGCAATCTATCATTTTTGCCATCAGCATCCATCACATAGATATCCAGATCCGTATCTCTCCAGGAAAGAAAGGCTATTTGTGAATCATCCGATGAGAAGACCGGATAGAGGTCCCAGTAATTATTGTTTGTGATTTTTACGAGGTTTTTCCCGTCTACACCAATGGAATAGATTTCCGTGCTTTCATCCGGCTGATCGGCAGTCTTTTGCGCAAAGATAAACTCTTTACCGCTATTGCTTAATCGCAATCCCCAAGGCAGACTATCATCAGAAAAGCTATAGACCAGAGTTATATCCCGGGCGGCAATATCCAGTTTATAGATACCCCAAGGCGCTTCATGGGGTACCGTTCTGACCGGCTGGGATGTCTGCCCACCGTTTGGGCATGCAGTTAAGAAACTTATAGATAGTAGTATTGAAATAAACAGAATTGCAGAAATTACTGTTTTTTTAATTATAGCAGCTTTCATGATTTTACCATTACCAGCATCATTTTAAATCGGTTGAGAGCTTTGAGTGCATGGGGTTTGTCGGCCGGCATAATGAGCATTTCTTCCTTTTTCACCTGGAGGGGGCGACCGGAGATAGTGATTTCAGCTTCACCGTCGAGGATATAGACCAAGGCATCAAACGGGGTGGTGTGCTCGCTCAAGCCCTGTCCCTTATCGAACGCGAAGAGAGTTATCGTGCCAGTCAGTTTATCAATTAGAGTCCTACTGACAACAGCCCCCGACTGGTATTCCACCAGGCCTTGCATCAAAGCCACCTTACCTGATAAGTCTTCAGATTTCATATTCATTTCCTTCTTTTGACTTTTAGTTAATTATTCAGGCTTTTTGGGCAACTGCCCGGGTGGGGGAGGAGGCAGTCCCTGTTTGGTCTGGAGGGGCTTGCAGATGATTTCCGTAATATGCAGGTCGGGCAGTCGGGTTGAAGTCGATGCAAGAGCCACGACCGCTGTGTCAGACCCCCTCCCCGTACCACTGACTACTACTACCGGCTCGCCGATAGCCACATGCCCAGCATCAGTCGCCATAAGAAGAATTTCCACACAGACCTTCATCCCCTGGCAAAAGGTGCGCAACAGGTTCGCCATCGTCGTCGGCGTATTCATGCCGTAAAAACGTTCCGTGTGAAACAACATCGTCCCGAAGTGGACGACATGACCCTGCTCTTTCAGCTCTTCGATAATCTCCGGCGGGAACTCCATGCCGGCGAAACCGAACTGGTGCGGTATTACGATGATTTTAATACCGCTTTTAGCCCAGAGTTTGGCCGCCAGACGGGCGGTATCGCCGCGCGTGGAAGCGAGGACTATCTTTTTAATACCGCGGGCTTCAGCCCGCTCCAGGGCAAGCTTGAGAGTAGCCTCCGTGTTCTCGATACCAGGCTTCTCAAAATAGACGATTTTTTCTTCCATGATGCAACTCCTCTAACTATGTCTTCGCTAAATATATTAACAAATATGAGGCTGTATTAGCACCTTTAAACAGCATTATCATTCCTTTCGATACCTAATATCTGTATAATGTTAACTGTAACCAGTACCGGGGACACATCATGCTTAATATTTCCAATATATCAAAATCATACAGCACCCGCTATCTTTTCAGCGGGATTACGTTCAACGTGGGCATGGGCGACCGCATCGCGGTAATCGGCGCCAACGGCTCGGGCAAGACCACGCTGTTTGAGATAATTACCGGCAATATCACGCCGGATACCGGCAATGTATCCACGCGCCGGGGGACGACCATCGGCTACCTGCGACAGGACATCCAGAACACCTCAAAGCGCCGCCTGCTGGAAGAAGTGGTGCAGTCTTCGGGCAATATCAACAGACTGGCGCATAAAGTGCAGATGCTGCAGGAAGAGCTTGCCGAGGAAAAAGACGAAGAAGAAGTCGAAACCCTCATGCGCGAGCTGGGCAACGTCCAGCACGAATACGAGTCGTCCGGGGGCTATAACACCGAACACGAGGCGGAGATAATCCTCGCCGGGCTGGGCTTTATCGAATCCGACTTTCAGCGCAGGCTGTCCGAGTTCAGCGGGGGCTGGCTGACCCGCATCGAGCTGGCCAAGCTGCTCTTCCTCAATCCCGACCTGCTGATACTGGACGAGCCGACCAATCACCTCGACCTGGAAACAACGCGCTGGTTCGAAAATTATCTCAAGGGCTATCACGGGGCCGTGCTGGTGACATCCCACGACCGCGCTTTCCTGAACAACGTCGTGAAAAAGGTCATCGCCATCGAGCAGGAAGAGGTAATTTTCTTCCGCGGCGATTACGACGGCTACGTGACGGCGAGGCAGAAAGACCTGGAAATCAAGCAGGCCACCGCCAAGCGACAGGAGCAGAAAATACAGAAAGAAATGCGTTTCATCGAGCGGTTTAGATACAAGGCCACCAAGGCCACCCAGGTACAGAGTCGGGTGAAGAAGCTGGAGAAAATCGAGAATATAGTGGTGCCGCGGCAAACGAAAAAGATTAAGTTCTCCTTCCCGGAACCGAAGCGCAGCGGGCACGTGGTCATAACGCTTAAGGATATTGAAAAATCGTACGATTCAAAAATAGTGTACCGCGACCTCAATCTTGAGCTTGACCGGGGCGACCGGGTGGCGCTGGTGGGTCCCAACGGGGCGGGCAAGACCACGCTGCTCAAAATGCTGGCAGGGGTGCTGCCATTCGAAAAGGGGGAACGCATACCGGGGCACAACATGACCACCGCCTACTTTGCCCAGTACTATGTAGAGCTGCTCAATCCCACCAACCAGATAATCGACGAGCTGCAGACGGTGGCCCCGGACGAACCCGACCAGAGGCTGCGGGGGCTGCTGGGGGCATTTTTATTCAGCGGGGAGGACGTCATGAAAGAGGTGGCCGTGCTCTCCGGCGGGGAGAAGACACGACTTGCCATAGCCAAGATGCTGACGCGGCCAGCCAATTTCCTGCTGCTGGACGAGCCTACCAACCACCTGGATATACCGTCGCGGGAAATACTGACCGATGCCCTGGACGCATACACCGGCACGATATGCTTTATCACCCACGACAGGACGCTGATACGTGAAATCGCCAACAAAATAATCGAGATAAGGGCAGGCAAGCTGCGAATTTTCCCGGGGACTTACGACGATTATCTCGCCAAGCAGGAAGACCACGTCGATAAGGTTCCGGAAACGCTGCGAGCGGTAAGAGAACACACTCGCTCCAGTACTACGGCCAGAACGCAGAAACAGCAGCGCAAAGTAGTCGAAGGGAACATGAGGAATGAGTTCTATCGCAAGATAACACCGGTGAAAAAACGCATCGGGGAAATCGAAAACAAGTTGGCCGGTCTCAATGCACGCATTGCGGAAATAGAGGCCCTTTTCGCCGACCCGGAGCACTATAAAGACGGTCATAAAGTAGCGGCAACGAATCGGGAATATATCAAAGCTAAAGAGTCCATCAGGTCGCTAACCGCGGAATGGGACAAGCTTACCACAGAAGTGGAAGGAATGACGCAGGAATACGAGCAGGCGAGGGACAATCTGAAGGTCTAGATATGAAAGCAGAGAAATTATACGCTCAACTTGAGAAGGACTTTATTAAACCGGGACTAAGCGATGAATGGTTCAAATACATGGAGCCAATCGCCGATTTTATCTGCGACAACTATAAAAAGCGGTCGATGGGGCTGGTGTGCGATAATACCAGCGAGATTAACAAGGTCTACACAGCAGTCTTTCCTTCAAACAATGTCATGCAGGCCGTCCTGGACAAGGGGGAGGGGGACGTCATGCTTTTCCTGCACCACCCTTCCAACTGGGACCTCGCGGAAAGTCCACCGGGATTTCATTTAATGGATAGAGTCCTACTGGAGAAATTCAGGGAAGAAAGGATTGCTATTTACAATCTCCATGTCCCTCTAGATAATTACGGAGAATACTCCACCAGCGCCACGCTGGCAAGGGACATGGGACTGACCGACCTTAAGCCCTTCTTCGAGTATTACGGCAGTATTGCAGCGGTCTACGGCAAGACAACATTAACCAAGGCGACCGAAATGCGTGAGAGGTTTACGGCCATGCTCGGGCACCGCACCAGTTTTTACCACTACGGGACGGACGAGATTAAAAACGGCATCGTGGCCGTGGTGGCGGGGGGAGGCAACCTGCTAGAGGTGCACGAGGAAATAGCCCGCGAGGGTGTAAACCTCATGGTCACGGGAATCACGATAAAAACTCCCAACACGATGAAAGCCCACGATTTTGCCAGGGAAAAGGGGATAAATCTCCTGGGCGGAACCCACTATACGACGGAGAAACCTGCCTGCCAGGCCATGTGTAAGTATTTCGGCAAGCTGGGACTGCCTGCGGAGTTTATCGAGGGCGAGCCGGGGTTTTTAGATTTGTAGTCAGCATTTACAAATAGATATACTGGTGACCAGATGCGAGAAACAATGCGAAAAAGACTTTTAGCCACAGCCGGGACGGTATCGGTGGGGGTGGGGATAGCCGGCATATTTCTCCCGGTACTTCCCACCACTCCTTTTCTATTACTCGCGGCATACTGCTATATGCGGAGTTCGAATCGGCTGTACCGATGGCTGATGAACAACCGTTTTTTCGGGTCGTACGTGAGGAACTACGTCGAAGGCAGGGGGATGCCCTTACACCTGAAAATCATCACGATTGCGCTTCTCTGGACAACTATCGGCTTAACCACAGCTTTCGGTGTCGAGCATATTGCCATAAGAATCGTGCTAATAATAATAGCCGTTGCCGTTACCATACATATCGCAATGATTAAGACAAAAAAGTAATATTTTTGTTAAAATACGACGGCATCACGAATTGCGTGAAGATTCACTAACGGCGTATCCGGCGGGAAAGTACAGCCCGGTCCAAGCATCCATCCCCTATTCCCCATGTCTGAATATATTTCCTTAACCTGCGCTGCCAGTTGTTCGGGTGTGGCGGCAACGAGTGCGCGGTCGTGAGCCAGCCCCCCGATTACAGCGCGGTCGCCCACTATTTTGTTACCCTCTGCTAAAGATGGGTTACCAGCGCCTAAAGCATCCCAGTTGAAAGCATGAACAGGATAGTCCTTGACCAACGCCAGCATGTTGTTGTTGCTACAGACGTGCAGAACATGGAATTCGGCGGCAGGCAATGCCGAAAGGAGCTTAAGGTCGGAGGGCATGGCGTACTTCCTATATTCGTCTTCCGTAAGTTTATCAGTAGTCGCCCAGCTGGTAGTGGCGTAAAAAAGGCCGCTGGCGCCGCGCTCCAGGCAAGCTTTAGAGAAACTAATAAACGTATCGGTGATTACCTCAAGCGCCTGATTCACCTCTGACGTATGCTCGCGCAGGTGATTCAAAAATATTTCTTCAGAAGGCGTCAGCCGGGACGCGATGGAGAGAGGCGTAAAAACGGTCATGATAAAGGGTACCCCGCCTTTCAGGCCGCGGGAAATTACTTCTAAGGCGAGCAGGTGCTCCCTCAATACGCCTTTATTGATGTCCAGTACCTTGAGCTTCAACCAGTCGGCGGGGGTTTTTACAGGCACGTCAACGACATACGG
>Ga0307422_1001747_pt1 | contig 11201 bp, 8 predicted proteins | sample SalMarWE160290MG_FD_202153 | JGI IMG/M metagenome (GOLD analysis project Ga0307422, IMG submission 202153) | Salt marsh sediment microbial communities from the Plum Island Ecosystem LTER, Massachusetts, United States - WE1602-90 | ecosystem: Environmental > Aquatic > Marine > Intertidal zone >...
GGGAGGATGGCTAAACTCGGTAAAAGTATTTTTTGCTTTTTTATTGCTTGCTTTTTCCCTGGTCTTCGTAAGCAATCTGGGATTGAATTTCATAACAAGGGATAGTATCCTGGCCATATTAATTGTGATCTTTTTACTCCTTGGACTCTATCTGATCGGAATTATAAAGTTTTCTCACGACAGTGAATTAAAGTACATCTCCGTTCCACGCCTGCTGCTTGCCATTGCAACAATAAGTTTTATGGTGTACCTTATCCCAGGCCTGTTTGGAGCTCCTCTGAAAGCCATATCGCCATTTCTTCCGCCGGCTGAAGAAACAAGAATTACACTTTTGGGATCACCATCTTACGACACGGACAATCAACATAACAAAACAGAAGGAAATGTATGCCTTGAAACACCCAAATATTCAGATTTTCTTTCTTTGCCCCTTCAGTTAAACGGACATTTCGATTACGAAGAAGCACTTGCTTGTGCAAAAGAATTGCAGAAACCGGTTCTTCTCGATTTTGCCGGTCACAGTTGCAAAAACTGTAAAAAAATGTATGCTGAAGTATGGTCAGATATAAGAGTTCTCGACAGACTCAGGAATGATTTTATTGTTGCTGTCCTCTATACCGATGACAGAACAAAGCTTCCGGAATCTGATTGGACAACTTCGGACCTTGACGGAAAAGTTAAGAAAACACTGGGTAAAAAGTTCAATGATCTGCAAATTTCAAAATTTGGTTCAAATGCTTTGCCTCTTTATGCTATAGTTGATCCTGAAGGCCAGGTGCTGACCAAAAAGAAATATTATACATACAGTCCGAATGTGGAAAACTTCATCCGGTTTTTAGATGAAGGAATTTCCAATTTCAGGTAAATGCGCGGTTTGATACGGACTTATATTATGAACGGATCAAGTCATGCCGAGCCGGTAGTCGAAGCACACTCCTGCACACGACCACCCTTCGACTACGCTCAGGGTGACATCAAACGGAAAAGTCATGCTGAGCGGAGTCGAAGCATGTTCAGAAGCACAAAAGCTTCCCCTCCGCATTCAGGGTAACAACAAAGAACCATGTCATGCTGAGCGCCCATCTGAATGGTTCAGACCGGACAGGTAATCGAAGCACTCTCAGGCATTCAATCACCCTTCGACTACCTTTGGCCGCCAAAGGCCTGCCGACGGCAATGCGCTCAGGGTGACAACATTGAACCGTGTCATGCTGAGCGGAGTCGAAGCATGTGAAACAGATTCACTCAATCTGCAGCTCATACACCCTGTCATCATACATATCGTATCGGATAATGCCGTAGATATCCGAATAATATATGGCTTTTACTTTTATATTTATCGTATCTGCTGGGATGTCTTCTAATGTATAGATGTCTTTTAGAATTGTATCTCCAAGTAAGTACTCAATTGTTTCATCGCTGTAATAAATGCTGCTTCCGGTTTCTAAATACATATTAAAATTAACACCATCATAACTGCGTTGAAAGCCTGTAATCGGACATATTAAACATTCAGAAATGCTGTTATAAACTGCATTATAGTGTTCATAATAAACTTTATCATCAACAACACTATAACCTTTAGATATTTGACTAATTATATAAGAATCATCTGAAGAATCACCTTTGAAAATGAGTGTATCGTTTTCTTCATAAAGAAACCAACGGGAATGATCCAGATAATGGATTTTATTATTCTCACAGGAAGTAAGTAAGAACAGAATCAGACCTGTTACAAAATATTTATTTTTCATGATTAGCCATTAACGAAACTATATTAAAGTATTTCTTTCCTTATTGTCATGCTGAGCGGAGTCGAAGCATGGGTTAGTGCTGGAACACCCTTCGACTCCGCTCAGGGTGACAACAACCGGAAAAGTCATCCTGAGCGCATGCCGGTCTTCGGGGGCCATAGCCTTGCACCTCCGCTATAGCTTCAGCGGCACGCGGATGGCGACGAACCGCAGCCATGATTTTTGAAATTTTAGTTTCACGAATAATTCCTCTGTATGCTATCATTTATCATTTATTATGCAGGAGAAAAAGTATAATTTTCCATAAGAATTAAACCAAGTTTGATTGGAAACTGTTTAACTTATGATATTCGTCATGTATTCAGCATCAATGGCTTTGAGTGTTTATAAGTCTTTATGATTTTTTTTATAATGCCGGTATCTATTCTGTAATTTAAGTGGGTATTTTACAATGTGAACTGCAACAAATAGTTCAGTGGAAAGAAAGAAAGATAAGAAAGTAATTGAGCTGGAAGAGGTAGTAGTAAAATTTGCCGGTGATTCAGGCGATGGTATGCAGCTTACAGGAAATCAATTTTCCGATACTTCAGCATTTGTTGGTAACGACCTTTCAACATTCCCCGATTATCCTGCCGAAATAAGGGCCCCTGAAGGGACCATTGGCGGAGTATCAGGATTCCAGGTCCATATAGGACAAAAGGAGATTCAAACTCCCGGTGACCAGGCCGATGTATTGGTAGCCATGAATCCTGCTGCCTTAAAAGCAAATCTCAGGTGGCTGAAAAAGGGAGCAACTATCATTATTGATATCGACAATTTTGATAACAAGCATTACAAGAAAGCCGGCTATGCTGAAGATCCGATGCACGATGGAAGTCTTGAAGGCTATAAAGTAATAAAGGCCCCCATTACAAGCCTTACAAGAACCACGGTTACGGAATACAAAATCGATATGCGCTCTGCAGATAAGATGCGCAATCAGTTTGTTGCCGGTATGTTATACTGGATGTTTAATCGTGATATTAAAATTGGTGAGATCTTTCTTAAAAATAAGTTCAAGAAGAAGCCGAAACTGAAAATTGCCAATATCTCGATATTGCACTCAGGTTACAATTATGCGGAAACCATTGAAGCATTAAACGTAACATTTCAGGTAAAGCCCATTGCTGAACAAAAAGGATTATTCAGAAACATTACCGGAAACCAGGCTACTTCATGGGGTTTACTGGCAGCAGCCGAAAAAGCAGGGAAAAAACTTTTTCTGGGTTCGTATCCGATTACACCTGCATCAGAAATCCTGCAGGAGTTGTCTAAGCTGAAGGCGTTGAATGCAATAACTTTCCAGGCTGAAGATGAAATTGCGGGGATCTGTGCTGCTATCGGAGCATCGTATACGGGAAGTCTGGCCGTGACCTCAACATCGGGACCCGGTATGGCCCTGAAAAGTGAAGCCATCGGTCTTGCCGTGATAACAGAACTTCCACTTGTTATCGTTAATGTACAAAGAGGCGGCCCATCAACAGGTTTGCCAACAAAAACAGAACAGACAGATTTATTGCAGGCATTGTATGGAAGAAACGGGGAAAGTCCCTGTGTAGTAATTGCAGCTTCAACACCTGCAAATTGTTTCCAATTTGCCTACCATGCGGCGAAAATCGCTATTGAACATATGACGCCCGTAATATTGCTTTCAGATGGTTACCTGGCCAATGGATCAGAGTTATGGCCCATACCAAAAACGGAAGATCTGATGCCCATCGAAGCCCCTGTTGTAAAGGATAATGATCCATATTATCTTCCTTACCATCGTGATCCGGATAAATTATCAAGGTTTTGGGCAACACCCGGACAGGAAGGTTTACGGCACCGGGTCGGAGGACTTGAAAAAGCAGATGTTACCGGTGAGGTCTCGCATGATCCCCTGAATCATGAAATCATGGTTCTCACACGCAATGAAAAAGTGGAGCGTGTGGCCGATTATATTCCTGAACAAACAATTTATGGTAAAAAACGGGGCGATCTGCTGGTCATCGGATGGGGTGGGACATTTGGCGCTTTGCATACTGCGGTTAAAGAGCTTCAGGATGAAGGAAAATGCATTTCAATGGTGCAGTTTAATTACATTAATCCCCTGCCCAGAAATACAAGACAAATTCTCAAAGGATTTAAAAAAAGAATTGTCTGCGAATTAAATCTTGGTCAGTTTGCCCTTTACCTTCGATCAAAGTATCCTCAGTTTGACTACATACAGTACAATAAAGTTCAGGGCCTGCCATTTATGATTTTTGAATTGAAATACAAGTTCAACGAAATACTGGAGGAGATATAGTCATGGCATTTGAATCAGCATCACCCATAATAAGTCCTCAGGATTTTAATCTCGACACGGAAGTAAAATGGTGCCCGGGATGTGGAGGACATGCCGTTTTATCCTCGATGAAAAAAGCCTTACCAAACATCGGAGTTCCAAAGGAGAAAATAGTTTTTGTATCAGGAATAGGTTGTTCCAGCAGATTCCCTTATTACATCAACACCTATGGATTTCATAGCCTTCACGGTCGCGCACCTGCCATTGCTTCCGGTATAAAGGTCACCAATCCTGAACTGAGTGTTTGGATCATTACGGGCGATGGTGATTCCATGGCCATAGGTGGTAATCATTTCATCCATATACTCAGAAGAAATATTGATGTGAACATCATCCTGTTCAACAATAAAATATATGGACTTACAAAAGGGCAATACTCACCTACTACTCCTTTGGGAAGTGTAACGAAAACCTCTCCTGAAGGAACTATTGAGAATCCTTTTTTACCCGGAGAGCTTGCCATGGGTGCTCAGGGAACATTTTATGCGCGTGTGGTTGATACAAACCCTAAAATGATGACCGAGGTATTTATAAAAGCAGCCCAACACAAAGGAACCTCTCTGGTCGAAGTATTACAAAACTGTATTATTTTCAATAACCAGGTACATGCGGATATCACAGGAAAAGACGTAAGAGATGAAAACCAGATTTACCTGGAACATGGAAAACCCATGATATTTGGGAAGAACAGGGACAAAGGACTTATTCAAAGCGGATCAAAATTTATTGTTGTGAAAATTGGAGAACACGGTATACGTAAAGAAGATATTCTTGTTCACAATGTTCATAATCCCGATGATACCAGTCACTATATGCTTTCCCGAATGACTCATCCCGACTATCCGGTTGCTATGGGTGTTATCAGAGAATGGAAAACAGGAGTCTACGAGAATATGCTATACAAGCAAATCAAAGAGTCAAAGAGAAAATCGAAGATTCATACTGTAAATGATCTCCTGCGCAGCGGGAGTACGTTTAAAATAGAATAATACACGAATCAAATTTTCCGGCGCACAGCAAAATTTTTCTAAAAAGAATTGGTATATTCCTGAATATTCGGATTTTAGTGTATTCATATTCATACGGTAATGCCAAAAAATCAAATCCACAATAAGAACACCGCCTTTTTCAATTTGCCTGATACCTCCTTTAGTTTATTGATGCAAAAACGCATCAGAAAGGTTTTGGTAATCTGCAGTCAGTATGACTTTTATATGCTCGAAGCAGATGGAAGAATTGATGAACATATTTTTAATGAATATGTATCATTGAATCTGAGGTATCCGCCGGTTTTCATCCATGCCGATTCAGCTAAAAAAGCCACCGATATTTTAAAAAATGATGACATTGACCTGATCATAGAAATGTTGAGTATTGGTGATGTTGATGCCTTTCAATTGGCAAAACAGCTTAAAAATGAGTATTCGGATATTCCTATTGTAGTATTAACACACTTCTCGCGTGAAGTTTCAATACGCCTTGAAAATGAGGACCTCTCAGCAATTGATTATGTGTTTTGCTGGCTTGGTAACCCGGATATTTTTCTTGCGATAATTAAACTTATCGAAGATTCCATGAACGCCGAGAATGATGTGCTGAAAATCGGTGTTCAATCCATATTGCTTGTAGAAGACTCCATTCGTTTCATTTCATCTTACCTTCCCAGCCTTTACCGGATCATACTTGAGCAATCAAAAGAGTTCGTAAAAGAAGCATTGAACGAGCATCAGAAAATGCTGAGGCGCAGGGGAAGGCCAAAAATATTGCTCGCAAAAAACTATAAAGAAGCAATCTCCACCTACGAAAAATACCAGGGCCATATTCTGGGTATTATATCTGATGTGAGCTATAAAGTTACGCCGAACAAAAGAGATACAAAAGCACGTGCAGGCCTGAAATTTTATAACTATGTTAAAAAAGATGACATCAACATTCCTTTCCTGTTGCAGTCATCTGATGCCTCAAATAGATCCATCGCTCAGAAAATGGGTGTTGGCTTTCTCGATAAATACTCGAAAAATTTATCCAATGAACTCAGAGACTTTGTATTAAAGAATTTTGGATTTGGAGAATTTGTTTTTATCGATCCTGAAACCAATAAAGAATATCTCGTAGCTCATGATCTGAAGTCTCTTCAGGATCAAATACTCACCGTACCCGATCATGTTATTGAATACCACACAAGAAGAGACGATTTCTCGAAGTGGCTGAATGCGCGTGCTTTATTTTCGATTGCCAAGCGGTTTAAGGAAGCACAATATGATGATTTTAAGGGCCCTGATGGAGTTCGAAAATACATTTATGATAGCATAACGAATTTCAGACTTGACAAAGCTCGTGGCATCATTGCCGTATTTGACCGGACTAAATTCGATGAATACCTCTTTTTTTCAAGAATTGGCGAAGAAAGTCTTGGAGGCAAAGCCAGGGGCCTTGCTTTCATGACCTCGGTACTGAAAAAAGAAAATTTAACCGCCAAATATCCGGGTATTAATATCTCTGTTCCGCCAACTGTTGTTCTCACTACAGAAGTATTCGAAGAGTTCATGCAAAATAATGATCTCTACTCGCTTGCTTTATCATCCCAAAGCGATGAAGATATACTCACTCATTTTATCAAAGCTGATTTTCCGGAAAACATAAAAGAAGATCTGCTGGCCTTAGCCGGTATAGCAGTCAATCCCATTGCCGTACGTTCATCAAGCAAGCTTGAGGATTCACTTTACCAGCCCTTTGCAGGCATATACAACACCTTTATGGTTCCTCCCCACAAGAACCCGAAAACAGCAGCTCTTATGCTCGAACAGGCTATTAAGGGTGTTTATGCATCGGTATTCTTCAAAGCAAGTAAAGACTATATAACGGCAACCTCAAACCTGATAGATGAGGAAAAAATGGGAATCATTCTTCAGTCGGTATGCGGTAAAAACTATTCCGGACGTTTTTATCCTACCCTTTCCGGAGTTGCACGAACACTAAATTACTACCCCATAGGGAAAGAAACTTCTAAAGATGCTATAATGAATCTGGCATACGGACTGGGAAAACAGATTGTTGACGGTGGTATATCCTTGCGATTTTCTCCGAAATACCCCAAAAATATAATTCAGTTGTCATCACCCGACCAGGCATTGAAAGACAGTCAGAAGTATTTTTTTGCTGTGGATATGGACCCTCAATATTTCAAGGCCTCAGTTGATGATAAAATAAACCTGCTGCGTATTCCGGTGAAAGAGGCGGAAAATGACAGCTCATTACCATATGCTGCATCAACTTATGATCATATAAACGATACCATTGTTGACGGAATAGCATCTGCCGGAAAAAGAATTATCACCTTCTCAAATGTATTAAATCACAAAAGTTTTCCTCTTGCAGATATTGTAAATGATTTGCTAAAAATCAGCAGCCAGGCCCTAAACCACCCCGTTGAAATTGAATTTGCAGCAAATCTGGACACTCCTGAAGGCGAGCCGAAAGCATTTAATTATCTGCAGGTAAGACCTATTGTGACACATGAAACAAATCTGATAAAAAAATTATCAGATATTCCTGAAGATCAAATTATCTTATCTTCAGACAGGGCAATGGGAAATGGCCGGATAGATAATGTTAACGATATAGTATATGTAAAAATAGCCAAATTTAATAAGGCGAACAATGCAAAAATAACACATGAGATAGAACAAATGAATAACAAACTGGCAAAAGAAAACAGAAGCTATTTACTGGCCGGACCCGGAAGATGGGGATCGAGTGATCCATGGCTTGGAATTCCTGTGAAATGGGCCCAGATATCATCAGCACGTGTAATCGTTGAAATTGGCCTGGAAGATTACAGGGTCGATCCGAGCCAGGGAACTCATTTTTTTCACAACCTGACTAGTTTTGGAGTCGGATATTTAACCCTCAACACCCAGATTGGTGACGAAAAATTCAACGCAGCTTACCTTGATTCACTACCCGCGGAATATGAAGGAGAATACCTGAGGCATGTTCATTTTAAAAAAGCCTTGCGAATTGAAATCGACGGGAAAAACACAAAAGGAATAGTATGCAAACCGTGAACTAATCGAAATGGCATTTTTGAATATCTGAAAACTTTACTTACTGATACAGTGCCGGGTATTTTCCGGGATTCGCTTCATGCATAATTTCATACACAGCATCAAAAACATTTTCCGCATTCGGGTTGGAAAAATAATCGCCATCGCTTGCATATGCCGGCCTGTGATCCATCGCTGTTAATGTTTTTGGTTCGGCATCAAGGTAGCGGCAGGCAACAAAGGGTAGCTTCCAAATAACTTATCAAAATTCCTTTGCAGTATTTCCCTGCCGGGAACCTCAGGAGAATTCTTTGAGAATACAGGTTCAATTTCTAAGGTTCAGCCAATTCCCTTCCTCATCTACATTCCATGTGGCAAAATGATTGTTGAAAGATCTGCCGCCATTTGAGGGATTGTATCGTAAATCGGTTACTCCGTAAAGTTGTGTGAAAAACTCCCTCAAAGAAAACATGCCCGTAGCAAGCATGAAGGTCTGGTCGCGATAATAGCCCGAGCGCCAGTCACCATTCCGAAAGTTCTTTGCCATGGCTATTTGGGCTATTTCCTTACCATCTCCGAAAATTCCAAATTTAGCTTTGCCTGTCAATACTTCTTTTCGACCGGCTATACTCAGATTTCTGCTTTGATTTGCCAGCAAGTAATCCTGAAGTATTTCTTTTTTGAAATCCTGAAATGATATGTTTGTTAATTCTTTCTCGACCAGAGGCATCGGTATCCCTTCATTTTTATTCAAAAATATAGAACAGGCATCAGATGTGCAATGATAGTAACAGATTATATCATGATTCGTTTTAATTCATCAGAAATTCTTATTGTTTATTTGCTATTTCGTAATTTTAAAGACTTAAATACCAGGTATGAAAATCTTTCTATTGGCTGTAATACTTATTGCTATTTCTTTCATTGCACTGGGAGTAAGCATATTTTTTCGCAAGAATGGAAAATTCCCGGAAACTGAAATAGGAAAAAATAAAAAGATGCGTGAATTAGGCATTTATTGCGTGATGTGTGAAGAAAAAATACAATGGAAGAAAATGAAAAAAGCTCAGAAATCAATCATCCGCCCTGATCAATTAAAAATTGACCTTACCCGCCTTAGGTAAACCTTTCGGTCATAAAATTGTTTTGTATTCAAAATCCGTGTTATGATCTTCAAAGTTTTTATTATTGCCTTGATACTCCTTGCAATGGCTATGCTCGGTCTGGGTCTGAAACTCCTTTTTAACAGATCATCAAAACAAGCAGCAGAAAATTGTGTAAATGAGAAGGCCTCTGGTATTAAGTTCAGCTGTGATTGCAATGGAGGATATTGTGATTCCTACTCAAAAACAAATTAAGCGGTTTATTGGAAAGAAGCCTGGATTACACTTCGCTAACCGAAATCTGACCGTTTTCAACTTCGGCCAGAATACTCAATTTAAATCCGTGACTGTATCCTTGATAGGTAATTTTAGTAGCCGGATCTGTCTTCCTGTGATCGTCTTGTTTACTCATTTTTGGTCGATAATGTGTCAACCTATTTCAGGACGAGACAGTTGCCATACTCTTTGACAAGTTTTGGTTTGTGTGTCGGCTTTTGAGCGACTTGGCAATGTGTATGGATGCGAAGGGATAGCATTTTAAAGAGAAACAGAACAGGGGAAAGATTTTTATTAGTTCTTTATTAAATACAATTGTCTTTTACAGAAAGTTTTTATCCAAATATTGTTGAAACTTTTCTTTGTTTTGTTCACTGATTGGAATATAAACTTTCCCGAAAACTATCCGGCTTCGTTCAATGGTATCAATTTTTCCGAGATTAACAATAAACGAACGGTGGACCCGCATAAATTTTGATTCGGGGAGTTTTGCTTCAAGCGATTTTAATGAATTCAGCGAAAGAATGGGTTTGGGTTCGTTTTGAAGAAATACTTTTACATAGTCTTTTAATCCTTCAATATATTTGATTTCATTAAAATTTATTCGCCTTATTTTATATTCCGATTTCAGAAAAAGGAATTCATTGTTGGCTTCAATTGCTTCTTTATTTCCTACTCTTTCGAGTCGGATAAGTTTTTCTGCTTTTTTTGCGGCTTTCAGGAATTCATCGTAACCAAAGGGTTTTAGCAAATAATCTACTGCTTCGAGCTTAAAACCTTCAAGCGCATATTTTTCGTAAGCTGTTGTAAAAACAATTTTTGGGCGGTTTTCTAAAATCCGGGTAAATTCAATTCCCGTTAAGTCGGGCATTTGAATATCGAGAAAAATAAGGTCAACCGAATTTTTATCAAGAAACTCCATTGCATCCAAAGGATTATCGAAGGATGCCACCAATTCTAAAAAAGGTGTTTTTGAAATGTAACCGTTTACCAGTTGCATGGCCAGAGGTTCATCGTCGATGGCAATGGTTTTTATCATTTTAAATTAATTTCCAGTGATACATGAAATGTTTGTTCCAGCTTTTCAATTTTCAAAATATGGCTGTTTGGGAAAAGCAGGTTTAAACGTTTTTTTACATTTTCCAATCCTATTCCCAAATGATTTACATTGTTGTCCTTATCGGAGGGTTGCCCCAAACTGTTTGTACAGTTAAAAATTATTTTATTGTTTCCGGTTTTCATCGAAATGGTAATAAATGATTTTTCACGGTAGCTGATTCCATGTTTAAATGCATTTTCAATAAAAGGTATAAAAAGTAGGGGCGGAATTTTGTAGTTTGTATTTTCTTCTGGGAGATCGATTTCAAGATCCACTTTTTTCGATAAGCGAAGTTTCATTAGATCAATATAATGATTCATAAAATCAATTTCGTTGCTAAGCAAAGTTTCGCCATGTTCCGATTCGTAGAGCAGGTAGCGCATTAATTTAGACAATTTTAATACCGAATCTTGAGCATCGGCAGTATTTATTTCAATAAGCGAATAAATGTTGTTGAGGGTGTTGAAGAAAAAATGTGGACTTACCTGATTTTTTAGAAAAGCAAGTTCCGAGTTCAACTTCTCCTTTTCAAGTTCCTTCTGACGTTTTTCGCTG
>Ga0307422_1001748_pt1 | contig 11197 bp, 5 predicted proteins | sample SalMarWE160290MG_FD_202153 | JGI IMG/M metagenome (GOLD analysis project Ga0307422, IMG submission 202153) | Salt marsh sediment microbial communities from the Plum Island Ecosystem LTER, Massachusetts, United States - WE1602-90 | ecosystem: Environmental > Aquatic > Marine > Intertidal zone >...
TGCTGGTCGTCTTCGGCATCTGGATGGTCTTCAAGGACGCCGGCAAGAAGCCGGACGAGGAGGAGGCGCTGCAGGCGGAGGAGACTACTGAACCGGCCGAAGCCGATGCGACGCCAGGGGCCGAGAGAACACCCGAAGCCGAAACGACGCCGGAGACCGACTCCGAAGGGGCCGTCGTCGAGCCTGAGCATCCCGAATCGCCCGCGCCCCCGAGCGACAGCACCAGCGCCCTGGCCGTGCGCGCCGCCGACCGGATGGGCCGCGCTCCGGGTGCGCTCAGCGTGGCCCTCGTGCCCCTTCACGGCGGCGAGGTCATCTACGAGCAACTGCCCACGGAGGACGCGCGCATGGACGACGTGCCGCCGGGAGCGTACCTCGTCGTCGTGCTGACCGGCACCAGCCCGGCCGGGCTGGTCGAGCCGGCGAGCGGCGCCGCCCGCTACGTGCGCGTCATGACGCTCCGGCCCAACCGCGTCGAGACGCTCGCCATCGTCGTCGGGCCGCGTGTGACGGTCAGCGGCACGGTCCGCGACTTCGACGACCACCCGGTCGCAGGAGCCGTCGTCACCGTCCGGCCGCGCACGGGCCGAGGCGCCACGGCCCGGCTGCCCGAGTGGCTCGTCCGCACGGCCACGACGAACGCGGCGGGCGAGTACCAGGTCGACGAGGTGCCCGCGGGCGGCATCGAGATCCAGGTCGCACGGCAAGGATCCGCGCTCACGGGCCGCGAGCTCGAGGCCGCCTTTGGCGACGAACTGGTGTTCCACATCGTCCTGCCGCCCGGACTGCCCGTCACGGGCACGGTGACGGACGTCGACGGCGCTCCGATCGCGAACGCCTCCGTCTACTTCGTCGCCGAACCTGACCGCGCGCTCGCCCACACCACCACCGGCGGGGCAGGCGCCTATGCATTCGACGCCCTGCCGCAGACGGGCCTTGGCTTTTTCGCCCTCGCCGAGGGCTACGCCTACGGCGGCGTCCCGCACCGCGGCGCCGATAAGGACGCGGGCCAAGCGGCCTCGATTGTGCTTCGGCCCGAAACGACGATCGCCGGCCAGGTCCTCTTCTCCGATGGCTCGCCCATTGCCGGCGCGGCAGTCCACGTCGAGTCCGTCGCCAAGACTGATACGCTCCTGCTGCCCTCGGCTCTCGCGACCGAGACCGACTCGGCGGGACGCTTCACGCTGCGCCACCTGAACGAGTTCAGCTACCGCGTCGTCGTGTCCGATCCGCTGACGGGTCAGACCGCATCGAAGGAACTGCCGGCCGGGACACAGGACGCGCAGATCGCAATTGCGCTCGGTGCGACGCTTGCCGGCCGGATCACGGATGAGACCACGGGCGGCCCTGTCGCGGGCGCCACGGTGGGTGCGGGCGATGCCTCGGCCACCTCGGGCTTCGATGGCTCGTACGAGCTGTGGCTCGAGCCCGAACGCGCCAAGGTCGACGTCACGGCGAGCGCCGACGGCTACGAGCCCAGGACTGAGCCGAACCTACTGCTGACCGGCGAGGCGATCGCCCTGGACCTCGCACTGACGCCGAGAGCCGTCGCGCAATGCCGGCTCATCGACAAGGAGAGCGGCGACCCGGTGATCGGCGCGCCGGTGCGCTGGTGGAAAGCAGACGAAGTGTTCGCGCGGCGCTCGCTGCGGAGCTCGCTCGAGGGACAGGTCGCGTTCTACAACGCGCACTTGGCGGATGAGATCCATCTCGAGATCCGCGACGCACGGTACGTGTCGTACATCACCGACGTCACGCTCGCCGAGATCGACGGCGAGCAGATCGCGCTCTCGACCGGCATAACGATCCGGGGGCGTGTCCTCAACACGTTTGGCGAGCCGGTGGCCGACGCCGATGTTTACGTCGGCGAGGGCTACCTCCACTTCGCCGATCCGTTCGTGAAACGCGTCCGCTCGGACCAGGACGGCCGCTACGAGATGCCCGGCATGCGCGAGAGGCTCTACCAGATGACGGCGGCGCATCCCGACTACCTCACCACGCAATCGAGGCCGGTCGACACGAGGGGCCATGACCTCATCGAGGACGTTGACATCGTGATGGATGCCGGCGTCACGATCATGGGCGTGGTCGTCGACGGGGGCAACGACCCGATCCCCGGCGCCGTCGTCTGCGGCTGGGGCGACTTCAACTACGACCCGGAGCAGCCCGGCTACAAGCGCTCGGCCACAACCGACGCCGACGGCCGGTTCACGCTGGGCCGGCTGCGGCGCACCGAGTCCGGTTCGATCGCGGTCTCGGCATCGGCGCCCGGGTATGCGACCACCACGGCCTCGGTCACAGTCGACCTGTACGAAGACGCGCCCGGCGAGGACCTCGTCATTGCGCTCGAGCCCGAAGCGGTGCTCGTGGGCCGCGCCGTCACCGAGGAGAAGACCCCGATCTTCGGCGTGCGCGTCTACGTGCGCCTCAACGACCTGGAAATCCGGGAAGTGCAGACCGACGCCGACGGCGGCTTCGCCTTTGGAGGCCTCGCGCCCGGCCGCTTCACGCTCATCTTCACCCGGCCAGGCTTCCTCTACAAGCAGATGGACGTCACGGTCCAAGACAGCGCGCAGCCGACCGAGGTCGAGGCCGTCCTCGAGCGTGGCGCCGTGCTCACCGGCCGGGTCGTGAACGCCGCGACCGGCAAGCCGATTCGCATCTTCAGCGGGCAGATCGCGACGCCCGACCGCCTCCGCTCCTACCGCCTCCTCGTGACCGGCGACGGCCGGTTCACGACCGACACGGTGCCCGACGGCGAGTACGTGATCATGATCCAATCGAAGGACATGCGGGCCGCGACCGTCGAAGGGATAACGGTGGCAAACCACCAGGGGCCGCCCGAGGTGACGATCGATCTCAATCCGATGCCGCGCTGAGCGGGCAAAGGAGCGAGCCCAAACCCCCGTGCGGCAGGGCTCAGGTTGCCACCCGCCGTGGAGGCGAGAGCGATGCCACTACTCGACGGGCAGCCGGACCGCGACCGTGGTACCGGCACCGGGCTCGGAGGTGATCTCGATCGCGGCGCCGTAGTCGTGCACGGCCGCGGCCGCAACCGCCAGGCCGTAGCCGCGGCCGCCGCCCTCGACCGGGCTGGGGCCGTACCGCTCGGGGCCGGCGCCTCCTTGTTCGAGCGTCGTGAAGCCCGGCTCGAACACGTGCGGCAGGTGGTCGGGCGCAATGCCGCACCCGGTGTCCCGCACGCTGAGCCGGACCGCGTCGCCGCTCGATTCGGTCGTGATGACAAGGCGGCGTTCGGCCGCGTCGCACATCGCGATCATGGCATTGCGCACGACGGCGTCGAACACGCGTGCGAGCACCCCGTAGACCGCGCTGAGCGCGGGCAACCCGTCGGCGAGGACGTACTCCTTGTCGACCTCGTGCTTGAAGTGGCGGTCGAAGCACATGAACTCGCACTCGCGCTCGACGAGATCATTGAGGCTGACCGGCCGCCGGTCGCGATCGGCACGCAGCCTGAGCGCCGCGGTGGCCGCCTGGAGCATCGCGTTGGCCCGCTCGCATTCGCTGACGATCTCGTGCATCGGCCCGGCAAGCTCGGGCTGCCGAACGCCGAGGACCTCGGCCCGGCCCATGATCGCCGTGAGCGGGCTGCGCAGGTTGTGGCTCAGGCCGCCGACCACGATCATGAGCGCGCGAAGCTGCTCCTGTGCGGCCGCATAGTAAAGGGGCGTGACGTCGGGCGGCGTCTGTTCGGGCGGAAACGTAACGGTCGGCATCGTGACAGGCCCTCCGTGTCCGGGCAAAGGGAAGTGCCGGGAGTCAGAGTCGAACTGACGACACGGGGATTTTCAGTCCCCTGCTCTACCACCTGAGCTATCCCGGCACAGGTACATGTCAGAAAGGGAGTTGTCCGTATAACCCAGGCTCGGCGGCGTGTCAAGCGAGACTGTCGCAGGCGGCCGCACCGGGCAGGCCGGCGGCAGCCGCATCGCGAAATTCGTTGACACTCTGGTCGAGCCGCTCCTAGAGTGCTCGTCGCCGCATGCCGTGGCGCGCGGCGGCCGGGCACCTGCGGGTTTGTCGGCATCAACACGAGAGTGAGCAACACGTCACCCCGAACGTGTAATCAAGGAGAAGTGGCATGAACCGTATGGGATTCGTCCTGAGTGTAGCGCTTGCCGCGGCGCTCATCGCACTCGGGCCAATGCCGGCGAACGCGGCGCTCCCGTCGCTGCCGGGCGTCTCGTCGGGTGGCCCGACCACCCAGTACATGCCGAAGGACTCGTCTATCGTCCTCGGCGTCAACGTCGAGAAGTTGGCCGAGGGCGGCGTGTTCGACACCCTCGAAGGAATGGGCGGGGAAGAGATGTTCGGCGACCTCGAGGAGATGGGCATCGATCTGACCGAGGGTGTTTCCGAGGTGATGGTCGGCCTCGTATTCAACGCAGAGAACCCGGAGGCCGAGCCTGGGGTGTACTTCGCCCTCTACGGCGAGCTCCCGTCCGCGGAGGAGGTGCTCAAGTTCTATGAAGAGAGTACCGGTGAAACGCCCGAATCGAGGACCGTGGAAGGCAAGACCGTCTACAACTTCGACGGCGAGCGGGATGTGTGCATCTTGCCCGGCGTGATTCTGCTCGTGCCGACCGAGGAAGGCAGCGGCGACATCGCCAAGATGCTCGGCGGCACCGAGACCAGCGTCCTGACCAATCCGAAGATCGCCGCGCTCATGAAGGATGTCAACACGAAGGCGTCCATCTGGGGTGTCGCCAGCCTGCCGGAGGCGCTCCGCGCGACGATGGCCGACGACAGCGAGGAGGCGCAGTTCGACCCCTCGGCCCTCGAGACCGTCTGCGGGGCGTTCGATTACGGGGAGACGGCCGTTGACCTCAACGTCGCCATCGGCTTCACCGATGCGGAAACGGCCCAGCAGTTTGTCGACTGGCTCAACATGCAGATCAAGCCGCTGGGCGAGCAGATGGCCGAGATGATGCCGGAACTTGCGGCGCTGATCAACGCGCTCAAGATAGAGGCAGCCGGCACCAAGGCGACGCTCACAATGACCATGGATCGCGAGGAGTTCGACGAGGCTATCGAAGGGCTGATGAGCATGATGTTCGCCGCCATGATGGGCGGCATGGGCGGCGAAGAAGCAGACTGGTAAACAGCGTACCCCGCACGCTCCCCATCAGAGGTCCGGACCGTGCGGTGCCTTGTGACACGATCGCCCCCTGCACCGCGCGCGGCGCAGGGGGCTTCTTTGCGGCCAGGAGACCAGCGCTCCCCTGCCTCAGAGGGTTGACGAAGCGCACCTGCTGCGTGTATACAAGTCGTTCCCTGCCGCCGCGACTTCTGCCTGGAGGGCAAGCGGCCTCTGCCTGGAAGGCAGACGAATAGACCGACCTCAAGTCCAGGACGAAACGGTGGATATCGAAAAAACCGACTCATTCCTGATCACCGATTGCGGCAGCACCACGACCAAGGCGATCCTGATCCTCAAGACTGAAGGGTCGTACCGGCTCATCGGGCGCGGCGAGGCGCCGACGACGGTCGAGGCGCCGTTCGACGATGTCACCGTCGGCGTCATCACCGCCGTGACCGAGCTCCAGGAGCTGACCGGCCGCACGCTGCTCGACGGCGACAAGATCATCTGCCCGAAACGCGGGCCCAATGAGGGCGTGGACCTGTTCCTGTCGACCTCGAGCGCCGGGGGCGGGCTCCAGATGTGCGTCGCCGGCGTGATCAAGGCGATGACGGCCGAGAGCGCCGAACGCGCCGCCTTGGGCGCCGGGGCGATCGTGATCGACGTGCTCGCCGTCGACGACGGCCGCAAGGAGTACGAGCGCATCGAGCGGATCCGCCACCTGCGGCCCGACATGTTCCTGTTGGCCGGCGGCACCGACGGCGGTACCAAGACGCACCTGGTCGACCTGGCGAGCACGCTGCTCGCGGCCGACACGAAGCCGCGCTTCGGGATCGGCTTCGAGCTGCCCGTCATCTATGCCGGCAACGTCGATGCGCGCAAAGGCGTGCACGACCTCATCGGCGAGAAGATGGCCGTGCGCGACGTGCCCAACATCCGGCCGCGGCTCGAGCAGGAGAACCTCGGGCCTGCGCGCGAGGCGATCCACGACGTCTTCCTCGAGCACGTCATGCAGCAGGCGCCCGGCTACGGCAAGCTGATGAGCTGGGTGAGCGGCGAGATCATGCCGACGCCGATGGCCGTGGGCCGCGCGGTCCAGACGTTCGCACGCGAGGAGGAAGCCAACGTGCTCGCCGTCGACATCGGCGGCGCCACGACCGACATCTTCTCGGTGTTCGGCGACGCGCGCGCAGGCACGAGCGTGTTCAACCGCACGGTGAGCGCCAACTACGGCATGAGCTACTCGATCTGCAACGTGCTCAAAGAGACCGGCATCGCCAACGTCAGCAAGTGGGTCCCGTTCCAGATCGACGAGCCGAAGCTGCGAAACACGCTCCGCAACAAGATGATCCGGCCCACCACGATCCCCTCGTCGCGCGCCGACCTCCTGATCGAGCAGGCGATCGCCCGCGAGGCGCTCCGCCTGAGCCTCGAACACCACAGGCTGCTCGCCGTCGGCCTCAAGGGCATCCAGCAGCAGCGGAGCGTCTCGGACGCGTTCGCCCAGACCGACACGGGCGAGACGCTCGTCGACATGATGGCGCTCGACTGGATGATCGGTAGCGGCGGCGTGCTCAGCCACGCGCCGAGCCGGACCCAAGCGGCCTGGATGATGATCGACGGCTTCCAGCCGGAAGGGATTACGAAGCTCGCGGTCGACTCGATCTTCATGATGCCCCAGATCGGCATCCTGAGCGAACTGCACCCGGCCGCCGCGGGCGAGGTGTTCCGGCGCGACTGCCTGATCGAGCTCGGCACGGCGGTCACCGCCGTCGGCAATGCCAAGAAGGAAGGTACGCCGGCCATCAGGCTCGACCTGACCACAAGCGACGGGCGCACGATCGCCGAGACGGTTCACTACGGCGAGATACGCCTCATCGAGCTCAAGCTCGGTCAGACAGCGACCGGCACGATCGACCCGACGCGGCGCTTCAACGTCGGCCACGGGCCGGGCCGCGCCGTCGAGGTCGAGCTCCACGGCGGCGACGTCGGCCTCATCGTCGACTGCCGTGGCGTACCGAGGCAACTACCCGAGGATGACGACGCCCGGCGCACCAAGCTTAACGAGTGGGCCGAGGCGCTCGGCCTCCAGCGCGTCGAATAACCAGCAGCGCGAACACCGAAACCGGAGGCGCAGCCAGCACGTGGGCACAGCATACACGCCGGGGTTGACGGTCACCCCCAACGCCATCGTCCGAAAGACCCGCAAGCTGCCGATCAAGGGCACCGTCCTCGTCACGGAGGGCGACCGCGTCGAGCCGCACACCGTCGTCGCCCGGGCCGATTTGCCGGGCGATCTCGACCAGGTCAAGGTCGCCCACGTGCTCGGCATCAACCCGGGCGAGGTGCCGCAGCGGCTGCTCATAGAACTCGGCGAGCACGTGGTCGAGGGGCAGGTGATCGCACGCACGAAGTACTTCTTCGGCCTGCTCAAGTCCGAGGCCAAGGCGCCGACCGAAGGCACGATCGAGTACATCAGCGACGTCTCGGGCAACGTCGGCATCCGGCACGCGCCCAGGCCCGTCGAGCTGACCGCTTACGTGCGCGGCGCGGTGATCAAGGTCATCCCCGAGGAAGGGGTGGTGATCGAAACGCCGGCCGCCGTCGTGCAGGGCATCTTCGGCATCGGCGGCGAGCGCGAGGGTGCGATCCGAGTGATGCCCGACCCCGACCGCACGATCGAGCCGGGCGACATCAACGGTGAGCTCGCCGGCAAGATCATCGTGGCCCGGCGGCTCATCACGGGCGAAGCGCTCAAGGAAGCGGCCCGAGCCGGGGTCGCCGGCGTCGTGGTTGCCGGCATCATCGACAAGGAGCTCGTCGACCTGCTCGGCTACGAGATCGGCGTGGCGATCACGGGCGACGAGGCGGTCGGCGTCACCCTCGTGCTCACCGAGGGGTTCGGCGAGATCCAGATGGCCCAGAAAACCTTCGACCTGCTCGCCTCGCTCGAAGGCCAGGAAGGCTCGATCAACGGCGCGACACAGATCCGCGCCGGCGTCATCCGGCCCGAGGTCATCGTGCCGCGACGCGACAGCGCGGCCGCAGCAGTAGCCGAGGCGGGCGGCGAGCTCAAGATCGGCTCGCACATCCGCGTCATCCGCGAGCCGCACTTCGGCGAGCTCGGCTCGGTCACCGCGCTGCCGCCCAAGCTCGTCGAGATCGAGACCGGCGCGAAGGTGCGCACCCTGCGCGCCACACTCGACAGCGGGACCGAGGCCGTGATCCCCCGTGCCAACGTCGAGCTCGTCTGACGTTTCGAGAGGAGATGACAAACAGGTACTACTACCCGGTCTTCTTGCTGATCCGCTGACTCCGCATTGCAGCGAAACTTTTGGTTTTTGAGCCTCGCTCTTTGAGAGGTTGGAGAGAGAGAAGGTAGCTGGTTCAAGAACATGGCTCCGTTGCGCCAAGATAGGTCCTGCCACCGGCTTCAGCCGGTGGTCACGCATCGGTAGCACAATGCTCGCCAGCCGGCTTCAGCCGCCCTGCCCGCGAGGGCAGGCCTTCTCGACAGTCGCCTTCAGGCGCTGCCCAACGCCGGCTGAAGCCAATCGTCGAGAAGCACGCTGAAGCGCGCTCAGGCGGAACCAGTATGCGGTCCGACGTCCACCGGCTGAAGCCGGTGGCGATACCTACTTGGGGTATACTCGGAGAGGTTGGCTCGATCATCATCACCTCCGGGTGAGTAGGAGGCTCAAGGGCAACTGCCCTGTTTACTCTCGAGCCCGTCACAACAACGATAGGAACAGCTATGAACGAAGCACTCTGCAGGGAACACATCGAGAAAGCGCGCGCACAACTCGAGCACTCGGGCGCCGACCTCCTCTACCTGAGCGCGGCGGCCAACACGCTCTACTTCTCCGGCACCGCCAAGGGGCCCACCGACCGCGTCGTCGCCTTCATGATCGCGCGCGAGGGCGAGCCGTGGTACGTCGTCCCCGGCTTCGAGGGCAACCAGACCGAGCAAGCGAAGCTCGTCGGCGACGTCCGCCGCTGGGAGGAGCACGAAAGCCCGTTCAAGCTCATCGCCGATATCCTCAAAGCGCACCGGCTCGACACCGCGACGATCGCCCTCGACGGCGAAACGTGGCACTGGGTCGTCGACGGCCTGCGTGACGCGCTCCCCAACGCGACGTTCATCAACGGCGAGCCGCTCATCAACCAGTGCCGCATGCGCAAGAACGACCGCGAGCTCGCGTTCATGGAAGAAGCCTGCGCCAATACCGGCCAGGCGATCGCCAACGCAGTCGCCGAGTTCGCCGAGGGGATGACCGAGATCGAGTTCGGCCAGCTCTTCGTCCGCAAATACAAGGAACTCGGCTTCGCCGCCGGCTCGATGGTCCAGAGCGGACCGCGCGCGTCCGACCCCCACATCCCGAACGGCGACCGCCGAATCGTGCGCGGCGACGCCGTCGTGCTCGACACCGGGTGCAAAGTCGAAGGCTACTGCTCCGACGTCTCGCGCACGCTCATGGTCGGCGCCGTCTCCGACGAGATCAAGAAGGCCTGGAGCGTCCTCAAGGACGCCCAGCAAGCCGCCTTCGACGCCATCCGGCCCGGCGCCACGTGCGAGTCGATCGACGCCGCCGCCCGCGACTGGCTCGCCGAACGCGGCTACGGCGACTACTTCCTCCACCGCCTCGGCCACGGCATCGGCTTGAAGGGCCACGAATACCCCTACCTCGTCAAGGGGAGCACCGTCCCGCTCGAGCCCGGCGTGACCACCACCGTCGAGCCCGGCATCTACGTCCCCGGTCGCTTCGGCCTGCGCATCGAGGACGTCATGGCCGTCACCGAGGACGGCTGCCGTGTCCTCTCCCACATGATCCCCCGCGACTTCGAACGCGCCTAGGCCTGCGCGAACGGGCAAGCGCCGATTCCGCTTGCGCGGGCGGAGTATCATCTCTCGCAGAGTCGCAGAGCTCGCAGAGTAAACCAATCCCTTCTCTGCGGGCTCTGCGACTCTGCGAGAGGGTTTCTGCCGAGCCGCCTGGAGCCTCTTGAGAGACTGCTCGCTCTGCGCCGGATTCCCCTTGCACCGCGGTGTTCTCGTGTCGATGATGACGGCCTGCCCACTGCACGAGAACTGTGGAGGAAATACCGATGGCATACCTGGGGAGTTCGCTGGCGGATTTAGCGCGGCTGCGGCACGGGGTGCGGCGGCGGCGGGTGTCGAGCTATGACGTGAAGGGCGGGAACGCGGACTGCTGGACGATCGAGCCGGGCGAGAACAAGACGCTGGCCGAGATCGACGGCCCCGGCGTGATCACGCACATTTGGATGACGATGGACTCCGGGCCAAAGCTCCCGAAGGAAAGACACCTGCTCCGGCGCTCGGTGCTGCGCATGTTCTGGGACGACGAGCCGACGCCGTGCGTCGAGGTGCCGATCGGCGACTTCTTCGGCATGGGCCACGCGATCTGCAAGGACTTCTGGTCGCTGCCGCTCACGATGAGCCCCGACCGCGGCCGCGGCTTCAACTCGTTCTGGGCGATGCCGTTCTACAAGCACGCGCGGATCGAGGTCGAGAACCAGTGCGAGGGGCCGCAGTATCTCTACTTCTACATCGACTACGAGGCGCACGACGAGCTCGAGCCGGGCCTCGCTCACTTCCACGCCCAGTGGCGGCGCGAGAACCCGACCGACGGCTTCGGCGACAAGGCACCGCTGCGGGGCGAGAAGCTGCGCGATCTGTGGCGCATGCCGAACCTCGACGGCAAGGGTAACTACGTCATCCTCCAGGCCGAGGGCAAGGGCCACTACGTCGGCTGCCACCTCGACATCGACTGCTTCGAGCCGGACAACAACAAGTGGTACGGCGAGGGCGACGACATGATCTTCATCGACGGCGACGAGCTCCCGACGCTCAGCGGCACCGGCACGGAGGATTACTTCAACACGGCCTACTGCCCGAGCACGGAGTTCTCGACGCCGTTCCACGGCATCGCGCTCAACAGCGGCGGCCCGTTCTGGCGCTGGGGCGGCAAGAATTCCGTGTACCGCTACCACATCGCCGACCCGATCATGTTCGACAAGTCGATCCGGGTCACCATCGAGCACGGCCACGCGAACAACCTGTCGTACGATTACTCG
>Ga0307422_1001749_pt1 | contig 11194 bp, 8 predicted proteins | sample SalMarWE160290MG_FD_202153 | JGI IMG/M metagenome (GOLD analysis project Ga0307422, IMG submission 202153) | Salt marsh sediment microbial communities from the Plum Island Ecosystem LTER, Massachusetts, United States - WE1602-90 | ecosystem: Environmental > Aquatic > Marine > Intertidal zone >...
AATCGCCACCACCGGCGCCAGCATGGGTATGGAAGTAAATATGTTTTTCACCTTCTGGGGACTCAACATACTTAAGAAGAATGAGGGGGCGCCGGGGGGCAAGGGCATTATGAAAAAGATGCTCAACTTCATGAACCGCGGCGGCTCCAAGCGACTTAAGCTATCAGAGTTCCACATGTTCGGCATGGGCACGGGGATGATGAAAAAGTTCATGAAGGAAAGCCGGCTGCCTTCCATCGATGAGTTCATACAAATGGCTAAGGACATGGGCGTGAAAATGATACCCTGTTCCACCTCCTGTGGGGTGATGGGGCTGGGTGAAGGCGCCTTCCGCGAAGAGGTCGGCAGCCTGGCCGGCGCCGCCTTTTTTATAAACGAGGCCCGCCAGTCGAAGGTGACCCTGTTTATTTAGGGTGAAGGAGTAAAAGATGAAAGCCGACCATACTCTGGACTGCGTGGGTTTATATTGCCCCATGCCCATCGTCAAGACATCACAGAAAATGAAGGAGCTTAAGTCCGGTGAGGTGCTGGAGGTTGTTGCCGATGATAAAGGTATCAAGCAGGATATGCCGGCCTGGGCGCAGACCACCGGTAATGAGTTTCTTGGTGTGGAGGAGAGAGGCGGGGAGATAAAGGTTTACGTGAAGAAGAAGTAGTTACTTCAACAATTTTTATAAACAAAAAAAGGGGGCTTTTTATGGCCCCCTCTTATGTTTTAGACGCTAGTACTTTTTGTATTTACTGGTAATCGGCAGCCTTCTATCGCGCCCGAAGGCTCGGGGCGTTATTTTTACACCTGGCGGCGCCTGCCGACGTTTGTACTCGCTGGTATCCACGAGCCGCGCCGTTCGGCGGACGGTCTTTTCATCGGCGCCTGCCGCGATAATCTGCTCGATGCTTTTATCTTCCTCGACATATGCCGTTAAAACGGGGTCGAGCTCCTTGTAAGGTGGCAGAGAGTCCGTGTCCGCCTGGTTGGGCCTCAATTCGGCGGAGGGAGGCTTATTTATTACGGTAGCAGGTATTAGATTGCCGCCGGACTGTTTATTGCGGTATTCAGCGAGCTTATAGACCATCGTCTTGGGCACGTCTTTTATCACGGCAAAGCCGCCCGCCATGTCGCCGTACAAGGTTGTATAGCCGGTAGCGTACTCGCTTTTGTTACCGGTAGTGAGTACCAGCCAGCCGAACTTATTTGATATTCCCATCAATATATTACCCCGGATACGTGCCTGGATGTTCTCCTCTGCGGTGCCGGGTTCTGTTCCTTTGAAGGGTTGAGCCAGTGTATCCAGGAATGCCTGGAAAATTTGTTCGATGGGAACAGTAAGAAGCTTGATGCCGAGATTCTTCACAAGTAGCTTGGCGTCTGAAGTGCTGCCGCCTGATGAGTATCTGGATGGCATTGCCACTCCGATGACGTTGGTTTTTCCCAGCGCATCGACAGCGATGGCTGCCACCAGGCTTGAGTCTATACCGCCGGAAAGCCCGATCAATACCTTTTTAAAACCGTTTTTCAGGATATAGTCGCGCGTACCCAGCACCAATGCCTCGTAGATTTCTCCAGGCAGGTCATGCGTGGTGATATTCCGGGTGGGGAGAGGTGGTTTATCCGTGCCGAACGGGGCCTCGGAAGCTTTAGTCATTTCGACCGGCTGCCACCCATGTTCCTGCTGTTGCAGGAGACCCTGCCTCCAGCGCGCGTCGTGCAGTCGGGTGCGGAATACGTTCTCAACATCGAGGTCGGCTATTATCAGGTCTTCTTTAAACTGCTTGCCCCGGGCGATAAGCTGTCCCTTTTCGTCTATAATCAGGCTGTTGCCGTCGAATACCAGTTCGTCCTGTCCACCGACCAGGTTATTGAAGGCAAAAATGGCTACGTTATCCGCAGCCCTTGTGGCAATCATGCGTTTCCGTAGATTGGCTTTGCCGAAGTGGTAAGGCGAGGCGCTGATATTGATAATGACCTCGGCTCCGGAATACGCCTGGGCTGTTGCCGGCCCGGACTCGTACCAGATGTCTTCACAGATGTTGACGCCGACATTAACACCGGAGATGACGTAAACCGGGGTCTCGTTGCCCGCCCGGAAGTAGCGGTTTTCATCGAAAACACCGTAGTTGGGCAGGAACATTTTGTGGTAAACCCCGGCTAGCTTGCCGTCATGAATGATGGCGGCGGCATTGTAGATATCTTGGTTGGCGTCCACGAAGCCGACTACTAAGGTGATTCCTTTTGATGCCCGGACTATTTTTTCTAGGGAGTGCAGGTTATCGGTGATAAATTGCGGCTTAAAAAGGAGGTCTTCGGGCGGGTAGCCGCATACAGCAAGCTCGGGGAAGGTGAGTATATCCACGCCCGAAGATTTAGCTTTACCGATGGCTTGGGTGATTCTACGTACATTGCCGGTAAAATCACCCACGGTGACATTTATCTGCGCCATTCCGATACGAAGGCGGCGGGTTTCCGGCAACTTCATTGTTGGGCCTGACCTCTACCTACATTATCGGCAGTAAGTTATTCAATTCGTATCCGGTCACCTGGGTACGGTACTCGTGCCATTCTCTCTTCTTGTTTTCGATAAAGGACTTGAAAACATGTTCGCCGAGGGCTTCCCGCACCAGTGCGCTGGACTCGGTCAGGGCAATGGCCTCCGACAGGCTGCCCGGAAGTATGCCGATGTTGCGCTTTTCCCTCTCTTCAGCGGACATTTCATAAACGTTTTCTTCGGTGGGTGTGGGGATAGGTAGATTATTTTTAATACCGTCAAGTCCGGCGGCCAGCATCACACTGAAACAGAGATAGGGATTAGCAGCGGGGTCGGGCGACCTGAATTCGATGCGGGTGGCTTTTTCGCGACCGGGCCGGTATTCCGGCACGCGGATGAGGTCCGACCGGTTCCGCCGCGCCCAGGAGAGATATACCGGGGCTTCATAGCCCGGTACCAGACGTTTATAGGAGTTTACCCACTGGTTGCAGACGGACGTAATATCCGGGGCGTGCTTGAGCAGACCGGCGATATAGCCCTTGGCATCTTTAGAGAGTTGATATGAGTCCTTGGGGTCGAAGAAGGCGTTGCGCTCGCCCTTGAACAGCGACTGGTGCACATGCATGCCGCTGCCGTTGATGCCGAAAACCGGCTTGGGCATGAAGGTGGCATAGACACCGTTTTTCAGCGCCACCTCTTTAACCACCAGCCGGTAGGTCATGACGCTGTCTGCCATTGTAAGCGCATCTGTATAGCGCATATCGATTTCATGCTGGCTGTCGGCAACCTCGTGGTGCGAGTATTCCACCCCGATGCCCATCTTTTCCAGCTGGATGACAGTCTCGCGGCGTAGTTCGATGGCGGCATCGTGCGTGGTCAGGTCGAAATAGCCGCCCCGGTCGAGGAATTCGGTGCCGTTGCTGTCTTTAAAGTAAAAATATTCAAGCTCCGGCCCCACGTAAAATGTATAACCCAGGTCGGCGGCTTTTTTAAGGTTCCTCTTCAGGATATACCTGGGGTCGCCCTCAAAAGGCTGGCCGCCCGGTCTCAAGACATCGCAAAACATGCGGGCGGTGGCGCGGTGATCCGGCGAGTTCCATGGCAGCAGTTGCCAGGTATCGGGGTCGGGCATGGCCACCATGTCGCTCTCGTCGATACGGGCAAAGCCTTCAATCGAAGAACCGTCGAAACCCATGCCTTCCTCCAGTGCCCCCTCCAGCTCTTCAACGGTTATGGCGAAGCTCTTGAGAATACCGAGTATGTCGGTGAACCATAGCCAGACGAACTTGACGTCGTGTTCCTTGGCCATCTTTAGAATATATTCTTTAGCCTCTTCCTTGCTTTTTTTCGTCATCACTTCCTCCTGTTATTTGTCTATTATAAACGTTCTGCATGTAATTGTCATCGGTTTATCCAAAATTTATATCCCCCGTATGATTTCATTTTAAAGTCCTAATATTACGAATGGATTACGGGAAGGTTACATTTTCGTTAATAAACAGCCGCTAGCTGTAAGCACTTGCTTTACAGTTGTAACACTCCGTACCTTATGTTGATAAAGTGTTTAGAAAGAGACTACTCGTGTTTATTATTTGTTTATTTTTTTAGACATAAAATATATTAACCTAAATCTGCGATGAAGAGGATACTTAATGAAGCGTAGATTTTACCGACGTGTCAGGCATAGAGCTCCTGCGCTAAAAAAGGCAGTGGGGCAGGGGCAAGAGCAGCAGCAGTCGCAGTCGAATGGATTGATTATCGTCAGCGATGATATCTTTGATAAATTCAATCCTTCCATGCTTCGTCTGGGAGATATTAAAACACCCTGCCAGGAGAAAGAAGCCATCGCGGCTGTTTTCGACCTGTCCGGCTTTACCAGCTTCTGCAACCAGGCAGATGCCTATCTGGCTATTCCCTCGTTTCTTAATAGCTTTTACGACTGGTTTTTCGGCAGTATTGCTTACGGTCTCACCGATGACGACGGCGAAAAAACAGCATTTTGGGCAGAACTGCCCATGCTGGTGAAATTCTTGGGCGACGGACTGCTTGTCGTCTGGAACGCATACAGCATGAATGATGAACAGATTTGCCGGCTGGCGGCTACCATTTACAATATATGCTGCGCTTACCAGGAGGACTTTTATCCCCAGGTTAAGATGGAGATAAACAAGCCGCCGGACGTGTTGCGGTGCGGCATGGCGAGAGGCAAGGTCTTCAGTATCGGCAACGGCAGCGACTATATTGGGCACTGCATCAATACCGCCTCAAGGCTTGCCAGCCTTAGCCCTTTGACTTTTAGCTTTCCCCGCCGGGGTTTCCCGATACAGGAGTATTTATCTCCGCAATATACGCAGCTTTTTGTGTCCAAATATATCTCTATCCGCGGCGTGGGTGATGACGAGCCGATATGGATAGCTAAAGAAGAATTCGACAAACTGACTGAAAAACAGAGAATGCAATACCGGAATGTTGAAAACGGAGTAGCTAAAGTAGTGGCTGTCTGATTTACTGCTTAATCTGTTGTTAATGAGGTTGCGAAAATGGTAGATAGCCTGGAGACACCAAAATTTGCGAAAATCATTCCCGGTCAGGTAGAGAGTAACGACTTGGGGAAACTTGAAGTTCTCTATGAGACCAATAGGAAAACGCGCCTGATGGACATGCTGGAGCAGATTATCAGCATGACGCAGCATATGCTTAATGCAGAGGCAGCCTCGATATTACTATTCAGAAATAACGACCATGAGCTTTATTTTGAAGTAGCCTCGGGCCCGGTAGGCAAGGCGCTGCGGCAGGTGAAGCTGAACACTCAATATGGTATCGCCGGTCAGGTGGTACGCACGGGTAAACCGCTAATCGTTAACGATGTCATCCGGAGCCCCAATTTCCATAAAGTAATCGACGATACCACCGGCTTTAGCACGAAGTCGCTGGTCTGCGCCCCGCTGGCCGTACATAGCAGGGTTCTTGGCGTGATTGAGGTACTAAACAAGCGAGACGGGAGTGTTTTCGGCGAGGAGGACATGGAGTCCGTCATTTCCGTGGCCAATACCGCCGCTATGGCGATTGAAAATACCCGACTCCACGACACGGTGCTGGATGCCTATAAAAATACCGTCTCCGCCCTGGCGGCGGCTATCGACGCTAAAGACACCCACATGCGCGGTCATTCTCAAAGGGTAATGGAGTATTCCTTGAAAGCCGGGGCGGCGCTTTTCTTTTCACCGGAGGAAATGGAGACCCTGGAATACGGTAGTATACTTCATGACATCGGCAAAATTGCTATCGATTCAAGTATATTAAATAAACCCGGCCCCCTGACGGCGGGAGAGTGGGAAATTATGCACGCTCATCCGGTTATCGGAGCCGAGCTGATAAAAGAAATTCCGTTCCTGGAGAAAGCCAGCGAACTGGTGCTCTGTCATCATGAAAGGTACGACGGCACAGGGTATCCCGATGGGCTAAGGGGCGAGGATATCCCCATGAGCGCCCGCATAATTGCCGTCGCCGATGCCTTTGATACCATGACTGTCGATTCTTCATATAGCGGCGCCTTATCTGTAGAGAAGGCGATTACAGAGCTTAACGAATGCTCTGGTACCCAGTTTTGCCCCAAGGCGGTAAAAGCCATGCTTACCGGCATGCGCCTTGACGGTACACATAATTAGCTTAATAACATTGTAAATTGAATTCGTCTTTTCCTTTAGTGACGGTAACATACTTAACAGTCTCCTCATTTCCCCCCAATTATCCGCTTAAAACCCTTAACTTCATGTTTACCCCTGTTTTCTCCTTGCATTTATAGCTCCCAGATGCTAATAATAAAGGGGGAAAATGCAGGATATAATCGCCGGCAGAATTACATGCAAATCAAGGAGCCGGCGATGGGTGTATTATAAATCCTTAAAAATTACCATTTGAGGCTTGAGGCGTAGCTGTGAATTTTGAGGAAATAAAAAAAAGAGCCGATGCTGAATGGTCAGCTATTGAAAGCGCCACCAAGCCTCAAATAATCATCGGCAACGCCACCTGCAGTCGCGCTGCGGGTGTAACCGCTGTTATCGAGGCGGTTAAAAGCGAACTTTCCAGGCAAAATATCGATGCCGATATCATCAATGTCGGCTGCATCGGTGTCTGCCATGCCGAGCCCCTAGTCGATATCGTCAAGCCGGGCAAACCGCGTATTTCTTACGGTAACGTTACACCGCAGCTTGTTCCCCGCATTATTGAGGGTTATCTTGTGAATGACGACCCCCTGCCCGATTTAGCCCTGGGCACGATAGGCGATGGGGCAATCGACGGCATTACAGATTTCTGGAAACTGCCGATGTTAAAACCACAGGTGCGTATCGCCCTGCGTAACTGCGGCATTATCGACCCCGAAAGAATCAACCACTATATCGCCATGGGAGGCTACAGCGGCCTGGCGCGCGCCCTGAAGATGAGCCAGCAGGAAGTTATCGACGAAATTAAAAAGTCGGGGCTACGGGGCCGGGGTGGGGCTGGGTTCCCCACCGGCACGAAGTGGCAATTCTGCCACGATGCCCCCGGCGATATCAAGTATATTATCTGCAACGCCGATGAAGGCGACCCCGGTGCCTTCATGGACCGGGCGCTGCTGGAAAGCGACCCCCATACCGTACTGGAAGGCATGCTTATCGGCGCTTATGCCATCGGTAGCTCCGAGGGCTATATCTACTGCCGCGCCGAGTACCCTTTAGCCATTAAAAGGCTCAAGTTAGCCATCGAACAGATGGAAGAATACGGGCTGATTGGCGACAATATCCTGGAGTCTGGTTTCAGTTTACATCTCAAAATGAAGGAGGGCGCGGGGGCTTTTGTCTGCGGCGAAGAGACAGCCATGATAGCATCCATAGAGGGGAAACGCGGCATGCCGCGTAGCCGTCCCCCATTCCCAGCCACCTCCGGCCTCTGGGGCAAGCCCACCAATATTAACAACGTGGAAACGTGGGGCAATGTGTCCGCCATACTCCAGCACAGCGGGGACTGGTATGCCGGCTACGGCACGGAAAAGAGCAAAGGCACCAAGACATTCGCCCTGGCCGGAAAAATAAACCGCACCGGCCTTATCGAGGTGCCGATGGGCATACCCTTGCGCCAGATTATCTACGATATCGGCGGCGGAATCCCCGGAGACAAGAAATTCAAGGCAATCCAGACCGGTGGTCCCTCCGGCGGCTGCCTGCCGAGCGAGATGCTCGACCTGCCGGTTGAGTATGAATCGCTGGCGCAGGCCGGCGCTATCATGGGCTCCGGCGGCATGGTTGTTATGGACGAGGAGACTTGCATGGTGGATGTCGCCCATTATTTCCTCTCCTTCACGCAGGCGGAGTCATGCGGCAAATGCCTGCCCTGCAGAGAGGGAACCAAGTGGATGCTGGATACATTACGGGAAATCACCCGGGGCAACGGCAGGCCGGAAGACATAGAACTACTGCAAAGATACTGCCAGTCTATTAAGTCGAGCTCACTGTGCGCCCTGGGGCAAACGGCCCCCAATCCCGTCCTGACCACGCTGCGCTACTTCCGCGATGAATACGATGCACATATCAATGAGAAGAAATGTCCCGCCCTATCATGCAATAGTCTTGTTTCCTTCTACATACTGCCGGATAAGTGCCAGGGTTGCGGCATCTGCCTGCGCGAGTGCCCCGCAGACGCAATTGTGGGTGGGAAGAGAATGGTGCATGTTATTGACCAGGATAAGTGTATTAAATGTGGCACCTGCAAAGAGGTATGCCCGGCACGCTTTGACGCCGTAGCCAAGGTTTCCGGGGAAAAAGTCGATGTGCCGGATAAACCCATACCCGTGACGGCGTCAAAACCGGAGTCGAAAAAGAAACCTGAAGATAAGTGAGACCGGCATGGATAAAATACATTTGAAAATCAACGGACAAGAGGTAGAAGCAAATCCGGGGATGACCGTGCTGGAAGCCGCCCTGGCGGCCGGAATTTACATTCCCACCCTCTGCTACCACCCGGACCTGGAACCCTACGGCGGGTGCCGCCTCTGCATCGTCGAGATTGAAAAAATGCGCGGCATGCCTACCGCCTGTACCACAAAGGCCTCCGAAGGGATGGTGGTGACCACAAACTCGCCGGCACTTCAGGAAATCCGCCGCGACCTGCTGAACCTGCTCTTGAGGAGATTCCCCTGCGAATGCCTGACCTGCGAAAAACGGGATAAATGCACGCCTGATGATGACTGCGAGCGAAACGTGGCCGTTAGCGACCGCTGCTGCACCTGCGCTTCTAACGGGACCTGCGAGATGCAGAAGGTGGTGGACTATGTAGGTCTCCACGAGCTGGAACTACCCAGAGATGAAGAACAGCGGACCGAGGACTCCAGCAACCCGTTCTTTAATGTGGACCATAACCGCTGTATTCTCTGCGGCCGCTGCGTGCGTACCTGTCAGGAAATCACCTGCGTCGGCGCGATTGATTTGTCTTACCGCGGCCACAATATGAAGGTCGCCGCATTTAATGATATGCCCCTTTTCGACTCTATATGCCGCTCCTGTGGCGAGTGTATGGTGCGCTGCCCGACGGGTGCGCTAAATCCAAAGGAAGTCATCCGGTCGGATAAGGAAGTCAAAACTACCTGCGGCTACTGCGGCGTGGGATGTTCCATGTACCTGGGCGTTAAGGATGGCAAAATAATCGGCGTCCGAGGCGACCCCGAAGGGCCCGCCAATCAGGGGCGACTTTGCGTGAAGGGCAGATTCGGCATCGCCGAATTTGTCAACCATGAAGAACGCCTGACCATGCCGCTTATCAGGAAGGATGATAAATTAGTAGAGGCTTCTTGGGAAGAAGCCCTCTCGCTGGTCGCCGAGAAGCTCGGCAAATACAATGGCGAAGAGATAGCGGTGATATCCTCCGCCAAGAGCACCAACGAAGATAACTATGTCATGCAGAAGCTGGCCCGGGCTGTGCTCGGCACTAACAATGTGGACCACTGCGCCCGCCTCTGACATTCTCCCACTGTGGCCGGTCTGGCCACTACCTTAGGCAGCGGGGCGATGACTAATTCCATTAACGATATCTCCGATGCGAAGTGTATTCTGGCTATCGGCACCAACACCACGGAAGCCCATCCCGTTATCGGCATGGACGTCCGGCAGGCCGTACAACGTGGCACCAAGCTTATCGTGGCTAACCCGCTGGAAATCGGGCTTGTGGAAAATGCTGCCTTATGGGTGCAGCACCGCCCCGGCACCGATGTCGTTTTACTGATGGGCATGATGAAAATCATCGTCGATGAGGGGCTGTTGGATGAGACTTTCATCGGCTCGCGTTGTGAGAATTACGCCGAATTCAAAGAATCACTCAAGGATTATCCTCTCAAGCTTGTAGAGGAGATTACCGGCGTGCCCGGTGAAAAGGTAACCGAGGCCGCCCGCATGTACGCTGCCAATAAGCCGTCCGCCATTCTCTACACCCTGGGCATCACCCAGCATACGCACGGCACAGACAACGTAATGGCCTTAGCCAACCTTGCCATGCTTACTGGCAATATAGGTAAGCCCGGAACCGGTGTTAATCCGCTCCGCGGCCAGAACAACGTCCAGGGCGCCTGCGACGTGGGGGCACTGCCCAACGTTTTCCCCGGTTACCAGTCCGTTGCCGACGAGAAAATACAGAAGAAATTTGAGGCAGACTGGGGCGTCACGCTGGACCCGAAACCAGGCAAGACGCTTACAGAGATTATCCCCGCCGCCCATGACGGCAAGATTAAAGCCATGTACCTCATGGGGGAAAATCCCTCCTTGAGCGACCCCGATGGCAAGCATGTGCGTGAGGCCCTGGACCGACTGGACTTCTTCGTGGTGCAGGACATCTTCCTTTCGGAGACTGCACAGTTTGCAGATGTAGTCCTGCCGGCTTGCAGTTTTGCGGAAAGAGAAGGCACCTTTACCAATACCGAGCGCCGCGTACAACGGGTCAGGAAAGCAATCGAACCTGTGGGCGTCAGCCAGCCCGACTGGTGGATAACATGCCAGATTGCCCGGCATATGGGAGCTAAGGGCTTCGATTTTGAAAGCCCCGAAGCTATTATGGAAGAAATAGCCCGCCTTACACCAAGTTACGGCGGTATCAATTATAAACGTCTGGAAAACGGGGGACTCCAGTGGCCCTGCCCCACGGAAGAGCACCCGGGCACGGCTATTCTCCATACTGATATATTTACACGTGGTAAAGGGCGTTTCGTACCACTGACTTACCGGCCACCGGCGGAAATGCCGGACGAAGAATACCCGCTGGTGCTTACCACCCATCGCAGCCTTTTTCAGTTTCATACCGGAACGATGACGCGTAAGGTGAAGGGACTTAATATCTTTAAGAGTGAAGAAAGGGTTGCCATTAATCCCGAAGATGCAAAATCACTGGATATTGCTGACGGCGAGGTGGTGCGGGTGATATCACGCCGCGGCGACGTAACGGCTAGGGTGCTGGTAACGGAAACATCTCCCAGGGGCACCATAGCCATGACCTTCCACTTCGCGGAAACTCCCACCAACGAGCTTACCAACCCCGCCTACGACCCCGTAGCTAAAATTCCGGAGTTCAAGGTTTCCGCGGTAAGAGTGGAAAAAGTAAAGAAAGCCGTTGCAAGTCCTGCCTGAAAAAACCTTAATCCGCAATTAAGAGGTCCGCTGCTAAAAGCCGGAACATAAGTACTTAAA
>Ga0307422_1001752_pt1 | contig 11186 bp, 10 predicted proteins | sample SalMarWE160290MG_FD_202153 | JGI IMG/M metagenome (GOLD analysis project Ga0307422, IMG submission 202153) | Salt marsh sediment microbial communities from the Plum Island Ecosystem LTER, Massachusetts, United States - WE1602-90 | ecosystem: Environmental > Aquatic > Marine > Intertidal zone >...
TTGCCGGAAAATTGTCAAGTTTTAAAGGCTGAAGTAGGCGAGGTTAATGATTCTGATGTTCTTTTGGCAGAAAGTAGTAAGGCGGGAATAATAGCCTTCAATGTCAAAATCCCAAGAGAGGTGAAGAAATTGGCCGAGACAGAAAAAGCAAGAATTGATTCTTATAATATTATCTATGAACTTTTGGAAGATGTTGAAAAAAGGGCTTTAAGGATGATTGAACCGACGATTGATGAAAAGATTTTAGGTAAGGCAGAGATTTTAGCTCGTTTTGAGATGAAGGAGAATGTGGCCGGTTGTAAGGTTTTAGAAGGAGAGATTAAAAAAGATGATAAACTTCATCTTTTGAGAGAGAAGAAAATTTTAGGGGATGTAAGAATCAAAACCATGAAGAAAGGAAAAGAAGATGCTAATTCTGCTAAACAATCAGAGGAGTTTGGGGTTATCTTTTCCCCTGAACTTGACTTTAAAATTGGCGATGTGTTAGTATCGTATCGGAAATCTGAGGCTTAACTGTGAAAGATCTTTATGATTTCGCTCCGCTTCAGGAAGCTTTAGCCTCTGCCCAAAATCTTGCTATTGTTCTTCCTAAAAGATTAACTAAAGATAAAGTCGCCGCCGCTTTATCCTTGTCTCTTTCCTTGCAAAAATCAGGTAAAAAAGTTTCCATCAGTTCTTCAGCTCCAATCACCGTTGAATTCTCTTCTTTGATAGGGGTTAATAAAATTAAAGAAAAGATAGCCGGGAAGGACTTTGTTATCTCGGTTAGACTTGACGAATCAGTTGAAAGGATAAGATACAACATGGACGAGTCGGACAAGAATAACAAAAAACTTAATTTAATTATTCAAACTAAGGATGGTTTTGCCCCTTTTTCGCCGGAAAAAGTCATTTATTCCCAAGCTGGGAGTATGGCCGATTCTTTTTTAAGTGTTGGTGCTTCTAGCAAAGAAGATTTAGGTAAGATTTATTTTGATAACAAAGAATTATTTGATAAAGCCGATATTGTCAACATTGATGTCAATTCGGAAAACCAGCGCTTTGGTAAGTTAAATCTTATTAACTCAGAAATGTCTTCTTACAGCGAGTTTATAGCTTTGCTTTTGGATTCTTTAAAACTTCCCCTTGATGAAGATATTGCTACCAATCTTCTCTTGGGTATTAAAGAAGGGACTGACAATTTTTCTTTAGAAAAGTCTTCAGCAACTACCTTTGAAGCAGTTGCCTTTTGTTTAAGGGCGGGTGGTCGGAAACCAAGAGGAGAACAAATTCCTTTTAAGAAAGAGAAGCAAAGAGGAAAGATAATAAAAGAAGAGACAAATTTTTCTAAAAAACCTTCTCCTGATTGGTTTAAACCGAAAATTTACAAGGGGAATACGAGAATTTAGATAGTTTCGGCGAGATAAGTTTTAGGAAAATCTTTTTTCAGGGTTTGATAAGCTTTTTGGGCAGCAAACTTTGTTTCAAAGAGGCCAAAGACAGTTGGTCCAGAACCACTCATCATTGCTCCTAAGGCTCCATTTTCCATTAATTTTTCTTTAATCTTTAAAACAGCTGGGTAGAAATTAGGCACCCAGAATTCAAAGTCGTTATGGAGTTCTTGGGCAATTTTTTTAATATCTTTTTCTTGAATACCTTTAATGAGTTCTTTTAGTTGTTCTTTGCCTACTTGGCTGTAGTCAATCTTTTGGTAGGCCCATTTCGTAGAAACTTCCTGGTCGGGATTGCTTAAGACAAGGTAAGTTTTAGGCAATTCTGGTAGAGATTTAAGTTTTTCGCCAAAATGCGTGGCCATTTTTGTTCCTCCAACCAGTTGATAGCAGACATCCATACCGATTTTAACGCCTAATTTAAGCAGATCGTCGGTATTGAGTTTCAGATTCCAGAGTCTGTTTAAGCCGATTAGGGTTTGAGCGGCGTTAGAACTACTGCCGCCTAAGCCGGCAGAGGTGGGTATCTGCTTATCAATTTTAATTTGAATGCCTTTTTTAATTTTCATTTTTCTTTTAATAAGAAGAGCCGCTTGATAGACGGTGTTGATTTTATTTAAAGGAATACTTTTGTCGTTACAGAGGATTTTTATTTCGTCTTTTTCGATTTCCTTGAGGTGAATACGGTCAAAGAGAGAAACTTGTTGAAAGATAAACTTTACCTCATGATAACCAGAAGATAGTCTTTTTAAGATAGACAATCCGAGGTTTATTTTGGCAGGAGCCTTAAGGCTAATCTCTTTCATCCTCTTGTTAATGAAGGCTGTTTTTGTTAAAATATCAGCCAATGTCTCTAAGTGTAGATGAAAAACAAAAAATTATCAAAAAGTTCGCTCAGACGAAAGCTGATACTGGTTCTCCTGAAGTTCAAGTTGCCCTCTTAACCCATAAAATTGAGAATTTAACAGATCATCTGAAGGAACATAAAAAAGATGTCCACTCTCGACGTGGATTACTGTCGATGGTTTCTAAAAGAAGGAGGCTTCTTAGCTATCTTCTAAAGAAGGATGAAGGAAGGTACAAAAGGGTTATCGGAGCTCTAAAATTAAGTAAATAATGAAGGTTATTCAAAAATCAACTGAAATAGGTAAAGAGAAATTAACTTTAGAAGTTGGCCGTATGGCTGGTCAAGCTAATGGAGCGGTATTGGCTCGCTATGGGGATACGATGGTTCTAGCAACGGTGGTCGCCTCCAAGCCAAAAGAAGACCTCAATTATTTTCCTCTTTATGTTGAATTTGTGGAAAGATTATATGCCGGTGGAAGAATTAAGGGCTCTCGTTGGGTTAAAAGAGAGGGTCGTCCTTCAGAAGAAGCAACCTTAGCGGCGAGATTAATTGATCGTTCAGTGAGGCCGCTCTTTCCTGAAGGCTATAAAAGTGAAGTTCAGATAATCATCACCGTTTTATCGGTTGATACGGAGAATGATCCTGATATTCCTTCTCTCTGTGCGGCTTCAGCCGCTTTGGCCATCTCTGATATTCCTTGGCAGGGGCCGATTGGTTCGGTCAGAGTTGGTTTTGTCCCTAAGAATGGCAACGGTAATTTTGTTATTAATCCCACTCACCAAGATTTAGAATATTCTGATTTAGATTTGGTTGTCTCTTCCACTAGCAAGGCCTTGATTATGCTTGAGGGAGGGGCAAAAGAAGTTTCTGAAGAGAATATTTTAAAGGCCGTCGATTTTGCTCAAAAAGAAACTAAAAAAGTTATTGCCTTAATTGAAGATTTACAAAAAGAAGTTGGTTTAGCCAAACAGAAATTTACCGTTGAGAAACCGGAAGCAAATTTAATTACTCAAGTTAAAAAAGAAGCCCAAGAGAAGATAAAAGAAATCGTTAGTTTGATGGTTACCAAGCAGGAGGAAGCCAAGGTTTTACGGGAAGAATTAGAATTAGCTTTATCAGAAAAATATGAGGAGAAAAAGGATAAAATTAGTAAAATCCTTGAGGAGTTAATTAAAAAACAGATTAGAGAGCAGATTTTAGAAAAAGGTAAACGTCTTGATGGCAGAAAACTGGATGAGATAAGGCCAATTACCATTGAAGTTGGGCTTTTGCCAAGGACTCACGGTTCAGCCATTTTTAAAAGAGGTAAGACACAGTCTTTAACGGTGACGACTTTAGGTTCTCCCGCCCTGGAACAACTCATTGAGAGCATGGAAGGGGAAGAGACAAAGCGCTACATTCACCATTACTACATGCCGCCTTTTTCAGTTGGTGAAACAGGTAGAGTAGGTTTTCCCTCAAGGAGAGAAATTGGTCATGGAGCTTTGGCAGCTAAGGCTTTAGAGCCAGTTATCCCTTCAGAAGAAAAGTTTCCTTATACTATTAGTGTTGTTTCAGAGATTGTTTCTTCTAATGGTTCGACCTCCATGGCTTCCACCTGTGGTTCGACCTTGTCTCTAATGGATGCTGGCGTGCCGATTAAAACCCCCGTTGCTGGTATTGCTATGGGCATGATTAGTAAAGGAGATAAAAGAGTCATCTTATCTGATATTATGGGGCTTGAGGATTTTAATGGCGATATGGATTTTAAAGTCACCGGAACTAAAGAAGGCATCACCGCCATTCAGATGGATGTTAAGGTGACCGATTTAACCCTACCTACCTTAAAAGAAATTTTAAAGCAAGCTCGGGAGGGAAGATTTTTTATTCTCGAAAAGATGCTCGAGGTTTTGCCAAAGTTTAGAACTCAAGTTTCAAAATATGCGCCTAAAATTGAGGTTTTACATATTCCCACGGAAAAGATTGGAGAAATTATTGGCCCTGGCGGGAAGACGATTAAGGCGATTATTGCCGAAACAGGCGCTGGGGTAGATGTTGAAGATGATGGAACGGTTAGTGTTTCTGCCCCTGATAAAGAGGCGGTTAAGAAAGCCATTGATTGGATAGAAGGTCTTATCAGGGAAGTTAAAGCTGGGGAGGTTTTTGAAGGAGAAGTGAAGAGAATTCAACCCTTTGGAGCCTTTGTCGAAGTTTTGCCTGGGAAAGAAGGTTTAGTTCATGTTTCGAAAATGTCTTCTGGCTATGTAGAAAATCCTGAAGATATTGTTAAGATGGGTCAGAAAGTAAAAGTTAAAGTCGTTGAAATTGACGATTTAGGGAGAATAAATCTTTCCATGATTTTTGATGGACAGAAGTCTTCTGATAGCAAACAGGACCAAAAGCCTTTTTACAAAAAAGACAGATTTTCTCGTAAACCCCGTCGTTAATCTTGTTTTAAAGACCCTTTTTCTGTTAATCTAATTTAGAGAAATGACTACCAAACCTGCTCATCTTTTAAAAGAAATTGCCAGTTTAGAAAAAAAAGTTACCTCGGTAACTCTTCCTCCAGACTTAAAAGATAAATTATCTTTAATGGTTGAACGACTTTCAAGGATGATTCGCTATGGAGAATATTCTTCTGAATATGAAAAAGCCTCTCGTTATATTGATTGGATAACCTCTTTACCATGGCAGAAGAAAAGTAAAGACATTTTAGATTTAGAGAATGCCCAAAAAGTTCTCGACAAAAGCCATTATGGTTTAAAAGAAATAAAAGAAAGAATTTTAGAATACATGTCTGTTTTAAGACTAAAAAGTCAGCAAGAAGAGTTTAAAGTTACCAAAGCGCCTATCTTATGCTTTGTTGGTTTGGTGGGGACTGGTAAAACAACCATTGCCCAATCGATCGCCGAGGCGATGGGAAGGAGTTTTGTGCGCATTCCTTTTGGGGGGATGGGTAATCCTCTTGATCTAAGAGGACAGTCTCGTTTACTTTCCGATGCCGAACCAGGTTTGGTGATGAAATCTCTGAGGAGAGTGAGAGTTAAAAATCCAGTTATTCTTCTTGATGAGATTGATCGGGTAACCACCCAAGGTCAGGCAGGCATCATGGGGGTTTTAGTTGAGTTATTGGACCCTGAGCAGAATCAGGCCTTTCAGGATCATTTTATTGACTATCCTTTTGATCTTTCCGAAGTTTTGTTTATTGCCACCTGCAATAATACAACCAATATTTCTGTGGCCGTTATGGATAGATTAGAGCCGATCCAGATGCCTTCTTATACTGATGAAGAAAAGATTGTTATTGGTCGAGATTATGTTTTGCCTGCCGCTTTGGAAGAGGCAGGTTTGAATAAAGAAATGGTCGAAATTAAGGCTGACGTTTGGGCAAGTATTGTTCGGCCCTTAGGCTACGATGCTGGCATTAGAACTTTAGAGAGGACAATTAATGGTATTTGCCGCAAGATTGCCAAAATGGTTGTTCAAGGCAAGAAAACGGGTACAAAATTTCAAATAACCTCGGAGAATGTAAAGGAGTTTTTACCGACTTGGTAATTTGATTAACTAAATTAATGGATAAAGAAAAGAAACTTTCAGAATTAGACAAACAAGTAGCTAACTGTCAACGTTGTCCGTTGTATCAAGGAGCCAATAAGGCCGTTCCTGGGGCGGGAAATCCTAATGCCGAGGTGATGTTTATCGGGGAGGGACCAGGCTATTGGGAGGATCAGAAAGGTCTCCCTTTTGTCGGTCAGGCAGGAAAGCTTTTGGATCAATTATTAGATTCCATTAATCTCTCAAGAGAGGAAGTTTTTATTGGTAATGTTATTAAGCATAGGCCGCCGAATAATCGTGATCCCTTGCCTGAAGAAATTAAGGCCTGCCAGAAATTTTTGGACGAGCAGATAGAAATTATTAAACCAAGAATTATTGTTACTTTGGGACGTTTCTCGATGAATAAGTTTTTTCCTGGAGAATTTATCTCTAAAATCCATGGCCAAGCTCGTTTTGTTGATTTTAATGGTCGAAGAATAATCGTTATCCCCATGTATCATCCAGCGGCTGCTTTGAGAAGTGTTATAATTAAAAAAGAAATAGAGAAAGACTTTAAAAAAATTAGGGAGTTTTTAGAAAAGAAAGAAGTTAAAGAAGAAGTTGGAGAGGAAGAAAAAGAGAAAAAAGAAGAGCAGATTGAATTGTTTAATTAATTAAACCATGTTTATAAAAGAAAATAGAGAAAATAATTTAAAAATAATGGCCTTGGGAGGCTTTGTTTCTGTCACCCAAAACCTTTTTGTTTATGAATACCAGAATGATATTCTGATTGTTGATTGCGGCATTGGTTTTAAAGAAGAGAGAGGAAAAGAGGGTTTAATCATCCCAGACTTTAGTTATCTTCTGCAAAACAGAAAAAAAATTAGAGGGATTGTTTTTACCCATGGCCATCAAGACCATATTGGTGCCCTGCCCTTTTTGCTGCCTAAACTTCAAGGGAAAATTCCCCTTTTTGCACCACGTTTAACAGCAGCTTTAATTGAGGATAAATTAAAAGAAAGTAATCTTCAGGCTGATATTAATCTTATTGACTCTAAAACAAAATTAAATTTAGGCTCTTTTTCAGTAGAGTTTATCTTTATTAGCCATGCCATTCCTGATACTTTTCACTTCCTTATTAAGACTCCTTGTGGCGTTGTTTATCATGGGAGCGATTTTAAGTTTGATTGGACACCGGTTTTAAAGAGACAGTCAGAAGTTGGTAAAATCGCTTTGGCTGGTTATCGGGGAATTGATTTGCTTTTTTCAGACTGTCTAGGGAGTGAAAGGAAAGGCTATACTCCCTCAGAGAGCACCCTTGAAAGTTCTCTTGAAAGAGAAATTAGAGAATGTAAGGGAAGGTTTTTTATCACCACTATTTCTTCTAATATCTCTCGTTGGCAACAAACGCTTGATATTATTGCCAGATTCCATCGGAAGGTTGTTTTGGTCGGAAGATCAGTGGAGAAAATTTTTAATATTGCTCAAGAATTAGGCTATCTTAAGGTTCCTAAAGATCTTATTATCCCCATTAAAAAGGCCTCTTCTTTTAAGCCGAGGCAGCTAGCTTTTTTGATTGCTGGTTGTCAGGCTCAAAAGGGATCTGCCCTAGATAAGATCGTTTCTGGTAAAAGTCAAATCAAAATTAAACCTAGGGATAAAGTTGTCTTTTCGGCCGATTTTATTCCTGGTAATGAAGCGGCCATCCGTCGTATGGTTGATAAATTATCTTTGCTAGGGGCCGATGTTTCTTATTCTGATATTCTTGACGACCTTCATGTTAGCGGTCATGGCTCTCAGGGTGATTTGTCTTTATTAATAAATCTTACTAGGGCAAAGTATCTTCTTCCTTTCGGTGGAGAATTTAGGCATATGAAGCAATATTCAATCCTGGCTCAAAAAATGGGCTATGAAGCTGACAAAATTTTACTGCCTAAGGAAAACCAAGTTATAGAAATGTCTTTTCCAGGTAAAGTAAGATTAGGCCAGAAGATTAATCTTCAACCAAAGTTCATCTCGTGATAAAATTTAGATAAGGAATTAAGATGCCTAAGGGGAGAAGAAAAAAACCATTCAAGATAAAGTTAAAAAAGGCGACTTTGTATAGTTTTTCGACAGTGGCCCTCTTTGTCATCGCCGGGATTATTTTTCTATCCTTTTCTAGACAGGGTCCTTTTTTAACTAATCTTTATCTATTTTTAATTCATTATTTTGGCTGGGGTGTAATTTTTATCCCTTTCTTGTTAATTGTCGCTGGCTTAATGCTTTCCAGGTTGCAATGGCGTCTTAGTCGTCCCAATGTCTTTATTGGCGTTTTTGTTTTAATGGTTGCTTTGGTTGCCTTGACTCGTTCAGGCGTTGTCGGTTTTGAGATTTGGCAGAATTTATCTTTTCTTATTACTAATTTAGGAGCTTTTATTATTCTTTTGGGCTTTGTTTTCATTGGTTTTGTGGTCACCTTTAATACTTCCCTAGAAGAGATGATTATTTTCTTGGCCAATATTTTTGGTTCTTTTAAGAAAGTCAAGCGAGGGGCCAGATTTCCTTCCCGCAAGCTTCCTTTTGAAGTTAAGGAAGAAAGGGAAAAGGTGGACCAGGCTGCTTCTCATGCCGTTTCGGAAGAGAAAGTTTCTAAATCAGGATTAGCAGAACCGCAATTAGGGGATAAGGTGGTTAGTAGTTTACCTTCAGAAGAAAAGGCTTGGGAATACCCTCCTTTATCTTTACTAGCGGAAGCTTCGACGACCAAAGCAGACAGGGGTGATATTAAAAAGAATGCCGAAGTTATTGAAAGGACTTTGGAATCTTTTGGTATTTCGGCCAGAGTTGTTGAGGTTAATTTAGGTCCTGCCGTTACCCAATATGCTCTAGAGATTGCCTTGGGGACCAAGCTTTCAAAAGTGACGGCTTTGGCCAATGACTTGGCTTTAGCTCTAGCGGCGCCAACAGGGCAAATTAGAATTGAAGCTCCTATCCCGGGGCGTTCTTTGGTTGGTGTAGAAGTACCTAACCGTAGTCTAGAATTTGTCAACCTAAAGAAAATGCTTACTTCAGAGAAGATAAAGAAAGGTAAATCTAAATTAATGGTCGCTTTAGGGTTAAATGTTTCCGGAGAGCCAGTCATCGCTGACATTGATAGAATGCCCCATGTTTTGATTGCGGGCGCTACCGGAAGTGGCAAGTCGGTTTGTATTCATTCTTTTATTACGACGATGCTTTTCAGGGCTTCACCGGCGGAAATAAGGTTTATCTTAGTCGATCCTAAAAGAGTTGAATTGACTCAATATAATGGTATTCCCCATCTTTTAACGCCGGTCATTGTTGATCCAAAAGAGGTTCTTTCGGCCCTTAATTGGGCTATTAAAGAAATGGATCGTAGATACAAGCTTTTTGCCGAAGTTGGCGTCAGGAATATCGAGAGTTATAATGAATTGGCTGGATTTGTCGCTCTTCCTTACATTGTTATTGTTGTCGATGAGTTAGCTGATATCATGCTCTTTGCCCCGGCTGATGTTGAGGATTCTATCTGTCGTATTGCCCAAATGGCTCGGGCGACCGGCATTCACCTAATCATTTCTACTCAACGACCTTCGGTCGATATCATTACCGGTCTTATCAAGGCCAATATTCCAGCTCGAATTGCCTTTAATGTTTCTTCTGGTGTTGATTCGAGGGTAATTATTGATACTCCTGGAGCAGAGAAGTTATTAGGGCGTGGAGATATGTTGTTTATTCCTCCTGATCAAGCCAAACCTTCCAGAATTCAAGGGACTTTTGTTTCTGAGCCAGAAATTAAAAAATTGATTGATTTCTTGAAAGGAGCTGGTGTTGCTCCAGAATATACCGAAGAAGTAACCCAAACGCCGAGCAGGGCACAGTTTGAGAAAGCTCAAGAGATGGAGGAAAAAGATGATTTATTCGATGATGCGGTGAGGACAATTTGTAATTATGATCGGGCTTCGGCTTCTTTACTTCAACGTCGTCTGAAAGTCGGTTATGCCAGGGCAGCTCGAATTTTAGATCAATTAGAAAGGACGGGTATTATTGGTCCTGCCGAAGGTTCTAAGGCTCGCGAAGTCTTTAATAAAAATGCCCAAGATTATCTTGCCTCTAAAGTTGCTTAAAAAATGAAAACTGTTGGTGAAATTTTAAAGAAAACAAGATTAGAAAAGGGCATTAGCTTAGAAAAAGTAGCTTCAAAAACTAAAATCCGGCTCAAGATTTTAGCCTCTTTGGAAGAAAATGATTTTCAGAAAACTGATCAGGCGGCCTTTACTAAAGGATTTTTAAAAACTTATGCTCAATTTCTTGACCTTAATTCTGAAGAAATTTTGGCCATTTTCAGACGCGATTTTGATAAAAAAGAAAAAAAGAAAGTAGTTCTTTCAGGAATGGTCAAACCAGTTAATGGAAGAGGTTTTAATTGGTCACCAAAAGTAACTCTCATTTTCCTTAGTGTCATCTTTTTTTTAGGCTTGGTTGGTTATTTAGTCTATCAATATTTGTCTTTAGTTAGACGACCATCTTTAAAGGTAATTTATCCACCATCAGATCTTCAGGTTAAGGAGGAATTAATCAAGATTAGCGGTAAAGCTGACCCGGATTCTCTTGTAACCATCAACAGAAATGCCGTTTCTTTATCCGATCAAGGGGAATTTGAATATAAATTTTCTCTTTTTCCAGGAGAAAATAAGATTATTATTACCGCCACTAGTAAATTAGGTAAGAAAAATAGCGTTGAAAGAACCATTATTTATCAAAAGGAAGATCAAGAAAGATAGAGAAAGTTCTAGTTGACCGCTAATCCTCAAAAGAATTATATTTAAAATATAAAGAGAGTTAAAAACTGCCCATGTTGAGTCCAACACAAATACTACTCATTGCCGTTGTCTCCGTTTTAACCGTTATCTTGGCGATTATTGGTATCCAGGTTTTCTATATTTTACGGGAAGGGCGTCGTTCAATTGAAAAGGTAAATAAAATGCTGGATGATGTTGGTAGTATTACCAGCTCAGTCGCCAAACCAATTGCTTCTTTATCCCAGTCAATAAGCGGCTTTTCGGGCATTACTGGTCTTCTAAGCTGGCTTTTTAAAAAAAAGAAAGAGGGAAAAGAAGATGATGAACAATAGCGAACATAAAGGTAGTTCTTTTTCATCTTTAGTTTTCGGAATGATTATTGGGGCTGGTTTAGTTTGGTTTTTTACCAAGACTAAAGAGGGAAAGGAAACAGCAGAAAGAATTAAAAAAAAGGGTGAGGGGGCTATCGAAAATTTAAGCACCCTTATTGAAGATATTGAAAAAAAGGGTTTGGAATTTAAAAAGAAGGTTGAGGATGTCAAAGAAGAGATAAAAGAGAAGTTTGAAGAAGGAAAAAAAGGCGAGGTTGATGATGTT
>Ga0307422_1001753_pt1 | contig 11184 bp, 16 predicted proteins | sample SalMarWE160290MG_FD_202153 | JGI IMG/M metagenome (GOLD analysis project Ga0307422, IMG submission 202153) | Salt marsh sediment microbial communities from the Plum Island Ecosystem LTER, Massachusetts, United States - WE1602-90 | ecosystem: Environmental > Aquatic > Marine > Intertidal zone >...
CCTTTTTATAGGAGTAAATCCTGATAAAAACTAAATGAACCTGAAATTTAACATGAACAGAACTTCCAAAAGGGAAATAACATATTAAATTTGCTTTCAATTAATGTTTATGAATTATTCAGGCTAAATCATCCTTATTCCAAATTTTGTCAATTTGCTCAATATTTTGCTTTACTCTAAGTTGTTCTGAATTTTCCCCCCAAGACCTCGAAATAGATAAACTTTCACCATTATCCACTAATCCTTTTGAAGTAAAATTACAACTCCCGCTAAAATAAACTTGGTTTGTTCCGTCATCCAAAATACCTTGTTTGAAATGTGCCAATCGGTTTGGCTTAAGTTTTACCGGAATAATTTGTAATCGGTCATGCTTCAACAAATATTTTAAACAATCGAAAAAATGTTGGTCACCACCTTCCAGTATTTTTGCAAGTCCCTCTAAATCATTTTTTATTAAATATTCTATTTCCTTATCTTCAACCAAAGGTTCAAAATCATCTTCAGATATCAGTAGTTTATCTTTAATTGACAAATAATGATTGGTTATGATTCTTAAAACTCCACCGTTATGGATAAATTGAGCAAACCCATAAGCCAATGTTCGGATAGCATTGGAGCTAAAATAACCAAGCTTTAAATCAATTCTTATGCACTTAGGAATAGTTAGCATAAAGAATTCTAAAGGAAGATTTATACCGTCAGAACTATATTCTAATGTTAGTGGATATTTTATCGATTTTAACATTTTAGAGTTATTCTCTATTGTTTCAACATAAATAAATTAATCAAATGTATAAAAGCTCATTGTTCAATATAACAAAATTAAACAAATTAGTATGATAATAATTAGTTAACTATCTGTAAGAAAGTAGTATTGTTCTCCTATATATGCTCATATTCTAGCTTCGGGTTTTTTTATCGTGAACGTCGGCCAAGGCTGTGTAACGTTTTGAGTTTAAAGTTCAAAGTTTCGGTATTAAAGGTAGTAAGAAAACGGGAATAAGCCCCAACTTGTTCCGATCAAATTGGGTTGCTTTTGGAAGAGGGCCATTCAGCTCCCGGAAAGAAAGATCGGTAAACGCTGGGAGAATCCGGGGTTCCGGGGGGTCTTCTGTTGAACAGCCGGAGAGGCAGGAATCAGCGGACTTGCAAACAATTCCACCAGCGCTCGCGAAATAACCAAATCCTGCTCCACCTGGGCATTGGTTGACCATGGCGCTACACTTCTCCATTCTGTTATATACGCCCGTGGTATCATAAATCCGTTTCTATGGTTGTATTTTCAATTATTTTCCAATGTGCGTTTTTTCGGTCTTCCGGTTTCCTTTGTTTTCCCGGCAACAGAGGAACCCAAAAGGTTTTCCGGCTTTTCAGTTCATTTTCAATCACCTGAATCAGTTTTTGCGGGGCTTCGCAACGACTTAAAATGTAACCCAACCGCTGAATAGTAGCAGTTTGAACCTCATTCTGCAACAGTTTTTTTAAACTGCCCGAATGCAATTCGGAAAGTAATTCCTGAATAACTGTGGCAGCCCGGTTTAACCCTCCAATGGTTTTGAAAAAGGAAACCAAATCGATGCAGGTTCTTTCCGGCGAGGAAACTTTAATGTATCCGGTATCCGTTTTCAGGTCTGAAATTCCTTCATCCGACCAGCTGTTTTTGGTAAAAAACCGGATTCTGTATCCTTTTTTTTCGATAGTCCGTAGCGCAGGTTTTTGGGTCATCACAAATAATTCCTGTGGTTGCTGATGAGCTGCTCCATGCATGGAGGCGGCAGACAACAGTCCAATATAATACGGCTTATTCAGCCATTGCATCATTGGGTGAATAAACAGTTCGGGAGGCATTAACCCTGTTTGGCTGTATTCCGGCGGAACAATGGTGTAAAAACCCTTTCTCACCGCAACAACACTTCCCTTCTTTTTTAATCTGTCGAGTTCCCGTTTAATGGCAGTGTCAGTCTTAACGGTTTTTTTTCTGGCTTCTTCCACCGGGAAAGAATACCTGCCATTTGCCTGTAAAACAAATAAAAACTGGTCAATGCTATGGGTATTTTCGTTCGGCATAAAGTATCATTCAGTTTTCATTTGCGAAAAGTACCATTTTAAGGTATAAATTGCAAACTATTACTCGTTCTATTTTTTCCATTCATTTTTCGGCAGGAAATAGTATAAAAAACAGGATAGAATGACAACGCGAAGCGGACAACTGGATAACACGGAACATTTTAACTCCCATTGAGATGGTTCCCCATGGGAAAATATCCTTTTGAGCCTCTTGCAATGAACAGACTTTTATTGTCCGTGTTATAGCCAGTGTTATTTTGTTTCTCTTGTTTATTTTTAGGTTATCAGCGTAGTACTTCTAAATCCATTCTTTTGGTTTATTGAGAATAAAACCATCTTTTTTAGGAACTTTTTCATCGAATAGACTATCAACTAGTTTTTTCCTCCCAATCGTCATTGATCCTTTAGCTACTAAGGCAACTGAAGCATTGTGCCTTTTAGGAGGAAATGCAACAAACACTCTTTTATGCTTGAAAAGTTCATGAATTGCTTTTATAGGCGGAACAAGGTCACTGTCACCAGAAATAAGCATAGCCATATCGTATCGATCTTGATATGCATCTATCAACATCTGGGTAGCTATATTTACGTCAGTCATCTTTTCGTGAAAAGTAGGCCAGATATTACCACATTGTCTACATTCCGTAGCATCGTTTTGATAATGTCCATAATAAATCTTAATGCCAATTGATTCAAGGGCCTCAATATATGTTGTTTGTCTTTTTTGTTTTTCAGGATTATTGCTTACTCTGCTTGTAAAGTATTTAATTTCAATTAGTTCCTGGTTTACTTGTAGTAGATTGTTAACTAATTTACTAATATTTAACCATTTACAATTAAGAAAACCTGCTTCAAGGATTCCGAAATACATGTTAAAACCATCAACATATACAATTACTTTTTCTTTTTTGGGAATGTTATTTGCAGAATTCATGTTTAATTTCTTATCTTTGTATTACTTAAACATCGTTAAAGATAGCATCTTTAACCCGACGCTCTGAAAAGAGCGTTTCTTTTTTTCAAAGGGTAATCCAGGTATCCGAAATTTTTTTAAAACGCCAGGAGCGACGAACCCGGAATCAAGAGCCAGGATCTAATATCCATTATCCAGGTACAAGTATCCAGCATCCAGAATTAAAAATAAAAAGGATCATCCCATTATTCCGGCGCTTCAATGAAACCCAATATTTGAGAGTTTGCGAATCAAATATTAATGGTTGAATTAAACAGGCCTTTCATTCAGGCCTTGAACCCGATAGATCGAAAATACTTACCCATAACGGGTGCGGAAGAGTTGTTGTTATTAGTGAGCCAGAACCATGACAACGCGAGCGCAGCGAGCGGATAACTACGACAACGCGAAGCGGATAACCATGAAAACTGGTTGCTGGTTACTGGTTGCTGGTTCTAGTGATCATAGTCTGAAAATCCAAGAATCTGATAATCTGAAAATCCGAGAATCCAGTAATCTTTAACTGATCTATAATGATCCCGCTGATTGAAATGAAGCGGGACTGATCCTATTGATCGTTATTATTGTTCCTACTGAGCCACAACCCTGACAACGCGAAGCGGATAAACATGCCAACAGATCATATTGTTCCTCCGGATTTTGACTGGATAATACGTTCTAATATTGTCATGCTTGTTTGAACACAATCCCGTATGTAGATTAATTTAGTCTATCTGTTTTGGGGGGTCAACATGGTCCGTGTTATCCATACATAAGCCATATTGTGTACAAAGACAGCAAATTTCATTAAAATTCTTATATTTGTGTCTTATTTGTGAGTTTTAAACTCATTAAGAAGGCATGAAAAAGCATATCTCTTACAGATCAGCGGAGTTCCTGGATGCACTGAGTAATCGGAAACAGGATTTCTTTACGCTAAAAGAAGCGGCTGAAATTCTATCAGACAAGGATTATGCGACAGTAAGAAAGTTGCTAAGCGATATGACGAAAAGGGGACTTATGATGCGCATTAAAGATGGGTTGTATCATCGTATTCCGTACGAAAAGCAACCTGATCAATATTTCCCTAATTGGCATTTGACAGCGGAAGCAATAGCGCAACCAGGAGAATATTATATAGGCTTTTACAGCGCTCTTGATATTCATGGTTTGATTACGCAGCCATCCATGACAGAACAGGTGGTAACCTGGGAAAGAGTAAAACCTAAGATACAACAGGTTAAAAATGTCCGGTTTGAATTCATCACTTTGAGCAAAAACCGATTTTATGGCTATAAAAAGCAATGGATTGATGATTTCCATAAAGTAAACTGCAGCGACCTTGAAAAGACATTTCTGGACTGTCTGTACAAACCGGACTATGCCGGAGGGATCACGGGAATAACTAAGGCATTATACAAATCCAGGGAAAAACTGCAACCAACAAGATTTCAGGAGTACCTTGAAAAATTCAATACGCAGGTCGTATATAAACGACTTGGTTTTATCATTAATGAGCTTGGTTTGTTTTCAGAACTTCAGGATTTTATTACTGGAAAGATTAGCTCATCCTACGCTCCATTGGATCCGTCACTTGACAAGCATGGGAATTACAATTCAAAATGGGGAATCATAGATAATATTGACTTTAAAACAATTATTGACTCGATAAAAACATAAACAAGTGATACAACCAGGAGAAATACAATCCATAGCCGGAAAAGATGGCGTCCGGGACACGCAAATCGAGAAGGATTATGTCATTTCCTGGGTGACCTATGGCATTGCAAACAATCCGTTTCTGAAAGAGAACATGGTTTTCAAAGGTGGTACGGTGTTGAAAAAGGTGTATTTCCCGGACTACCGCTTTTCAGAAGACCTTGATTTTACATTCACAGGAAAAGACCTTTGCAAAACACTGGAAAGATCATCTTACGAATCAAATGAAAGAGATACCGGACTTTAATAATGTTTGGCGTGAATTAGGAAAACATTGGAGAAAATTTCAGAAATTCATTGAATAGAATGCCAACGCTGTTTTACCCATTGGCGTGCTCGTTCCTGCGCGCGCCAAAGAGCAAAACCGCCAACGCACTGACAGAATGAAGAAAAAAACCTCCCAAACGCACGACAAAAAAAGACGGACCTGGGAGAAATAAACGACATTGGGGAATGCGGGCTACAGTTGCCAATAAAGCATAAAAAATCATAGGGTAGACAAGGGTTTTAGAGAGTTTAATTTTCCCAACAAACATCCTGCCCGGTTGACAGGAAAGTACTCCGAAAGCCCTACGTTTTTCATACAGAACCGTTGTAAACCAAGTCATATTGAAATGATTCTCTTCCTTTTATTAAATTTGGATTTTCATCAATTCTTTGAATAGCTTGTAAAATACTCTCTTTGGTAAGGTTCTTCATTTTATTTTAAGTTGGAGTGTTTATTATAAGATCGTTTAATATTGGATTTTATCTAAAATTATTAAAAAAAGTCTTGTCTATTCGTCTTATGTGAAAATGTCTGGCTTGCGCTCCAATCAAATACAGGGGAATATCCATTGCGTGACAGGTTTCGTCAATTAACTGAAACACTTGTTTAAACCAAGGAGTTATTTCTTTAATACTCATTGGCAAGGTATTTTTTCCAAATCATTTGAGCCGTTTCGTAACACCTGTTATCTCCCGTATTCATTAAGTCCACATAAACCAGAAAAGGATGTACTGTTTCCTGTTTTTGTTGTTCAGTGGTGTCCCAAAACGCCTTAAAAACTCTAACATCTCCATTTGGATCAGGAATTAATTTGTATCGTTTCATTAACTCAATCCGGGTGTTGGTTGTGTAAAGGGTGAGTTCACCGGGCTGGAGGTAATCGGTAAGAATATCTCCGGCCGGTTCGCCGCCCCACCAGGTTTTTTCATCTAACTCTATTTTGCGGTAATGGACAAAGGTTTTTTCATCGGCAAAACGAAAACGTCCAACTTTCAGTTTTGGCTGTAAAGTATCATTATAATCAACCATCCATTTTTCAAGCAATTCTTTTTTATTATTTAATGCAAAGGTGTTTTTATTTATTTTAACCATGAACCTGTTCTCTCTCAATCCTTGTAAAATATAGGCAATGTTGCCATGAGCAACATTTGTTATTTCTGCTATTTTACGCTGCGGTAAGTTAATTAGCTCTTTGTTCGTGAGAAAATGGAACAATACTTTTAATCCGGTTTTAGTGTAAGCCCTGTTTATTTTTTCTTTTTTAGTTGCAATTGGCTTTTGTGTTTCAATAAAATAATGGAAATTCGTTTGTTTGAAAAATACATTCCCATTCGCTTCAAGATAGGCGATATTTTGTGTTCGCAGATGTTCCTTTATTTTGGGAAATATTCGCTCCGCCACAATGATAAACGGATGATACATTTCTGCCATCTTTTCAATTTGCCCCAACTGGTGGTTACGTAATTCTTTTTTTATTTCCGCATTAAATACGATATTTTTATTGTTGATGTATAGCACTAGTTTCCCATCTAAATAAGCATCTTGCAAATGAATCCACTCCCCATTAATTTGGGCTGTTTTTTGCAGGTTCTCTATCGCTATATGTATTATATGTATAACTTCTATTTCTTTCATGTCCATTAATTTTAGCCGGCCACGATTCGTGGTCGACATGAATTATTGGACAAATTTATTGATTTAATTTCTTTTTCCATTCATTTTCCGGCAGGAAATAGTATAAAAAACAGGATAGAAGAACAACGCGAAGCGTGATAACCATGAAAACTGGTTGCTGGTTTCTGGTTGCTGGTTCTAGTGATCATAGTCTGAAAATCCGGGAATCTGAGAATCTGATAGTCCGGGAATCTGAGAATCTGAAAATCCATTAATCTTTTACTTTATTGATCTACACTGATCTACACTGATCCATATTGATCCCCTTAATCCATCCTGTTCTTTCCTGATCCATGTAATCATATTTATATTATCTTTGACAGGAGGTCCAATTTAAAATTTTTCCCTATGCGATCGATGAAAAGGATACCGTTTTTTCTATTGACTGGGTTTCTGCTTTTTTCCTCATGTGAAGAGAGTGAACCGGATTTCGATGAATTGTATAAAGTCGACAGGATTGCCTCTGTACAGATGCTTTTTGAAAGCATCAGCCGCAATCCTGAGGCAGCCGATAATTTGATCCGTACAGCGGAGAACATCGCCGGGTACAGCAAAATTTCCGATCTGGCTCCCATAGGGGAATGCATCAGCAGGGAATTCGGATATGCCCGGGGCGATTGTATTGCTGCATGTGCCGAAGCCATAGTCCGTCAGCCGGAGTTTTCGGAAACCCTGATTGAGGTGGCTGAAAAATTTCTGGGAACCTCTGAGGACCCGGAGATTACCTCCGACATCAACGACTACTCCAGGGTAAGAGCCTTGCCCGGTATTTTGGAAAGCATCGCCCGTCAGCCGGAAGAATTGAATAAAATCAACCAGATGAGCCTTGCGCTTCTGGGGGTGGATCTGACGGAAGAATGAGAATAGTGAACAATTATCCGTTCCCGACGACACACCAAATTGAAAAAAACCACAACTTATTGCAGTGGGTTTCAAAATCCCTTTAAATAGAATAGCAACTTCTTTGATGGTGAATCAGTAACCATGATCAAACGATTGAAAGAATAAGCAATGGGCATGCAGCAGCGAAGGATATCTTTTGCCGGTGTTTTTGAAATTTTTAATGTAAATACGGGGAAAAACATCAAGCCTGAAGGTTTTTCAGAAAAAGAATTTGTATTTTTATGTTAATAAAAAAATCAGGTAAAAATCCATGGATATGAATTTTGTCGCTTTTTTCCCGGGTAAGTATATTCAGGGTTCGGGGGCGATTCTTCGGCTGGAACAGATGATCCGGCAATTTGGCAACAAAGCCATCCTCATAACCTCCCCCACAGCCGGCAAGAATCTTCCGGCTGAATATAGCCAACCTCCTCTCACCTCTCTGATTTATTTAGAACCTTTCGGAGGGGAATGTTGCGAAGAAGAACTGACCCGTATTTCAGAAAGCATCAACCGGGAGAAGGCACAGGTGGTCGTAGGCATGGGAGGAGGCAAAGTCATCGACACAGCAAAAATTGCGGCTGACAGGGCAGGATTACCGGTTATTATTGTGCCGGCCATCGCTTCAACCGATGCCCCTTGCAGCGGTTGTGCCGTGACCTATACAGCTGAGGGAGTGTTTGAAAAGGTCCATTATCAAAGGCTCAATCCTTCGGTAGTCCTGGTAGACATGAATATCATAGCCCGTGCTCCGGTACGGTTTCTGGTGGCCGGCATGGGAGATGCTCTGGCTACCTGGTTTGAGGCACGTTCCTGTGCAGCCACCTCTTCAACGAATGAATGCGGTGGTCTGGGAACATGGACCGGACATAGCCTGGCCCGTCTTTGTTACGAGGTATTGCTGGAACATGGCGTTCAGGCTAAAAAGGACAATGAAGCCGGCATGGTCAGCCTGGCCCTGAATCGTATTGCAGAGGCGAATATTCTGTTGAGCGGAATAGGTTTTGAAAGCGGCGGCCTGGCTTCAGCGCATGCCATACACAACGGATTAACCGTATTGCCGGAAACCCATGATTTTTACCACGGCGAAAAAGTGGCATTTGGCCTACTGGCCGGAATGCATCTGAATGGCGCTACACAGGATGAAATCAATGAGGTGTATACTTTTTGTCAATCGGTAGGCCTCCCCCTTACGCTTGCCGACCTGGGAATATCTTCCGAAAACAGGGAAGGCCTCAGGAAAGTGGCCCTTAAAACTACGGAACCAGATTCTTCCATACATCATGAAGGACCCGGTATTACCGCAGAGTTGGTTTTTGATTCCTTGATTAAAGCGGATGCTTATGGCAGACATTTCGTCAAAAAGGGGTAGAACCCATGAAGGATTGTCCACAGGAAAGAAAATTATGGAGGCTTGCCTCTCCGTGGCTACGGGGAAAGACTATCCGGAAATGATCCCAATGGAATGAGGCGACCTTGACAAATCAAACCACACAAAATTTTTACAGACCGCTGTTGGTACAACCCCAACGCATTCGACGTTAATTCATGCCATGGTTTTTGGATGAATAATACGTTCCATTCTTTTGGAATGGCACCCCGGCTACAAATCGGCGCTAGCTGGGGGAGTGGACAACCCTGACAACGCGAAGCGGATAACCATGAAAACTGGTTACTGGTTCTAGTGATCATAGTCTGAAAATCCGGGAATCTGAGAATCTGATAGTCCGAAAATCCAGTAATCTTTAACTGATCTATATTGATCCCGCTGATTGAAATGAAGCGGGACTGATCCTATTGATCGTTATTATTGTTCCTACTGAGCCACAACCCTGACAACGCGAAGCGTAGCGAGTGGATAACTATTAGGTTGCCAGTGGTTTATGACTGCGTATTGTGTGCTGACGGTGGTTCTATTATTACAAAATCCCTAAAATTATCTCTGTTAATTGCTTTATTATCAGAATTATATGCTTCGGTAAATGTCTTTGGAAGCTTTTGGGATTTCTTTTTATTCCATTTAAACTCATACCCATAGATCTTCCCGCCAATATCTTCTACAAAATCAACCTCTTGTTGTTGTTTTGTTCTCCAAAAATAGATCCTTGCCAAACTCTGTTTGTACTCAATTTGTTTCACCCGTTCTGAAATTAAGAAATTCTCCCATATGGCTCCTTTATCCGTTCTTAATTCCAACGGATCAAAATTTCCGATGATCATATTTCGAACCCCATTGTCATAAAAGTAAATTTTCTTATTTGTTTTTATCTCATTACGTACATTTTTACTAAAACTTCCCAATCGAAAGAGTACATAACCTTTTTCCAGAATCTCAATATATCGACTTACTGTGTTTTTGTCAACGCCAAGAATCTGACCAATTTCAGAATAATTTACTTCACTACCTACCTGCAAGGCAAGAGCCTGAACCAACCTATCCAGAATTTCAGGTTTTCGAAGATCTGACTGTGCTAAAATATCACGGTATAAATAACTATTTATAAGGTTTCTCAAAATACTTACTTCTTCTCCCGGATGATTGAGAACATCAGGATAGAATCCATATAATAATCGCGTTTCAAGTTGTTTCTCTGCGTATAAATATCCATGGTGTTTTTCAAATTCTTCCCAGGAAATCGGAAATAGATGATATTCCCATTTCCTTCCGGTCAGGGGTTCATTAATTTTTTTTGATAAATCAAATGATGAGGAGCCACTTGTGAATAATTGAATTTGTTTGAATTGATCTGTTATGATCTTCATGGTTAGTCCGATTCCTTCAATTCTTTGTGCTTCATCAATAAAGATAAATGTATGTTTCCCGATTAATTGTCTTATCTCCTCTGTATTTGGTTCATTGAGTAAAGATCTTGTTTTGGGGTCATCGCCATCGAGAAATAAATAATCATGAGAATTTAATATTTCTCTGATTAACGTTGTTTTACCAACTTGCCTTGGCCCGGTAAGAATAATTGCTTTTCCAGAGCCAATTCTTTTCTGAATTTCTTCCTTTATATATCTCTCGTACATTTTTTTCTTCAAATATATAAATTTCTGAGAACGTAATCACCAATAGTTATATTATTTAGTGATTATACGCTTTTTGGAGAGCTTGTTAAACAGGGTAGCTTATGCCCCCCTGAGAACCGTATCCCGAAAAACGGGACAAGCTGTGCGGTTTTCACAGCATATGGTTCAGCCACTTTTAGGGCTGTCCCGGAGAAGGGCAACGCGAAGCGCAGCAAGTGGACAACCATGAAAACTGGTTGCTGGTTGCTGGTTGTTAAAAGAAATGATGGATCTGTTGACACAACGCAGGTACGAACAGGTTTCTATAAGTGTTGACAAGCTGAATTACGCGTGTCAATGGTATCTGAAATATGGATTTGAAACGGTCAAATCGGTTGGTGAACCGGTAACCATGATCAAAAGATTGAAAGAATAAGCAATGGGCATGCAGCAGGTAAGGATATCTTTTGCCGGTGTTTTTGAAAAGGTCCATTATCAGCGGCTCAATCCTTCGGTAGTCCTGGTAGACATGAATATCATAGCCCGTGCTCCGGTACGGTTTCTGGTGGCCGGCATGGGAGATGCTCTGGCTACCTGGTTTGAGGCACGTTCC
>Ga0307422_1001762_pt1 | contig 11151 bp, 13 predicted proteins | sample SalMarWE160290MG_FD_202153 | JGI IMG/M metagenome (GOLD analysis project Ga0307422, IMG submission 202153) | Salt marsh sediment microbial communities from the Plum Island Ecosystem LTER, Massachusetts, United States - WE1602-90 | ecosystem: Environmental > Aquatic > Marine > Intertidal zone >...
CGAACAGGCACGGCTCGTCAAGAAGCTCGGCAAGTTCAAGACCATGCGCATCGTCGGCGAGGACACCGACCTCAGCGTCGACGTCGGCGGCCGCACCTGGGTCAACTGCGACGGCAAGAGCAACTTGCCCGACGGCGAGGTGTTCACCAGCCCGATTGAGAACAGCGCCGAAGGCCATATCCGCTTCAGCTTTCCCGCCATCGAGGGCGGCCGCGAAGTCCACGACGTCCGGCTTGAGTTCAGGAAGGGCGAAATCGTCAGAGCCACCGCCGGTAAGAACCAGGACTACCTTCAGAAGATGATCGCCATGGATCCCGGCGCCAAGCGCATCGGCGAGTTCGCCATCGGCACCAACTACGGGATCAAGCGCTTCACCAAGGATATCCTGTTCGACGAGAAGATTGGCGGCACGTGTCACGTCGCGCTCGGGTGCTCAGTCCCCGGGTCGGGCGGCAAGAACAAGTCGGCCCTGCACTGGGACATGATCTGCGATGTGCGGAAGCACAGCGCCATCTACGGCAACGGCAAGGTCATCTACCGCAACGGGAAGTTCGTGATCTGATGACGCAACGCGACCCGCAGGAGAAGATCGTCGAGCGCGAGCGGCTCGCCGAGATCGTGCAGGGGCTGAAGGCGGCCGGCAAAAAGGTCGTGTTCACGAACGGGTGCTTCGACCTGCTGCACGTGGGCCACGTGCGGTACCTGCGCGAGGCGCGCGAGCGCGGCGACGTGCTCGTCATCGGCGTGAACTCCGACGCGAGCGTCCGCGCGATCAAAGGCCCGCCCCGGCCAGTCCAGCCCGAAGCCGACCGCGCCGAGATCCTCGCCTCGCTCGAGTGCGTCGATTACGTCACCATCTTCGACGAGGAGACGCCGGCGGAACTCATCGCGGCGATTGTGCCCGACGTGCTCGTCAAGGGCGGCGACTGGCCGCGCGACCAGATCGTCGGCCGCGACACGGTCGAAGCCGCCGGCGGCACGGTGACGACCATCCCGCTCGTCGAGGGCCGCTCGACGAGCGAGCTCCTCAAGCGCCTCGATTCCCTCAGTTAGCTCTGGGAACCTGCGCGGGCGTGTTGACCCACCACGCACGGATTGGACATCCGAAGACCCCCGACTGGATTGTGACTGAATAGGTCGTGCCACCGGCTTCAGCCGGTGGTTTCTGGGACAGGATTCGTGCACGAGCGCGCTTCAGCGTGCTTCCCGACAGTGGGCTTCAGCCGTGGCAAGAACTGCGCCTGAAGGCCACCGTCGAGAAGCCGGCTGAAGCCGGCTATGGGTGTTGTGGGTGCTGCTCGGAACCACCGGCTGAAGCCGGTGGCAAGACCTATCCTCGAACTGCACTGCTGAGGCGGGGGTGCTCCCCGGAGGCGACCCGCCGTACATCTCATCTCGCTAGGCGGTCGATGATGCGGAGGTTGGCGGCGGGGAAAACATATTGCGCGAAGTCGGCGGGGCGGGCCCAGCGGATGCGTTGCGCGTAGTGGGGGTGTGGGCGGCCGCGCGTGATGCGGCAGCGGTGGACGTGGAGGGTGACGCGGTAGTGGGTGTAGGCGTGGTTTACGGTGCAGAGCTCCTCGCCTACCTCGACGTCGATGCCGAGCTCCTCGCGGAGCTCGCGCTTGATGCAGGCGGCGATCGACTCGCGCGGCTCGCGCTTGCCGCCGGGAAACTCCCACAAGCCGGCCAGCAGCGCGCCGTCGGGCCGCTGCTGGATGAGGTAGCGGCCGCGTTCGCGGATGACGGCGACGCCGACGTCGTGCTTGAGCGTCTTCGGGCGCTGCCCCTTGACGGGGAGCCGGTCCTGCAGGCCGCGTTCGCGCGCGGCGCAGAGGGTCCTGACGGGGCAGTGGGCGCATTTCGGGCTCGCCGGCGTGCAGACAAGCGAGCCGTGCTCCATGAGGGCCTGGTTGAAGTCGCGGGCGTCGCCGTCGGGGATGAGGTTCTCGGCAAGCGTCCACAGCAAGTTGCGTGCGCACGCTTTCGTCGGGTCGCGGCGGATGGCGAAGACGCGGCACAGGACGCGCGCGACGTTGCCGTCGAGGACGGGCTTCTTCATGTTATAGGCAATGCTCAGGATGGCGCCGGCCGTGTAGCGGCCGATCCCGGGCGCTGCACGCAACGCGTCGAAGTCGCGTGGCACGCGACCTCCGTGTTTCTCGACGAACAGGCGGGCGGCCGCGTGCAGAGTGCGCGCGCGGGTATAGTAGCCGAGGCCTTCCCACTGCTTCAGCACGTCGTCGAGCGGCGCTTCGGCCAGCGCTCTGAGCGATGGGAAGCGGCGCATCCAGCGCCGGAAGTAGTCGGTGACGCGGTCGACCTGCGTCTGCTGGAGCATGACCTCGGCGACGAGGATGCGGTACGGCGTGACGCGCCGCCGCCACGGGAGGTCGCGCTTGGTGGCGCGGAAGTGCGTGAGCAGGCGGCGCTGGAAGGCGGCTCGTTCGCGCGCGTCCGGTTGTCCTCGACGGTGGTTCATCGACAGCTCCAGGGAGGCGTCGTCCCAGCGCGGCAGCCCGGGAACTCACAGACACAGCGCGGCGTGCTCGACCGAGTGACGGGGCGCGTCAACCTCTGATGAGCGGAAGCACGACGCGGACTAAGAAGAGGATGACGAGGAGCGCGTTGAGCACGGTCCCGGCGATGGCGGTCAGGTGCTTCTCGCGCTTCGTCGCCACGCCGATGATGCCGAGCACGAGGCCCGGGATCGAGATGCCGGAGGCGATGCGCAGCCACCAGACGAGGAAGGTCCCCGTCTCCCCCCCTTGGCCAAGCCCGATCAAGCCCCACACCACCAGGCCGGCCACGGCGACGAGACCGATGCTGAGCGAGAAACCGCCCGCGGGGTTTGCCGCGCCTTCCTCGAGGACGACGGCCTTGACCTTCGGGCGATGCAACATGCGTGTCTTGTCAGTGCCCTCGGCCACCGCCTCGTTCGACCCGGCTTGGTCGGCCCGTGAGAGGCGCTGGTAGGCGTCGCGGGCGGCGTTGCGGACTTCCTCGTCCATCTCGTTCTGGATCGCCCAGTGCAGGGCGGGCAGGGCGTGCTCCTTGTCGATCGTGCTCAGCTCCTCGATCGCATCGAGCCGCACCTGTTCGGAGACATCACCGAGCTTCGCGATAAGCGCATCGACCCGTGCCTGAGTCTCGCCCATGGCTCACACCTCCGGGATCGCGTCCGGGCCGCGCGCCGGGCGTCAACGGACTGATGACGTCCCCCACTGTGTGGCAGTCTAAGCGCCACGGGGCGAAAGCACAACAAGAAAGACGGCTGCGTGAGCCGCGCGCCCGTTTCCTGTTGCACCGCCGTCGGCCGAGTCCGTATGATCGGCAAAACGGTTCTTGTCTCGTCGCAACAACGGAAGGAAGAAGCTATGGCGATCGTCAATACGCTCAAGATGTTCGAGGCGGCCAAGCGCGACGGGTTTGCCGTCGGCGCGTTCAACGTCAATAACATGGAGCTGCTGCAAGGCATCATCTGGGCGGCAAAGGAGCAGCAGGCGCCGCTCATCCTGCAGATCTCGCGCGGGGCCCGCCAGTACGCGAACATGAAGTACCTGCGCGCGCTCATCGACGTGGCCGCCGAGGAGGCACCCGAGATCCCGATCGTCATCCACCTCGACCACGGCGACCTCGACACGGCGCTCGTGTGCATCGACGAGGGGTACACGTCGGTCATGTACGACGGCTCGAAGCTGCCGCTCGCCGAGAACATCGCCAACACGAAGAAGGTGTGCGAACACGCGCACGGCAAGGACCCGTACGTGTGCGTCGAGGCCGAGCTCGGCATGCTCGGCGGGATCGAGGAAGACGTCGTCGGCGTCGCCGAGGAAGACGTGATGAAGTTCCTCACCGATCCCGATGAGGCGGAGCAGTTTGTCAAAGACACGGGGTGCGACTCGCTCGCCGTGGCGATCGGTACGAGCCACGGCGCCTACAAGTTCAAGCACGAGCCGAAGCTCGCGTTCGACCGGATCGACGAGATCGCCGCAAAGATTCCGGACACGCCGCTCGTGATGCACGGCTCGTCGTCGGTGCCGGCCGAGTTCGTTGCGGCGATCAACAAGTACGCGGTGCTTGACCAAAGCAACGCCGAACTGTGCCGGGTGGCGGGCGAGTCGAACTGGGAGCAGATGCCCAAGACGATGGGCGTGCCCGAGGAGGCGATCGCACGCGCGGCCAAGATGGCCGTCTGCAAGGTCAACATCGACACGGACCTGCGGCTCGCGCTCACCTCGTCCATCCTGCGCGCGTGGGGCGAGTCGAACGACGCGCTCTGGGCCTGGATGCAGGCCGGCAGCGAAGGCAAGCGCCCCGACTTCCCGTTCGATCCCCGCAAGTACCTCGGCCCCGGCCGCGAGGCGGTCAAGGCGATTGTCGCGCGCAAGATGCAAGCCCTCGGCTCCGCCGGCAAGGCGAAGAGCGTGATGGGATAGGAAAGGATTCTAGACAGGATCAACAGGATTGACAGGATCAGGAGAAATCCTGTCAATCCTGTTGATCCTGTCTACTTCTTGTCCTGGATAGAGGTGCGCCGTGGAGCACGCAGACCTGACAGAGCAGATCATCGGGTGCGCGTATCGTGTGTACAACACGATGGGGTTCGGGTTTCTCGAATCGGTCTACGAGAACGCCCTGCTTGTCGAACTGCGCAAGACGGATCTTGAGGTTGAGCAGCAATCACCGATCACGGTCAAGTACGACGACAAGGTTGTCGGCGACTTCATGGCCGACCTGGTCGTTGAGGGCTGCGTAATCGTCGAGCTCAAGTCCGTACGCCAACTGACCAAAGCGCACGAAGCGCAGCTCGTCAACTACCTTGTGGCGACGGGCAAGCCGGTGGGGTTGCTCATCAACTTCGGCGAGAAAGGAGTCGACGTGCGCCGCAAGGTGAGAGAGCTGCCGGAGGAGTATCGGACGGGATCAGGAAAAGGAAAAGACTCTGGACAGGATCAACAGGATTGACTGGATCAGAAAACATCCTGTCAATCCTGTTGATCCTGTCTAGTTCTCCTCTCCCTTGTCGAACGCGCGGACGAGTTGCGTCGAGTCGGGCATCTCGGCTTTGAACCAGAAACGGATGTAGGTAAGGGCGTCGGTGTGCTCTTTGTCGGTGAGGGCTTCGACGCAGTCGGGCGGGACGATGATGCGGTAGCCGCGCACGAACGCCTCGCCGGCGATGTACTGAATGCAGCAGTTGGTCAGGACGCCGGTGAGGATGAGCGTCTTGATGCCCTTACTGCGCAGATACTCGTCGAGGTTGGTGTTGTAGAAGGCGCTGTAGCTTGTTTTCGGGCTGATGTGGTCGCCGGGCTGGGGGACGAGCTCGTCGATAATCTGCGCGCCCTTGGTGCCGGCCATGGCGTGCGCGTGCCAGGCGACGCGGATCTCGTGGTCGTCGGGCGAGTGGGCGTCGGTGCTGTAGATCACGTGCGCGCCCGCCTTGCGTGCGGCCTCGATGAGCGCCTTGATGTTGGGGATGATGGCCTGGGCCCGCTCGCACTTGAGCGCGCCGGTGATGAAGTCGTTGAGCATGTCGATGACGACAACGGCGGTCTCGCTCGGCTTGATCTTCTCGACGTCCATGGTCTTCTCCCTCCTCACGGGCCGACAACACCGTCGCTCCGCGCGCCGGTTCCGGCACAAACGCTGTCGGCAGTATAGCAAATGGACGGGCGGACCGAAGCCCGCCCGTCCGCTCGTTGTCCGCAAGCCGCGTGTTACGTCGCGCTAGCGATTGCCTGCTCCATCTCGTCGGCGGCCGCCGTCAGGTGGCGCTGGATCGGACGCAAAACGTCATCCGCGTGCCGCGTCTGCCTCTGAAGGTCGCCCATCATCGCGTGGTAGGCGACGCCTCTCTCCCACGTCGTGAAGGGCCGCAGCAGACGGTCGACGGCCTCATAGCGGTCGGCCGCGGCCCGAAGATGGACTGCGTTGTCCGGCGGTAGATCGGACGCCCACTTGCGAAGCGCGCTTGACGCGGCGGCGGCACCTTCGCAGACGCTGGTGGCGCAGTCGCGGGCGCAGCTCCAGCCGCGCGCGCGGTCGGGGTTGGGGGCCGACTCGCTGCACGGGACGCAGAACGGGACGTGGTTGAGCTTGTCGGCCCACGCGTCGACGCCGGCCATGCCGTAGACCATCCCGTCGCTCGGCTCGAATGGAGCACGATCGCCGCGAATGCGGTGAACGGCTCGCTCGATGGCGGCGTACGCGGCCGCGGCCGTCGTTGAGCTCGACGTTGTTCGTCGACAGCGCCCAGCAGCGTCCCGTGTCGACGAGGTGGTTGTCGCGCCGGCCATTGAGTGTGGCGCCGAGGATGAGGCCGTCAGCACGGGCTTCCTCGACAATGCCGGACCACATCCACGAGACGAAGGGGCCGCCTTCCGGCGAAGCCCAGCCATACTCGACGATGACGACGCATCCGCGCTGCATCGCGTCGCGGAAGAGCTCGGCGCACGCGGCAAGGTGCTCGGCCCTGAACCGCTGCGGCTCGCTCACGGGACTGATGTCAGTCGCTGGCAGCCGCAGCTCGTCGCAGTGGAGGCCGAAGCGGCCCGCCAGGATGTCGAGGCCGTGCTCCCGGCCGCGCTGGTGCCAGAACGAGGGGCACAGCTCGGGCAGATAGAACGCGGGCGCGAAGGGATTGGTCGAGAGCGGGAACACCTCGTCGTACGGCGCGTCTCGACCGAGCCGATTCGCGGCCGCCGCGAACGTGAGCGAGAAGGCGTCGTCCGAATGGCCATTGCCCTGGAGGACGACTCCTGCGTCGGGCTTCCCTCCAGAAAGTGCGCCCGAGAGGGACTCGACGTGGTGCTTCAGCGCATCCCAGTCCTTGAAGCCGTACTCCATCGCGAGAGCGAACTGGACCTCCTTGAGCGTGAACGGCGCTGCGAGGATCTCGTCGTCAGTGGCGTTCGTGAAGCGGTGGAGCCGCCGCAGCGTGCTGCAGGCCGAGGGATCGGCGGCGTTGTGGGCCTTGAGGAGCTGCTTGGCCTGTTTCTTGAGGTGCTCGATGTTGGGGCGTGCGGGCAGTGGGGAAGTCATGGTCCACCTTCCTTTCCGTTTGCGCCCGGGGCCTGCACTCTCAGGCAGAAAAGAAGGTTTTCGTTGTCTGCTCTTGAGGGTGGGTTGAACCCTTGCCGCAGGCCGGGCGGCATCCCCCAATGCCGCGAGTATTGTCGCACAACAAGAACCGCGATGTCAACGGGTTTTCGTGGTCAGCGTCGTCAACTCGCACGACGAGTCAGGCGGACGCGCCGCTACCGGGCCGGCGCGGTGCGTCGGAGCATGAGGGCGACGAGCGTGACTTCGAGGACGGCAACAAGCTCGAATGTGAAGAAGGCGAGCAGGCGCTCGTTGACAAGCTTGTCCCAGCCGAGGACGCTCAGCATGATTACTGGGGTGAGCGGGATCATGATCGCGGGCACGATGAGGGCGGCGATGTACAGGGGCCTCGAGCCCCGGAGAACGGCCGGGGTGAGAAACGCCAGCGCCAACGCCCCGCAGATGGTCTCGGAGACGATGGCGCGCGGGGCGCAAACCAGGTCGAGACGAAGATAGATGAACATCACGAGCGGCGCGGCGATCGCGACGCCAAGGTACGCCAGGTAGAGGTTGCGCACGGGGTCTCGTTTCATTGTGTCTCTCCTCCTTCGGACGCCGTTCCGGACGACGCCTCGTCCGGCCCTTCGCTGGTTTTGTGCATTGGGCATTCGCAGGGATGGCACTCTGTATCGCCGTGGCATTCCTTGATCTGCTCCGCCGAGCACTTGCGCGGGTCGCCCTTGCCTTTCTCTGGCTGCAAGCATTCATCCTTCTTGTTGCATATCGTCGACATCTCCAGTCTGGGTGTTTGCCCCTATTCGGCGGCCTCGAACAGCCGGCTGATTGACCCCCCGTACCTGGTCAGCGCGTCCCGGTTCACCGAGTAGTGCATCCAGTAGCCGCGCTTCTCGGCCACAACGAGGCCGGCTTCCTTCAGGATGCGCAGGTGCTGCGAGACCGCCGACTGGGTCATGTCGAGCCTGGCCGTGATCGCGTTGACACACAGCGACCGCTCCTTGAGGAGCCGGAAGATCTTGAGCCTCGGCTCGGACGACAACGCCTTGAGCACCTTGACCAGACTTGCCATTGGCGCTGGGCTCCATAAGTATTTTAGATATTACTAATATATGCTCGGCCATGCGTCAACCGCTTTTCTGTCGGTTTTTGCGCCGGGGGCTGGCTGCGGGCGAGACCGGAAGGACTGCGGTAGGTGACGCTCCGGCGGAGCCGACCTGCGGCGGGGATACCCTCCCCTGGGCGGGCGCGGAACCGGCGCCGTAGGGGCCGCTGTTTGAAGGGATAGACGGTGCTTGACAGGGCACGGGGATCCTGATATAGATGGGGGCACTGTGCGGGGTCTGGCGCTTGGCAGGCTTCGTGCTGAGCTAAGAAGGGACAGAGTGTGGACATCAGCATCGAGTTGACGGATCACGACAGCGGCGGGATTGAGGCCACCTGTCCCGAGCTCGGTTTGGTGGCGAGAGCATCAAGTATCGAGAAGGCGCTCGAGCGCATTTCGAGACTTGTCGTGTATGTGACGAGCAGCCTCGAAGTGATGCCCCTGACGATCGGGCCGCAGCCCGACGGGCTTGAGCGGCTCAGCGCGAGCCTTTCCGGAAAGAACTTCTGGATGCCGCGCTACCCGAAGGTGCATTAGCCTCGAGACGACCGGACGCAAGCGTTTTGATCTGTTCCGCGGTAGCTCAGTTGGTAGAGCGGGTGGCTGTTAACCACCTTGTCGTAGGTTCGAGTCCTACCCGCGGAGCAACGACACAGAGAGGAAGTAAGGCCCACGCCGACGTACCGGACGACGAGGCGGACGCAGCCCTAGGACGGCCGCCCAGTGTCCGGGCCTGGTACATGTCCCTCCGCACTGGCATTCCGCGAAGCCTTCACGGTCGACTCCAGCCGGACAACAGCCTCGGAGAATGCCGCCTGCCGGAGGATGTCCTGGCTGGGACCTAACACGGGACACGCCATGTGGAGGCGAACGAATGAACATCTTCGTGGGGAACCTGAGCTACGCCACGACGGACGACGGGCTCCGGGCGCTGTTCGAGCAGCACGGCGACGTCAGCTCGGCCAAGGTCATCGCGTCGCGGCAGACGGGCCGCTCTCGCGGCTTCGGGTTCGTCGAGATGCCAAACGACGACGAGGGGCGCGCAGCGCTGGAGGCGCTCGACGGCACGGACATCGAGGGTCGGCCGCTCAAGGTCAGCCAGGCGCACTCGCAAGGCGGCGGCGAGCGTCCGCCGAGCCAGGATCGCTAGTAGGAAACGCGCGTCGTCCGCGACGGGGCGGACGCCTACCGCAGGATGGACACGACCGGCCCCGCGGAACGAACTGCTCGAGTAACGGAATGGCTGTTGAACGCACGTGGTGGTCGAGCGCCGGTGGCCGCTGCCGGCAACCGGCGCCCTCGGCCCGGCGGAGCGCGAACAGAGCGATCGAACCAGAAAGGAGCAAAGGACGAAGGGAAGCAGAGAAAAAGGGAAGGAAGCTCCCGGTCGGGGGGTGCTCGAGAGAGCACGTCACGATCCGACACCAGTCGCGGCCCGGAAATCGGTCAGGAATACCTCTCACGTGCTGTCATGCCGACGAAGTCTCCGACTTGATTCCTCCTGGTCCACCGCCCCGGTCGTTGGAGTGAGCCGCGGAGCACACACACAAACAAACCAGGACACACAAGAAACCAAGGATTCAGGAGACAGTCGATGAACATCTTCGTGGGCAATCTGAGCTACACAACTGACGAGGACGCGATCCGTGCGCTGTTTGAGCCGCACGGCGAGATCTCGTCTGTCAACGTGATCAAGGACCGTGAAACCGGCCGCTCGCGCGGCTTCGGCTTCGTCGAGATGCCGAACGACGAGGAAGCGCGGGCAGCGGTCGCCGCCGTCAACGGCATGGATCTGGACGGGCGCACGATCAAGGCCGACGAGGCCCGCCAGCGCACCGAGCGCCGTGGCGGCGCTGGTGGCGGCGGTGGTGGCGGACGCCCGCCGCGCCGCGACCGCTGGTAAGCCAGGTACAGACGCAGTCGCCTGCCGGGTCGTTCCAGGCCCGGCAGGCGACGAGCCGATAGCAGGGGAACGTGCAAGGGGGCTTGCATCATGCGAGCTCTTGCCGTTCCCCTTGTCTTTTTTCGCGGCCGTAGCGCGAGCGCTTCCCTCGCCAGCAGGCTGCTGAGAAACGGGCCTCGAGCGGATTCGTGCACCGTCAGGGCCGAAGGCCCGATGGAAGCTAGCCCGGGGCGCCTGCCCGCCGAAGCCTCGGCGAAGGCGGGTAAGCCCCGGGTTGGCGACGAGAAAACATGTCCATTGAGCCCTGAAGGGGCAACAGAAGTCTCCCTCGCAACACGACGTTATCTTGGCGGGGAAGGCCTCTTCCGGCAACCTGTTAGAGGCTTGACGCCGCGGATCATCGCCCCTATCGTTGCAGGGAACCTGCACAGGAGTCGTTGACGCGGAGGGCGAGGACCATGAAGCAGAAGCGTTGGCACACATTTCCTGTTGTTGGGCTTGCTCTGGTGACGCTTGCTGGGTGCGGGGCGGTGATTGCGGGCGCGGCAGCCGGCGCGGGCGCGATCGCCTACATGCGCGGCGAGCTCGAGGCGACCGAGGAGGCGCCGATCGGCGCAGTCGTTACGGCGACACATGCCGCGATCGATGACCTGGAGCTCAAGCTAATCAGCAGCGAGGCGGACGCCTACTCGGGCAAGATCACGGCCGAGACCGCGCGCGGCACCGACATCGGCATCTCACTCAAGCGCGTCAGCGACAACGTGACCGAGATCCACATCCGCGTCGGTGTCTTCGGCGACGAGGACCTCTCCCGCCTCATCCACGAGAAGATCAAGGCAAGGTTGTAGCCAGCCAGATAAAGGCTACTGCTGATTGCTCTGCGGGCTCTGCGCCTCTGCGAGAGATAGTCTTTTCGTGTCGCAGAGGCGCAGAGCCCGCAGAGCAATCGTTCGCGGGGCCCGACGGCTCGGCCTGGCTCTGCGTTGTGGAAGCCCTGTTCTTCGGAACGTTCGTCGTGAGCGCAGACAATCCTGGATCGCTCCGCGTCCTGAGCGCCGACGGCACCATCTACGCCGCGTCG
>Ga0307422_1001763_pt1 | contig 11150 bp, 11 predicted proteins | sample SalMarWE160290MG_FD_202153 | JGI IMG/M metagenome (GOLD analysis project Ga0307422, IMG submission 202153) | Salt marsh sediment microbial communities from the Plum Island Ecosystem LTER, Massachusetts, United States - WE1602-90 | ecosystem: Environmental > Aquatic > Marine > Intertidal zone >...
GATTATGCCGAACAATGGCTGTTTCCCGGAGGAACATGCAATAACGAACGGTGCTATGCGCGGCATGTCGATTTCGGCCCGGACGTGAAGGATGAAATGCGCCAACTGCTGTTCACTCCCGAGACATCCGGTGGTTTGCTTATGGTGGTTCCGCCCGATGAAGTTGAGAAAATCATAGGAGAGTTTGCGGCTTCGGATCACCCCTGCTGGCTCGTGGGCGAAGCGGCGGAGGGCGGCGGCATTCAAGTTCGTTCCGATGCCGGGCGATGAAAACAGGCAGAAGCCCGGCCCGCCGGCGGATGACAGCCTTCGGCCTCGATCATGCGGATGCTTTCTTCGATATTGCCGGCAGCCAAGGTGTCGTTTCTCGGCGCTTGCGCCGAATGGGGAAGCCGCCGGACAGGTTCCCGGGCCTGAATAAAATCCTGTTGGAGGCGATGCCGGAAATTCGAAAAAAGCCGGCGCGTGCCGGCCCAAACACGCTCATCGCTTGCCGCGGATCGATGCTTCCGTGTAGACTGCAGCATTTCGGAATGGTGTGCAAATGTCGAATCTGTCCGGCTTTGGCGAAGCTCTGGCGCTGATAACCGCGATTGTTTGGTCGATTGCAGTCATCCTGTTCAAAAAAAGCGGCGAAACGGCAAGCCCATTGGGGCTCAACCTGTTTAAAAATACCGCGACTCTGGCGTTGATACCTCCGACCATGATGATTCTGGGCCAGGAGCTTTTCAGACCGGCTCCGCTGAACGATTACGCGCTCCTGATGCTCAGCGGCGTTCTTGGAATCGGGATTGCGGATACTCTATTTTTCATGTCCTTGAATTTGCTGGGCGCTGCGAGATTCGCCGTAGTCGATTGCCTGTACAGCCCCGTCATCATTCTTCTTTCCATATTTTTTCTGAGCGAACGATTTACCGTCGTTCAGGCGTTGGGGGCCCTTATCATCATATCCGCTGTGTTGGCGATAGGCAGGGAAAGGAGTCTTGTACAAATAACACGGCGTCAGCTCGCATCCGGCATCCTGCTGGGCGCCGCCTCCATGTTAGCCATGGGGATCGGCATTGTCATGATCAAGCCGCTTCTCGAGCGGTCCCCCGTTCTCTGGGCGATTGAAATCCGCCTGGCAGGCGCCGCCGTTTCTCTCTTCCTTATCCTTGGATTCTATCCGAAGCGAAAAGCCGTTGTTCAATCCATTCTACGGGCAAAGGGATGGAAATATATGATCCCCGGTACCTTGCTCGGAACGTATATCGCGCTCATGTTCTGGATCGGCGGAATGAAATACGCGCCGGCTTCCATCGCGTCCTCTCTCAATCAGACCAGCAACATATTTGTTTTTGTTTTTGCCGTCGTTTTCTTGAAAGAAAATATCACCCGCAGCAAGGTCGTTGGCATGGCGATGGCCGCAGTTGGGGTTTTCCTGATTATGTTGGGCTGAGTAGCATTGTTTCCCATTATCATAGCCGGATTCGCTGCTGCGTTTGAATTTCTCGATGATATCCCCGCATCGCCTGCGGCACGGCGCCTTGCGTCTGCTCCGCCGCCGCTCGGGACGCGGCCCTTTTTACTTCCCGCACGGGCTGTTAAGGAAATAAAGCAGCTCTTTATGCGGAATTCCGGCCGGATTCCCACGCCCGGACGGCCTGCAGCGCGCCCTCCGCAATGCGCCCCGGACGCTCCCCAATGCCGATGATGTTTGCCTCGTCGCCGCGCGGATCGACTTCAATCACCTTGGTTTTATACGCAACCGTCACGCCGTCGTGCGTCAAGCCGCGCAGGATGCCGGAGATACGTGCGCGAAGAGGAATCGAACCGACGCGCGCAATTTCCTCTCCTTCAGAAACTCTGTCCCCGATTTTAAAAGGGGTGCGGAATATGCCGGCAGCCGGCGCATACACATATCTTTCCCGAGCATGGCCGCCGATGGTCTGCGGTTCGCCTTCCAGCGGCCGGGTTGCGCCTTGCCATATCACGTGTCCCAGCGCGTCGTTCCATCCCGTTTCCACCGCGGCATGAACGGTTTTCCCCGCAGTAAAGTTCGGCCCCAGCCCCACGGTAAATGGGGCGAGCGCAATTTGAACCTCCGGATATTCATGCTTTCTCATTCGGGCGTCTATGAGCACATCGGGACGGAGTCTTGAAAGAACAGTATCGAAGTCCTTCGCCGTGGCCGGGATCAGATCGTGGGCCTGCAGCCGCCAAGCCAGTTCGGAAATGTCGTCAAAAAGCCTTGCCGAAACCCCGTCCAAAACCGCACTGCCGTCGAAAAACGCGTCGCAGAGAGCCATCTTCCTCCGGGTAACGGCGGGTTTCTCAGAGTCGTGGATAAAGACAAAATAACCGGCCCTGAAGAGCGCAAGAGCGACCGCGGACCCGATATCGCTGCTGCCGCGTACAAGAATGATAGGCGTCATAATTTAAGAGATTCTAATCAGCAGCCGGAAACCTCGGGAAGGAATAAAACTTCATCGCCTTCCTTCAGGAGAGTCTCCATGCCTTGGAGAGAACGGATCTCCCGCCCATTGACCATGACCCGCATATGCGGCAATACGGTGCTCCTTTTCGGATCGATGACGTAAGAAGTAAATTTGTCGCCCCATCGCTGCTTCATATACTCGAATAAGCCCTCCAGGGTCGATCCCCGGCTGAGTTCTACCTCTAATCTATGCCGGCCGAGCACTTGCTTAAGTCCAAGAACCGAATGCACTGTAACGTTCATTTTCAACCCGGCTATTGTCAATGAAATGACAAAGTACTAGACCCCCAAATCGTCGGCGACATATTCCAGGTTCAGCTGCTTGAGCTTTCTCCTCGTAGGGACGCCCGTGCTGACATCCCAATCCCGCTCGGCGTAATACTCGTCCAGCATTAAATCAAGATCCTTCCTGTCGACCCTCTGCCCCTTGGAAGCGCCGGCCTTCAGGGATTCGGTCATTAATCTTTCGGGCAGGGCGTCATCGGCGCGCGTGAATCCTTCACGGACATTGAAGGCCTTGGCAAGGTTGTTCAGCCGTTCTCCGACTATTTGGATTTCTTCGGCGGTAAACGACATTCCCGTAACCGCCTCCATGAGGTTTGCGGTGTTCTGGCATGCGGTCGCCGGGACGGCCATATCCAAGAGGAAGCCGCACATGGTGGCGCAGTCGCAGGCGACGGCGCGGACGTCCTGGTTCCATTTCGTCAGCTTGCCCTTGCCTTCGATGGCAAGACGGTCCACCTGCCAGGGGACCGGTATTCCAAAGATTTCCTGGAAAGCGTATCCTCTGCAATGATCCGCTCCCGTATAGGAAGTTGCGTAGTTCAGGCCGTGCGCTTTGGCGCCCCGCACATCGTAAGCGGGGAGCTCGAGGCCTTTTATTTGGATGGCGTATTTCTGAGTTCCTTTCCCTATTTTTCTCGCGGCCGCAAGACTTCCGTCGGCGAGCAGGTCGCCGATGCCCTCGCGGAATGCCATCATCTGCAGGATTTTGATCATCGCATCGTCGTTGCCGAAGCGCAGTTCGATCCCGCCGGTGTCCTCAAGCGTCAGGATGCCCTTCTCGAACAGCTCCATGGCGAAACCGATGGTAACACCGGAAGAAATGCTGTCGAGGCCCAGTTCGTCGGCCATCCGGTCGGCTGCGATGACGGGGTCAAGGTCGCCGATGCCGTTGTTGGTGCCGAAAGAATAGAGAGTCTCAAAATCCGGGCCCTCCGAAAGAATGCCGGAATAAACGCCCCGTCTGGCAAGCTTCATCTGGCTGCAGCCTACAGGACAGTCGTGGCAATACTCCTTGCCGATCTTCCGGCTTTTTTGCATTTCCGCCCCGAGCCCTTCCGGCACGAACACGCCGGTAGCGGTCCAGTTTTTTGCTGAAAGAATTCCCAGTTCGGCGGTGACTTCCACGGTCATTGGCGTGCCTTGCTGCGAAAACTGGGGATAGAGGACGGGACTATCCTTGAAAGCCTTAAGCATCTCAAACCTTGCCTTTGAGTACTTCTTTTCCGAAGCAATGGCTACCTTGCCGGTCCCCCGGATGGCAAGGGCTTTCAGGTTTTTCGATCCCATGACGGCGCCGAGGCCCTTGCGCCCAATAGCCCGGCGCTCGTTGATAAGGCACGCAATCCTGCATAAATGCTCTCCGGCGGGACCTATGCAGCAAACGCGCGTATTCTGATCGTTAAGCTCGTCCTTAATGATCTGCTGGCAATCGAAGGTTTTGGTCCCCCAGCAGTGCGCGGCATCGCGAAACCGCACGGCATCATCCTTGATGGCGATATAGGTCGGCTTGTCCGCTTTCCCTTCTATGATGATGACATCCCAGCCGGCGTATTTCATTTCCGTAGGGAAATGACCCCCGGATAATCCCATTCCGACAGCGCCGGTGAGAGGAGATTTCCCGGTTACCGCCATTCTGCTGGAACAAGGAACTCCCGCTCCCGTGAATGGGCCGGGCGCAAAGATCAGCTTATTGTCCGGGCCGAGAGGGTCCGCGCCTTTTTTCACCTCATCGTAGAGATACTTGATCCCGAAGCCAGCGCCGCCCATGAAATCCCGCGCCATTTCTTCCGGCAGCGATTCCACTTTTGAGGTTTTATTGCTTAAGTTAATGCGAAGAATCTTGCCTGTATATCCGCCTGAATGCATGCTCTCCATCCGATCGAGTCCAACTCTATGAATAGGGGATAAGAAGAGATGGTGTCAAGCGAAAAGGTCGCCGGACGGCGAATGCGAAGGGACTTGCGCCTCGTGACGCTTCATGCTGCGCCGGCTCCTCCGGAACCATTTTATAGAACGCGTATTCGAAAACGGCGATTCCCGCCGGCCCGGATCTTTGCCCCCACGCTGCGGCGTCCGCGACGCGCAAGTCCGATGGGGAGCGCTCCCGCAGGGTCACAAAAATTCGACCTGGAGATCGAAGATATCCTCCACTTCGTCCATTTGTGTCTGAAGGATGCTTTTGGAGAATCCGTCTTTTCTCATGCAATTGCATGTAGGATAGATATCCTCTGAAATACAGAGGGTATTATCCTTCCAGGTCAAAGGATACAGGCGGCAGATGGAAGGAATTATTCTTCGGGGCAGATTTTTTTCACGGACCAGCTTGTACAGCACGCATCCCTTCCCTTGAGGCATGTGCAGCATGCAGAATCCGTTTTTGCCGACCCTGGTCTGCTTGGCATTGCCCCCCAGATAATGGTCATCGTTCAACCACTTCCTGTAAAAGCATTCCTCGATCTTGACTCCGATCTCTCTTTCTATCAGTTCTTTGTATTCAAGGATGAGTTCGTAGGATTCCTTGTCCACATCGGCGCCGTATTTGCAGCATTCGTCGTCGCACCGCGTGGCGAAGCATCCTTCGCTGTCGATTCCCCTGAACGCGCGAACTTTGTCGTCAATTGAAACAATTCGTATCTTTTTCATGATGGCGGCGGGCGGCGGCCGGACTCACAGCCGTTCATTTTCCCGCTCTACTGCTCCTTGTTTTCCCGCTTTCTTATACTCACGTAAGGTCTCCTTCGCAACCGGAAATGTTTGAAGGAACCCGGATTAAGCAAGCATGCGGGCTTGTGGATTTTGTACAATATAAAAATAGAGCGGGAATTTCCTCCCGCCGAACCGTTTCCGCGAAGGCGTCCGAATTGACGAATCAAAAGGGGAAAAAGCAAATGATGCTACCGACTGTTATTATGGCCGTATTGGCGGTTATTTTACTTGTCCTTGCCTACAAAAAGGGGGAAGGAAGATATATCGCCGGGATTCAGGCGGCCTGGAATATGACTATTGAAATCCTGCCTCTATTGATTTTTGCCTTTATCGTCGCGGGAATGGTTCAAGTTCTTTTGCCGCATGCATTGTTGAGCAAATGGGTGGGAGCGGAATCGGGATGGCGCGGATTGATTATCGGAACCGTCGCCGGAGGATTGTCGCCCGGAGGACCCTATGTCAGCCTTCCCATTGTCGCCGGCCTTTTGAAAGCCGGTGCAAGCACCGGGACAATGGTGGCGTTTTTGACCGGGTGGTCTCTTTGGGCTGTATCGAGACTGCCCATGGAATTCGGCATTTTAGGTTGGAAATTCACAGTCATCCGGCTCGCCAGCACGTTTTTTTTCGCTCCCATTGCCGGCCTGATCGCAACCGGAGTCGCCCGGTTCTGGAAAACATAAGCCCTGTTGCGATTGCGGCGGTTCCGGGAAAGAATGAACGATCATAGAGGCCGTAGCGGATTTTGTCCGGCGCCGCGAAATAAAGCCCTGCCGTTTTCTCAACAGCGTGGTCGGAATTGCCCAAGCAAAATCTTTTGAATCCGGATGACGCGCTGTATGATATCGACATATGCTACGGAACCGTTTGTTAATCGATTTATTTGAGGACAGACTCGCCAGAAACGGCACTGTAGATTATCGGCGGAATCTGCAGATTTTCACCGCCCTGTACCGGGAAGCTTGCCTGCTCGGCGTTCTTCCCCTCAAGGATCCGCTCGAGGGCATCGACTCCGATATTCATCTTTCCAGGGTTATGAATGTTCGAAAAACTGCTTGAACGCATTGCTCAAAGTCTCAGGAATGCCGGCATTCCCTATATGATCATCGGGGGACAGGCGGTTCTATTGTATGGCGAGCCGCGCCTTACCAAAGACATCGATGTTACCCTGGGCGCCGATTTATCCCGGTTGGAGAATGTGCTTTCCGCTGTACGCGAGATGAAAATAACGCCGCTGGTGGATCCCGAAACATTCACGCGCGAAACCATGGTTTTGCCCTGCTCGGATCCCGAAACGGGGATCCGGGTCGACATGATTTTCTCATTCAGCCCATTTGAGCAGCTGGCGATCGAGCACGCTCGATCCGTGCGCATCGGCGAAACAGACGTCCGCTTTGCATCGCTCGAAGATCTGCTGATTCATAAACTTATTGCCGGGAGGGCAAGAGACCTTGAGGATGCCAGGATTGTGCTTTTAAAAAATCCCAGCGCGGACCTTGACTATATCCGGCATTGGCTCGCCGAATTCTCCAAACTGACGGATGAAAACTACCTGGGCCGGTTGGACCGGATTCTCAGAGAAGCGCCGTGAGCGGTTAAAAACTCGGCCATACGAAATCCTAGAGTCCATCGGTTCCGGCGCCGCAAGCGAAAAAGCCATGTCCGTCAAGTTCCGCAATTTAAATTGCGAATCCTCTCCTCGGGAAAGCTCTTTAGAAGGTCCATTTTAGTGCGATCTGGATCTGCCGCGGCGGCGTTGAAGTTGCCGTGATCCGCCCCGCGGTCCCCAGCCTTTGAAGGCTGCCGTTGAACAAATCGAGTCCCGAAGGGATCTGGAAATTCGGGTGGTTTGCGATATTGAAGGCTTCCAGGCGTAGCCTGATTGTGTGGCGGGCGGTGCGGACAATATTTCTGTGGAGAGCAAGATCGACATTAATGATTCCCGGTCCGGTAAGCGTGTTGCGTCCCAGGTTGCCGTATCGTCCGGCCTCGGGCAGTCCGAATGCAAGGTCGTTGAAATACTTCTGCGGATCGCCGATTGTCAGCCTCGCGCCCTGCGTGCCGGTCCAATCGGGGCGCTGACCAAGATCACTGCCTCCGGGATTTACACGGGCGCGGTCAAATCCGACGGAGGGGGAAAAGGGGTGGCCCGTTTGCAGCTGAATGACGCTATGGATTTCCCACCCGCCGAGTATGCGACCGGCAACGGCATTGTTCCAATCCGGCAGGCGGCAGCTCAGGTTTGAGGAAAAAATGTGGCGGATGTCAAAGTCCGCCGGCCCCCGATTCTGACGATAGGAAAGCGTGGGCACCTGATCGCTGTTCAGAAAATCTTCATTCGCGGTGCTCGAAGTCTCATCGATTGTTTTTGAAAATGCGTAGGCCGCCTGAAAGCCCCAACGTTCGTTCCATCTGCGGCGCACTTCAACATGGAATGCGTGGTGGAATGAATTGAACTCCATGCGGCGCATTCCGACGCGCCCCCATGCCGGGTTGACGCGTGGCGCGTCGCTTGGGAAATACACCGTGCCGTCTTCAAGATAGAAGGGGCTGGTGGGATTGGCGTTCCCGACCAGACCCGGAAGATGTATGCCGCGCACCCCCACGTAGCTGAATCGAACCACCGTGTCGTTGCCGGCCGCCTGTTCGATACTGAGTTGATATTGGCCGGTATACGGTTGGCTGGGATGAAAGTCCAATCCATCGGGAGCAACGACGATGCGCGCATCGGCGGCGGCGGCCAAAAGGTCGGGGAATGAAGCTTTTGAGATAATGCCCCGGACATAGAACGGCGGCATTCTGGCTCCGGCGATGGATATCTCGCGCATGCCCAGAGGGTCGAAGAAGATTCCTGCGCCGGCGCGCACAACGGTTTTGCCGACGCCGAAAGGATCCCATGCCACGGCGGCTCGCGGCGCAAGGTTCGCAGCGGAAGGATTCTCAAATAAAGGCCCGCCCACCGTGACGTCCTTGTCTCGGAGCGGATCGGGAATGGTTGCGATCTTATTGTTCACCTCCGACGGGGTTGTATACGGCTCGTAGCGGATCCCCAATGTCAATGCCAGATTTCGGCGGATGCGGTACTCATCCTGAATGAAAGCCCCGAATTGGTTTTGACGCCAGCCCCGAATGGTGTCGGAACCCGGCATCATGAGTTCTCCGGAATAGGGCTTGGCTTGAAGAAAGTCGGCGATGGAATTAAATCGATAAAATCCGACCTTGTTGTTGTCGGATCTCTGGTTGAAATGGATGCGGTCGTAACTCACCCCAAACCGGATGGTATGCGCTCCATGGATGTGCGTCCCGTCGTAGCCCGGCTGAAAATCCATGACGGCGTGTTCTCGGGGGCGCGTGCGCGCCTCTGTCCCTCCGAACCTGGTAAGGCCGACAATATTCATCGCCCCCAGCCGTTCGCCCGGAACGAACGACAGTGAATCCGGGATATCTTCGCGCACGTGGCAATTGTTATCGTTTCGTATCCTGCTGAATCCGATGCGGAACATATGGATCGTTTTCTGCGATGGAATATAGCTCGTGTGGAGATGCAGGAATTGATATCGGGAATCCGAGATAAAGGTCCAGATTTTGAAAGGTTCCGGCGCCGAGGTCTGCCCGTCATCGAAGGTGTAGCGCCCGAAGAAGCGAAGCTTTTCCGAATGAGTGTAATCCATCCTGGCGGCCGCGAGGTCCTCGCGCGTTTGGGTTTGCACTTCGCTTCGATACTCCGCGGTTCCGTCACCGAAATCCTCTCCGTTGGGGAGGGGATACAGATCCAGGTACGGTTTCACTTCGGGCGCAACGGAAACAACCGTCGCTCCCTGCGATGAGGGAAGCCGTCCTTGCCGGGCTTCTTCGGTCAAGGTATTGGGCCGTTCGGTCCTGCTGGCCGTCGAGCGGATCGCTTCATAGTTGGCGAAAAAGAAGAGCCGGTTGGCAAAGATGGGACCGCCGATGGATCCGCCGAACTGGTTTTTCCGCAACGGAGGGATTTTCATGTCGGCCGGGTCGAAATAATTCTTGGCGTCCAGGCGGCTGTTCCTCAAAAACTCATAGGCGCTTCCGTGGAGCTTATTGGATCCGGATTTTGAAACAGCGACAACCATGGCGCCGGCGGCTCGACCGTATTCCGCATTGAAAGGACTGTTGACGACCCGGAGCTCTTCGATTCCTTCAATCCCGGTCAGCCTTCCCGCGGCGCTTGCCGGGGCCATGGATGTCGCATCGTTGATGTAGACGCCGTCCAGGCGGAAACTGTTCTGATTCGGCCGGCTTCCGTTGACGGACAGATGCATTCCGGGACCATAAATCAAAGTATTCTTAGCCACGCTTACAATCACGGCTCCGGGAGTCTGGGCCGAGAGATCGAAAAGATCCCGCCTGCTCATCGGCAGGCTCTCCAATTGCCGCCGTTCGATCGAGCCGCCCCAATCCACGGTATTTGTGCTCAACAGGGGCACCTCGCTCACAACCTCGATTTTTTCCTGTGTCCGCCCCAGCTCCAAATGGAAGTCGATACAAACCGAGCCTCCGGCCGCAAGTATTACGGATTCGCCGGTCCCGCCGCTAAAACCGGGATGGGAAATTTCAATCCGGTATCCGCCGGGGGCCATAGCGGGCGCCAGATAGCGGCCGCCGTCATCGGTGTTTAGTCTGCGGACTGCGCCGGTATGAATTTCTATAATGCGAACGTCCACCCCGGGGACAGCCAGGCCGGACGGATCGTACACCATGCCCTCTATGGTTCCCGTTGTCTGGGACATGGCGGCGCAGTCAACCGCGAACCAAATAAGCAGAAAGGCAAAAGCGGGTTTTACAAATAGATTCCTCATTTTCTAATGCGCCCAGGGCGCCAACCTGGATTCCAGGTGTTTCAGAGAAAAGTGCAGTAATGTGCCGAGAGCGGCGGACAAGATGACTCCGATATAAAGCTTTTCCGTATAAAAAGTCTGCCAGGCGATCCAGATCATGCTTCCCAGCCCGTCCGGGCAGCTGACCAGTTCCAAGGCGATCGTGATCGTAAGCCCTCTGCCCAATGCGATGCGAAGGCCGGTGAACATTTGCGGCAGGCTGGCCGGCAGATAAACCTTGCGAACGACCGTGGCCCGGTTGGCGCCATAGTTGAACGCCATCTCCACATAACGCTTGTTGACGTTGCGGAGCGCATCTAAACCATGCATCGCCATTAAGACAAAGCAGCCGACGGCAACCAGAAAAATCCGCGCCGGTTCGCCCACGCCCATAAAAAGCATAATCATGGGAAGAAGGCTGAGTTTGGGCGTGGCGTATACGCCCGAAATCATCGGCTCAACCGAGCGACGGAACCAGGGAGCCAAACCCATGACCACCCCGCATGCCAGCCCCGCAAGGGAGCCGATTAAAAATCCGAGGAACATCCGCGTCAATGTCGCCGTCAGATGCTGCTGAAGCTCGCCCCGGGCGATCATGTCGCGCCCGGAATGCAGCAGGGCGCTTGGAGGAGGGAAAATCAAAGGATTCAATAATCCAAATCGGCATCCGATTTCCCATGCCCCGAGAATAAGAATCGGAAGCCAAATAGCCGTCAGCGTTCGTTTCATATCGCAAATGCCCTTATTTCGGCGCTATTGCCCCTGCATTTCAAGAAAACGCATGTCCGTCAACTGCTCGGCAGGGACGGGTTCTAAACAGTGCCCCTTGATCGCGGCCC
>Ga0307422_1001764_pt1 | contig 11148 bp, 17 predicted proteins | sample SalMarWE160290MG_FD_202153 | JGI IMG/M metagenome (GOLD analysis project Ga0307422, IMG submission 202153) | Salt marsh sediment microbial communities from the Plum Island Ecosystem LTER, Massachusetts, United States - WE1602-90 | ecosystem: Environmental > Aquatic > Marine > Intertidal zone >...
GACAAAAAAAACAAACAGCAACAGGTAGTTAGCCTGCTGCTGTCTTTAGCCTAGAACAGCTTTTTTGTGCCTTTCTTGCCAAGCTTCAGCGGAATTTCCACTCCGCCACTCTTGTAGTAAAGCACTACACTGCCGTCTTTGCTCATATACGGCTCACCCTGAGTATTCAGACAGCTATAGCGTCCAGGCTCTGCACCAGCCTTATGAGCTTCACTGCCTTCTTCGACGACAATTTCAGACTGTCCAAACTGCTCTGCATCTGCGACACTTAAAACAATTCGTGCACTCGTGTCACCATTAGAGTTAAAGAATTTAGCCATGACAAACCTCATATATTTAGTTATAATCGAAGAGCTTGGTGGCTCTCCAAAATTCAAAGGGAGGCTTTTGAAGGCCTGCCTGGGAGAAAAGATATATCGTAGAGAACATCAAAAGAATGGCGGCACGTTCTCTGTTCCTTACTGGCTGTTCTATCTCTACTGGCAGCACTCTCTAGCCCGTGCAATTTCTGCAACAACATCATTGAACCTAAACATAACTCGTTTTCCTTCTTCCAAAGCTATTCTCATTGAATTCATGACTATCTCCTCAATTTGCGAGTAATTAATGATTTAAACCGAGTCTAAAAGGGAATATAGCAGCACAGGATATTATTCAAAAGCAGGTAACCCCATAGGGCACATTGAAGCCGGTGGGGTACTATATATAAAGACCCACTCTAATTTTCCTGCAATTTTTGGGGTTTTACCCTTGACTGATATCTGTATTATCGTCATAATTCATATTTTTACAATGTACGTCATGAGAGGTAAGCGGAAGCCTTGATTCATAACAAGTTTCTTCTTTACAGGCTCTTTCTTTTGCATGTTCACAAGCCATGGTCAATTGTTCCAGTGTATATCCTTTAGCAATGACAGAAGCTTTAATAATATCAACCAACCATTTGTAGATATTATCAGAATAGCATAAATACTCGAATTTAGTCATAATAATGTCCTTATTTGTTAGTTAATACATACAGCATTTATAGTACAGTCTTTCATATCAAAGGAAATAGTATCGACATGGGTATAAGTTTCATCTATTTGGCTAAAATAACCGATTGTAGGTTCAAATTCTATAAATTTATAAAGCATATCATCTCGATAAGCGTCATAAATGAGAGGCAATTCTACTATTTCTGGGTAAGCAGCCTTTAGTTTTTCAATTTCAGCAAGAAATTCTCTTAAAAGTATCATAATATTCTCCAATCTTTCATCCCTTTTTCGCACGCAACGACTTTCTTTTGCAAGCCTTCAATTTGGCTTTCATACGTCTCTTTCTTATATTTGTAATATTCTTCCTCATTTAACACCTCTTCACAATCGCATTTTTTGCATTTTCTTGTATATGGAAAAGGAGGACTCCAATAATATTCAAGACAGTTTACATATTCCCAATCATGATTACAGGTACGTTTATCAAGTTCTTCTAATTTGTCTTGTATGGATTTAACATCTTTGCCATATGCCAGATTCTGCCATATATCAGAAATATCCCATCCCAATTTTGAAATACGCAAATACAAATACACGAAACAAAGAATCATGAATATTGTTAGTATAAGTTCTAATATATATTCTATCATATCGATTTCTCCTTATTTTTCTTTAATCATATAAACTGAAAATATATGAGTTGTTTTTATAACTTGAGTTTCTTTATCTATGATATCACGGGTCCAGTGAATAACGTTTCCATAAAGACGATATCCTTCTTTAAGTCGGTCATTGACCAAGTCAAGCAAACTGTCAGGTCTATATGCAGTTTCAAGAATAATATTTTCAATCTGTTTCTGTGGCTTTTTGTTCTTTTTAAAAACCATGATACTCTCCTGTTTACTTTTGATACTTTTCATATTCTTTAATCTTAACACCTACAATTTTCATGTCTTGAATATCAATATCTCCCTGATAGAAGCATTCCTGTAAGCCAATATCATTAGGAGCAGTGGGGATATCCTGCCCCTTTTCTTCCATTTCAGAGTAATCACCCATATTATACTCAAGTAGCAGGACAACATCTTTTCCTATTTTCATTTCACTCATAATATTTTTCTCCTTTTTAAAAGTTTGCTGTATTTATTGCATTTTCAATAGCAGCTATCAAATCTAAAGCAAGCACAGAATATCGAAAGCCTCCTATTTGTATATCGACTTTATCGGAATCAGAATAATCACTTGAGATAATAAATTCTTCTTCGCCTTCTGGACCATCCAGTATCTTTATAGAGCTTTTAACATAAATCATAATATTCTCCTTATTCTACTTTGTGTTTTAAAGATATTTGATATCCGGCCTTAAAAGCAATCTTGCTAATAATGCCTGTAAAAACTATTTCAGGAATACTTAAAAAATAGACAGCGATAAATATCCACAAAGGCCATGAAGATAACCATTTCACAATATGCCATTTTAACCAGGGTACTCCAGACGAACGATTTATGTTTGTATCACGTATTCCATCAAAAAAGTTAGTTATTACAATAAGCAAACAAACAATGTATTCGTATTTTATCATGCTTATCATATGTAGACCTCCACAATATTTCCTTCTTGTATACCATTCTTTGGCTTAGATACATGTTCTAATCTATAGTATCTGCCATAAATCTTGATTTCAGTATTGTTGTTTATAGTAAAAGGCTGTCTTGCTCTAAAGTTAGCATCCATCGTTATAAAATAATAACCATCAGATTGTTTATATCCTTCAATGTCAGGTTTGTTCATTGTCTTTACTCCTTACATGAAATACCAATTCATAATTTGGAGATTGCTCTCCCCAGGCGACAATCGGAAAACTTTCACTCCAGATTATTATTTGCAATCTGTCACTCATAACGTCATAATTAATTCTTTCTATAAAGAAATCCTTTGGAAGGTTTGTAATTTTAACACGGCCTTTTAAAATGTCCTGCAAAGATGCCATACTTAATGTAATGGTTTTTGTATAGTTGAATGCTCTTTTAGAAAGTCCTTTTTTCCCATTCCAAACATAATTCTTCATGATGTTCTCCTCACTCATTATACTATAGACACACGAAGGCCATTAGCCTGTTATTTACAACTTTAAAGAAACAACTGTATGGTATGTGGTCTTTCTTCCCTTATTGTACCTGTAACAGGCAGAATGGCCTTGTTAGGTGAAGACCGGAATCAAGTGACTTACGTCACAAGCCTTGATATGTGCAGAACTATTACTCGGATTCTTTTACGATACCATCTGTCCATGAAGGACAGTAGTTTATGTAGGCAACCATAATTATAAAATGAGCTATTACCTTGGGCTACAACAGGGGGGGTCTCAATTATTAATGAATTATTTATAAGGTAATAGCTCATAGCTTTAGTCGTCGTATTCTTTTTTAAGATTCGCGATGATTCCTGTAACGATGGCCGTGATCTCATTCATCTCAAGTTTATTATCATCTCCATACTTTTCCAGAATGTCATCAATAGCACGTACAAAAACCTGAACGACTTCAAGCTTTGTGAGCTTGGGTTCCATATGTTTCCTCCTTATAATTATGGTGTAAAAGACATTAAGAATTACCTTTGCAAATGTCAAGAACTTTTTTACAAATATTCATCTTTTTTCTTGACTGGCAGTAAAAACATCTATATATTGTATATAGCATACTAGATGTTATAGTGTGTAAAAAAGGATTTATATGGCAAAACTTGTCAAAATCAGAGGAAGACAACGAAAAGCTTATAAGCTTAAAGACTGTCCTGAATCCATAGAATGGAAACACTGGAAAGACCCGACTATTACTGTAGGAGATTGGGTAAAGTCTGATGATGATTGGGTTTTGCTTGTAAAAGGAATCTATCATTGTAAAAATTCAAGAGGATATCTAAACCATCTGGTAAATACAATTGGCGGTAATTATTCAATGGAGTTTAATAAATCCTATAAATGTGCCAATGTCTTGGAAAATCGCAACAATATAGGAAATGCCAAACGGTCCGGTAATCGTAAACCATCATATAAGGAACAGCGTGTAGCTGATCTTATATTTGAAGGAACACCTCTTAAAGCCGCTCTCAATATTGTGTATCCTGATTACAAAGACAAAAACATGCTAGCCAAAGCTATAGTTAAACGTAAATCATTTATAAGGTATTTAACCATGAAAGCTAAAGATGCATTTAAAAACATAGACGTTGATGAAAACTTTCTGGCGAAAGAATACAAGAAACTATTGGAAGATGCAGAAAATGAACGTATTCGCCTTGATGTTCTCAACCAAATCTCCAAATTGACAGGTTTTGAAGATACTGCAGAAAAGCGTTCAGAAGAAGAAGGCTATATTGAAATAGGTGATGATATGTACGAAGACCCTGCAGAACTTGAAGAACATAAACCGGAAACAGAGAAAGCATCTATTGAGGATTCCTAAAAATCAAATACCAGTATATCGAAGACTGTTAAAGAATGATCTTATCAAGTTTGGGTATACTATCTGTCGTAATCTTGTACCTCAAAAAAGTAAGTGTATCTTACATAAAGACATAGCAGACTTTCATCACAAGAAACCACTCCTTTCTGTTATTATCTCTCCAAGGGGTCACGGTAAAACTACCTGGGCTTCAACAATAAGTACAGTTCATGATATTGCATACGATACAGAAAACTATATTCTTCTTATCAAGAAAACTTATAAACAAGCTGTCAATGATCTTGCAAGCATTAGAAATGTTATAAAATACAACAAGACATTTATAGCCTTTTATGGAAGACGGGTTTTTCTAACAGAACGAGAAGACAAGATTATTATTTATAATCCTGTTACCAAACATAAGATTACCATAGAGATCAAGGGTGCTGGAATGTCTATTCGTGGTGCTCTCATTGATGGTGCTCGTGTTACAAAAATGTTATTAGATGACTTTGAAGATGAGAATAATACACATACTTTTGATGCTCGTGATAAAGTCCGTTCATGGATTGCAGCACAGGTTATGCCTTGTCTTGATCCCAAGAAAGGCCATTTACTGGCAATAGGTACGATTGTTCATTATGATAGCTGGTTATGGAATATCTATCAGAACAGCGTTAAAGCTAAAGACAGAGGAGAAGAGACTTCATGGCAGGTCGTGTTTCATGAGATGATTGAAAATGATAAAGCTATCCTTCCTGAAATCTTTACAAAAGAACATATTACAAAACTTAAAGCTGCCTATACTGAAATGGGTCAGCTTCATAAATACTATCAGGAATACTTTAACATTCCCATTGATCCTACAAATGCCGATTTTAAGAGGGAGTACATAAACTATTTTCATGGCAATCTTGAATATACTAATGATAGTCTACACATATTACATAGAGATAACGAAAACATTCCTGTCGATGTTGTATGTGGCATTGACCCATCTACTGGCCTAAGTGAAGACTTTACAGGCATTTCCATACTGTGTACAAGTAAAGATGGAGACCGGTATCTTGAAATGGCAGAACGTAAAAAATTGAAACCCGATGAGCTAATCGAAGAATTATTTAGAATACATAATACATACAAACCAAGACTCTTTATCATAGAAAAAGTAGGTATGCAGGTTATATATGAATATTATTTAAAAAATGAAATGCGAAGACGTAATATATTTCTAAGAGTTAAAGGCGAACCTGTACCTACACGAATATCAAAAGAGGAAAAGCTGCGTAATGCATTACAACCTATTTATGCTTCTGGAGTTATGCATCATAAAAACCATCAGACAAATCTTGAAGAAGAATTGGTTACGTTCCCAAATTCAAAACATGATGATATCCTTGACTCGTTGTGGTTGGCTTCCAAATATTCAAGAAAACCCTCTTTTGGTAGTGTATCCAAACGTATAAAAGGCAAACTAAAAAGTATTAAGTACGATTGGATGACAGGTGCTGTAAAAGAAGCGGCATGATAATTGTAACTTGTTATAATATGAACTATTTAGAAAGGATTTGGTATGCCACCTAAAAAACCAAAAAGCTTTCCAGTTAGAAAATTAGATTCCAAACGTGTAAAAAGAATAATGTAGGAATGTATATAATGAATCTCTCACTTGCTGCACTATTCTCCTTATTCTCCTCAAAAGGCTGCCGGAGCAGGCACACTCCGGCAGCTCTCTCCTGTGAGGTGTTATGTTAGATAATCTTAAATCGTTACAAAGACAAAGAGAACAGGAAAATTTAGACCCGCAAGAAGAAATGGTCAATGATATACTGCAAACTCTTCACAGATACGAGTCTACTCATGATGATTTCTACGATAGAATAACGGATGATTGGAGTTTTCTTGCCCCTGGTGGTATGTGGACACAAGAGCAGGTTGATATTCTTGAAGAGCGAGGCCAAGCTCCTATTGAAATACCTATTATCAGACCCCAGGTTGATCAATATAAATCTCAAATATTAGGCAATGCTCCTACTTATCGAGTGCTTTCACGTACAGATACAGATGTTAAAAAGGGCAAGCTATTTTCTGAACTTTTACGTTACGTCTGGTACAAGTCTAAAGGAGATGCACAAACAGATCAAATTGTAGATCATCAATTGATATCTGGCAAGGGATACTATTATGTTGAATGGGATGATATGGCTGACGATGGATATGGCCTTGCTAAAATAAGTTCAATATCTCCTTTATACGTTATAGTCGATCCAAACAGTACAGCAAGAGATGAAGAGGATGCACGATTTAAGTTTATTCGTAAATGGGTAACCCGTGAAGATGCAAAACGACTGTTTCCTGACATTGAGGATGCTATTGATGATCTTATGTCTGGGGAACCCGAAAAAACCTTTATATCTACACTGGCTGAAGAACAGAAAGTGCCGGTACTGGATAGTGTTGCAAAGCCTGCAGAAGACAAAATTTCTCTTACATGGAGATTTCGTAAAATAACAGAAAAGTTTTATGTTGTTAAGTACAATAATGGACAAGATGTTATTGAGAAAGAATTAACCGAAGAAGAGTTACAGAGTCTTGAAAAAATAATGAGAGCTGGAGAGTCTCAATCTGGCAGTGAAGAAATTCAATCTATCAAGGAGAACATCAAAGATGTAGAACCTAATTACCGGACTCGTATTGAACATGTTCTTATGGTTGGTCATACTATTGTGGAATTTAAAATTCTGCCAACTGAAAACTATCCTTTAATACCGGTTCCTTTTCATCATTTTGGTAATCCGTTTCCTGCCTCTCTTGCAAGAGAACTAAACGGATTGCAGAAAGAACTTAATCATAGACGATCTCTTGCTATTCATCATGCTTCTACATCAAGTCATAGTAAGGTTATTATGCCTTTGACGGCAGTCGAAGACCAAGATGCATTCAATCGGGACTGGCATCGTCCTGATGCTGTTCTTTATACTGATCTCAATGAAGGTAGACCTATTGTTGTTAGACCTACTCCTCTTCCTAATGCATTCTTGCAATTTGATTCTGTTACAAAAATGGATGCACAATTTATTGCCGGTTCTTTTAGTATTTCTCATGGAGATGCAAGTAATGCTCCAAGAACCAGTAGTGCAACAGCTATGCTTGACCAATGGGCTGGAAGACGTATTGGTGTATCAGCTAAATATTTATACTTTGCCCTTGATGTTCTTGGCCGTATTGTAATTGATTATATACAAGCATATATGAAAAAAAGTCGTATCATAAGAATTGTAAATCCTTATACAAACTATGAACATGAAATCGTTACTTTAGGGATCGGTGATATTTATAGTGATCAAGACATTGATGTAATTAAGGACCCGTCTGTAGGGCAGTATGACGTATTTGTCATAGCTGGTTCTATGGCCCCTTCAAATAGATATGTAGAATTTGATCTTTACATGCGGGCTTACCAGGCCGGTATTATAGATAGAGAAGAAGTCCTGAAAAAGACTGATATATTTGACAGAGAAGGTGTTATTAAACGCACCGGAAGTCAACAACAGGCTAAACAGGCTTTGGAACAACAGCAACAGCAGCTTGAAAAGCTCACAAAAGCTTATCAAGACATGCAAAAAGATAACGAAAAGTTAAAAGAAGACTTGCAGGAAATGGAGGCTGAGACATCTCTTGAAAAAGTCAAACTCGATCTGACACGTAAGTATGACATGAAACTGATTGAGCTTGAACGCAAGATTCAAGATTATGAATTGGCAATCCAGACTGCAAAAAAGAAATCGGACACATAAGAACCCGATATGAACTAGTAACCCTGGGAGTTTATTATGGCAGAAGAAGTAAAACAAGGTTTATTCGTTGATGCAGACGATCATGTTGACAACAATGTGACCACTGGTGGTGTTGGTTTGGATAGTATGGAACCATTAGAAGACTCTTTTGAAGAAATCGTCAATGAAGATGAACCTGAACAAGACTGGAAAGACCCGACAAAACCCGAGCTTTCTGCTGAAGAAACTGCATTACATCTAAAGAAACGCCTTGAAGATTCTCAAGCTTATATTGAAGAACTAAAAGGCAAAACAAAGGATGTCAATCTTGAAGAAGTCGAGCAATTGAAAGCTTTGAAACATGTTATTGAAAATGATCCAGAGCTTTTAAGTCAAGTAACACAAAGAGTAACAGGCAAAAAGATTCCAGCCAGTGACCCTGGTTATGTCCCACAAAGACAGGCATGGAACATGCCAAAACCTCCTGAAGATTTCGACCCTCAAGAAATGCATGATCCAAACACAGAATCCGGTAAATGGTTTTATGGGCTTCAACAGTCGCAACAACAACAAATAAGAGATGAGGTTGAACGTTTGGTCAATAGTAAGTTGGGACGGTATCAAGAAGCACAAGTAAATGCCCAAAAAAGTAAAGCTTTACAAGACTTTGTACAGCAAAAGAAAATTGATGACAAAGAACGTGAAGCTTTTGAAGCTTTTATGCAAAAGGGACCGTCCCGAGAACTCACTCCCAAAGATATGTTTCAAATATATTCTTTGATTGAACGTGGACAAATATCAGGCCAAAAAAGTTCAACTGACATTGATAAAAAGTTTGAACAAGTTACAAAGACTGCTCGTCCATCTGCTGCAAATGTGTCTAGCAGTACACCTCAACCCAAGAATGACAATCAATTGTTTAACGAAGGGTTAAAACAGTATGCCAATAGACGTAAAAAGTGGAAGATCGGATAGCAGTAATAGGAGGTTTTAATGCCTGAATATTTTGGAGCTAAACATTTACAAACTACTGGAGCAAGTTCCGGTATATTGTACACAGATCGAAGGGATTTCTATCTGCAGCCGAATGTGGTTGCAGAATTGTATCCTGATGTTACACCGTTCACTACATTTATTGACAGTCTTGGTGTTGTAAAAGCACCTGATCCTGACTTTAAAATGTTTGAACACAGAAGCAAGTGGATTAACATGAACGGTTATGTAAACACTGCAATTGATTGGTCTGCTGATGCTACAAACTGGGCTGGTGCTCAAAGCACTGGTGTTACTAGTGTTGATGTTAATACCAGTACTACTGCACAAGAAAGTGACCGTGTTAATTATTTAGTAGATGGTGATATTATTGAAATTCGTGCTGGTTCTGCTGGAAGCCGTGCTAACGGTGCTGGAACGACTGGCACTGTAGAAAAAGATCAAGTAGTTGCTGTATGTATTGTATCCGCTCATGATTCAAGTTCAACCGATGATGCTGTTACTTTACGTCCTTTGGATATTAGTTCTTCATCTGACGGTTCATTAACTTATGATATTGAAGATAATGATCCATTTCAGGTTATTTCTCATGTTGATGCTGAAGGTTCTAATAGCCCTGAAGCATGGTCTGATGATCTGGAAGTTGTCTGGAACAGTGCTGGTATTCTGAAAACTTCGCTTGAAATTACCGGCACGCTTTATGAAGCTGCACTTCGTGGTTATTCTTCTGAGCTTGAACGCCTTAGAATGGAAAAGTTCAGAGAACATGCCATGAAAAAGAATCGTGCTTTTCTGTTGGGTCGTAGAATGAATGGTACTGGTGTTCCGACTGCACATTTAACCGATAGTAACAGTCGGGCAATACGTACTACAATGGGAGCTATTCCTATCATTGAGCAGTACGGTACTGCTGGTGAACAGTATTTTGTAAGACAGTGGGCTAATTACACGCTTGATGATTTTCTGGTAGATGCAGAAGCTATGGCACAGTATGACAATGCTATGCTTGAAAAGTTTGCATTCTGTGGTTCAAGTGTATTAACCAACTTTTCAAAAACTGGTGCGGACTCTTTCTTTGCACGGTCTAGCGGATCAGTTTCACTCAGTGACTGGAAATCTACTTCTATGGGTTTCAATATCCGTACTTTGACTTATCCGTTTGGTCAGCTTCATATTGCATGGGATCCAAGTATGCGTTATGCACCGTACAAAAACAGCATGGTTGTTGTTGATCCTGATTCTGTAAAACGTGTTGCTTATCGTCAGGATAGATACCAGACAGCTATTCAGGACAATGATGAAGACCTGATCAAAGACCAGTATTTCTCTGATGATGGTCTCGGCATGACTTTGGTTGAAAAGAATGCATTGTTTAAATTTAACTAGGGATTAACTATGAAAACCAATAGTATATTATTTATACTAGTTATTTTGATAGTGCTGGCCTCTGCATTTGGGGGCCAGCGTTCCCGTAAAACGGGTGATTGGGAACACTATGGGGAGAATGACATGCGTTTATCTGAGATAGACGTTATGTTGGACTCTGCTGTTACAATCTATTCTCCTGTTATAGACTTTATTGACTGGGTATATCCTATGTATGCTGGTAATTTCAAGATAACGTTTTCTGCTGTAATTATGGATTCAGGAGCTATTGATTCTGATAGTCTTGTAATTGATCTTTATGGCAGATTAACAGAAGATGATACCAGTAAAATACATTTGGAAGATACAATATTGCCTCATATTACAGATTCCACACAAGTGGATACAGTAATTACGATTAGTGATCCGTATCCATTTTATCACTTGGCATTTGTAACAGCTGATATTGCTTCTGAGTGTAGTACATGGGTAAGAGTAAGAATTGTAACTCCCATGAAAGAAAAGTAACTATGTATTTTGAAAGGAGTTCTTAATGAGTTGGAGCAAAAAAACAGAAAATGGTATGTTTATAG
>Ga0307422_1001772_pt1 | contig 11100 bp, 11 predicted proteins | sample SalMarWE160290MG_FD_202153 | JGI IMG/M metagenome (GOLD analysis project Ga0307422, IMG submission 202153) | Salt marsh sediment microbial communities from the Plum Island Ecosystem LTER, Massachusetts, United States - WE1602-90 | ecosystem: Environmental > Aquatic > Marine > Intertidal zone >...
GCCCCTCGGCATCAATGGGTTTAAAAAGCTGAAAGATCTATTCATTGACAAAAAGATCCCTCATGAGCAGAGGAAGAGTATCCTGATACTCGAAAGTAATGGTGATATCGTGTGGGTAGGTGGGATCAGGATCGATCACCGCTACCGAGTAAGGAAGGATACGAGGAGAATTTTAAGATGTAAAATTGAATAAAACGTGGTAAGTGATTATATGTTATAGATACACAATTAACAACGGGGATATTTTTATCGAATCTATGTAAAGGAGAGGTAGTTGAATACATTTTCTAAAAATCTCACTCTTTGGCTGGTTATCAGCCTGATGATGATCCTGCTGTTTCAGATCTTTAAAAAGGAAACGAGGTCAACTGGTGAATTAAGCTATAGTCAATTTCTCAATATGGTGGAAAAGGGGGACGTGAACCATGTGACTATTCAAGGCGATAAGATCTCCTTTGCTGCCAATCAGGGCCAATCATTTAAAACCTTTGCCCCAAAAGACCTTGAGCTGATAAAAATCCTCAGAACAAGGGGCATAGAGATCACCGCCAAGCCCGATGACGCAACCCCATGGTATATGACGGTACTGGTATCCTGGTTCCCCATGCTTTTGTTAATAGGGGTGTGGATCTTCTTTATGCGCCAAATGCAGGTTGGAGGAGGCAAGGCCTTGTCTTTCGGCAAGAGCAGGGCCAGGCTTGTGAGCGATGAGAGAAACAAGGTCACCTTTAATGACGTTGCCGGCATAGAAGAGGCGAAGGAAGAGCTTCAGGAGATCATTGAATTTTTAAGGGATCCAAAAAAATTCACTCGTTTAGGAGGTAGAATCCCTAAAGGCGTTCTCCTCGTGGGCGCTCCCGGCACGGGAAAGACCTTGCTTGCCAGGGCAATAGCTGGAGAGGCAGGGGTTCCTTTCTTGAGCATTAGTGGATCAGATTTCGTGGAGATGTTCGTAGGCGTCGGCGCTTCACGGGTACGGGATCTCTTCGTGCAGGGGAAAAAGCACGCGCCGTGTATCATCTTCTTGGATGAGATCGACGCTGTGGGACGACATAGGGGAGCTGGGTTAGGCGGTGGTCACGATGAACGGGAACAGACCCTCAATCAGCTTCTCGTGGAAATGGATGGATTTGAGTCCAATGAGGGAGTTATACTCATTTCCGCCACCAACAGGCCTGATGTACTCGATCCCGCGCTTTTGCGGCCAGGGAGGTTTGATAGGCAGGTAGTGGTTCCGGTGCCCGATGTAAGGGGAAGGGAGAGCATCCTCAAGGTACATACGAAAAAGACGAGGCTGGCGGATAATATCGATCTTTCCATCATTGCCAGGGGAACGCCGGGATTTACCGGAGCAGACCTTGAGAACATGACCAATGAAGCCGCGTTGCTGGCCGCCAGAAGGAATAAAGACAAGATAGAGATGGTTGATCTGGAGGATGCGAAGGATAAGGTCCTCATGGGTACCGAGAGAAGGAGCATGATCATTAGCGATGAGGAAAAGAGGACTACCGCCTTTCATGAGGCGGGCCATACCCTGGTCGCCAAACTCCTGCCTAATACCGATCCGATTCATAAGGTAACCATCATCCCCAGGGGAAGGGCCCTCGGGCTGACACAGCAACTCCCTCTTGACGACAAGCACACCTATACCAAGGAGTACCTCGTAGACAACATCTGTGTGCTGATGGGAGGTAGGATTGCGGAGGAAATTGCCCTGAACACCCAGACCACCGGCGCGAGCAACGATATCGAGCGAGCCACCGAAATAGCGAGGAAGATGGTCTGTGAGTACGGTATGAGCGAGACACTCGGCCCTTTGAGCTTTGGAAAGAAGGAGGAGGAGATCTTCCTCGGTCGCGAGATTACCCAGCATAGGGACTACAGCGAGGAGACGGCACGAAAAATCGACCTAGAGGTGAACAAGCTCATAGGGCAAAACTACCAAAAGACGCATAAGCTGGTAAGCGAAAATATTGCTTCCCTTAACAAATTAGCTAAGGCACTGTTAGAGAAGGAGACTCTGGGTGGCCCTGAGATAGATCTCATAGTGGGAAACACGCGGAAAAAGAGGCAACCGGGAAAGACCAAAGTGAAGGACGCTGATGATACCTCATCAACAAAACAGTAACATACTAAAATGGTCGAGATACTGCCTTGAACTTGACTCGAGAACCCTCGTGATGGGTGTCCTGAACATCACCCCCGATTCCTTCTACGATGGCGGGCGGTTCTACAGATTCAACGACGCGGTAGCGCAAGCACTGATGATGGCCGATGAGGGTGCCGATATCATCGATGTGGGCGGAGAGTCCACCAGGCCTTTCTCGAAGCCTCTCCCCGTTGATGAAGAACTCAAGAGGGTTATACCGGTCATCGAGACACTATCAGCGGAAATTGACCTTCCCATAAGCATCGATACCTATAAGAGCGAGGTCGCCATACAGGCACTAGAGGCTGGCGCTGCAATGGTCAACGATATCAGCGCCATGAGGTTCGATCCCGCCATAGGCAGCATTGTTGCAGCAGCAGGCGTGCCCATCGTCCTCATGCACATGAAGGGAATACCACGGGACATGCAGAGTAACCCCACCTATGAAGATCTGCTCGGCGAGATCATGGAATTTTTACAGGGGGCCGCGGATAAGGCGGTTTCCATGGGAATTCAGAGGGAGCTCATCATCATCGACCCGGGTATTGGTTTCGGAAAATCCTTTGATGACAATCTCGTGATACTGAGAGATCTGGGAAGATTCTCCTCCCTTGGCTACCCGATCCTGGTGGGTACCTCCAATAAGTCCTTTATAGGCCACGTGCTCGGCTCTCCCGTCGAATCTCGCGATACGGGGACTCTGGCGACTATTGCCGCTGCGGTGATGAACGGGGCACATATCATCAGAGCTCATAATGTGAGGACAGCCAAGGAAACGGTAACCATTATCGATGCGATAAAAGCGGGCTGTTCTGCCCCCTTGTCCTGAACAGACCCATTCTTTACCCGCCTACAGACCGAGTATCCATAAAGAGCATGAGGTGCAACATGTTGCTTTGTCTTGACGTGGGAAATACCAATATCGTGATCGGAATCTATAACGATGAGGCGTTACACGCGCACTGGAGGATACGGACTGAAAGGGATATGACCAGTGATGAGGTGGGCCTTCTCTTGAACAATCTCTTTACCCCGGCAAGACTGGAGGTAACCAGCATCACGGATGTTATCATATCCTGCGTGGTGCCGACTCTTCTCAGTACCTTCATGGAGTTCTGCCTTGTCGCACTTCGCCGTGAGCCTTTGATCGTAAGCGCGGACATAGAGACTGGAATTACCATCAACTACGATAACCCAAAGGAGGTGGGCGCTGATAGGATCGTAAATGCAGCGGCTGCCTATCATAAATATAGAACTGCTTTGGTTGTCGTGGATTTCGGCACCGCTACCACCTTTGATTACGTGTCTGAAGGCGGCGTCTATGAGGGGGGAGCAATCGCTCCTGGAATCATCATCTCAGCGGAGGCCCTTTTTTTGAAGGCTTCCAAGCTGCCTCGGGTTGAGATCTTTGCGAAGCCGAAAGAGGTGATTGCAAAGGAAACCATCAGCAGCATCAATGCAGGCCTCATCTATGGGTACGCCGGACTCGTTGATGGCATTGTGAAACGAATCAAGGATCAGGCGGGATCCGATCTCAAGGTGATTGCAACGGGCGGCCTTGCACCGCTCATAAGCTCCGAAGCCAGAACCATTGACCACGTGGAGGAATTTCTAACCCTTGAGGGTTTGAAGATAATATTTTCTATGAACTCCTCAAAGTAAGGTTACTCATCTATGACCCATATTTATACACCGGATACCCTTCCTGAGAAGATCAAGAACCCCGTGGCTACCATAGGGAACTTTGACGGGGTACACAAGGGGCACCAGGCCTTATTCAGAAAGGTCATAGAGAGGGCATCCGATATCGATGGGACCTCCGTTGTCATCACCTTCGATCCTCATCCCATAAAGGTGATGACCCCCAGCAGGCTAAAGCCCCTGATAACCGGTTTAGAACAGAAACAAGAGCTCGTCGCCGATTTTGGACTCGATATACTGCTCTTGATACAATTCACCCTGGAATTGGCCGCCATAAGCGCCAGGGAATTCGTCAAGGATCTCTTAGTGGATAGAGTAGGCGTTAAGGAGATAGTCGTCGGATATGATTATGTCTTTGGACACAACCGGACAGGAAACATCGAGATCTTACAGGAGATGGGACGGGCCTTCGATTTTACCGTTCATCAGATAGGTCCTGTGTTTGTGGGGAAGACCTTAGTATCAAGCACCTCAATCCGGAACCTTCTTCTGGAGGGAAAGGTATCAGAGGTAAACCATTTACTCGGCAGACAGTACCAAATACAGGGTGAGGTAATGAGAGGGAGAAGCAGGGGTGAATCTCTCTTGGGTTACGCAACGGCGAACCTGCAGCCGGCAGATGGGCTCATACCAAAACGAGGTGTGTATATCGTTCTGGTGGAGGTAGCCGGCACGCCCTATCAAGGCTTGACGAATATAGGTTTTAATCCCACATTCAAGGACAAGGACCAAAACTTATCGATTGAGACACACATTCTCAGCCTCTCGAGAAATATAGTCAAAAAGAAAATCAGGATCAATTTCCTTGCTCGCTTACGGGATGAGATTGCCTTTGCCGGGCCAGAGGAGCTGTCTCAGCAGATATCCCGGGACATCAAAGCGGCTCAGGAATTCTTTCAAACAGCAAAGATCAGCACATGAACTGGAAATTTTGGCTCGGCACTGCGATCAGCGCCGTGTTCTTATATCTCGCATTCCACAACGTCGATCTGCACCTCATCTATCACTCCATTCAATCAACGAGCATACCCCTCATTATCACGGTGGGATTCCTCACGGTTATCCTTTATCTCATAAGGGCGCTGCGATGGTTTCACCTCCTTGAGCCCATAAAAAAAATTGGTTTGGGCAGCCTCTTCTCTTCCACCGTCATCGGCTTTGCCGCCAACTGCGTGCTTCCAGCGAGGCTCGGGGAATTTATTCGAGCGAACTATATCGGGCGCATGGAGCGCATAAGCAAGAGTTCGTCCCTGGGAACTATTGTGGTAGAGAGGCTGTTTGACACCTTCACCATCCTCTTGATCTTCGCCTTTGTGATGTTTTTTATTGATTTTCCGGGGGAGTGGGTCTCAGCAGGCAGAGCCCTCAGAACCGGCGGGCTATTCCTTTCTCTCCTCTTTTTAGTGTCAATCGCCCTGCTTATCGTTTTAAAGGAAAAAACCAGCACCTTTCTCATGGTTTTCGAAAAGACGCTGGTTTTCCTGCCCAAGAAACAGAGGTATAAGCTCATCACCATGCTGGATGGCTTCAGCAAGGGGCTCGTCCTCGTAAAAGGACCATCCCAGCTCATCGCGGTGATCTTCTATTCCCTTGTGCTTTGGGGCCTGTCTGTGGCCCAGATCTATGTGCTTGGTCTCTCCATGGGTTTATCCCTCCCCTTCATGGCACCATTCTTTATCCTCGTGCTCCTTTGCTTCAGCGTGATCATACCATCGGCCCCGGGATATATCGGTACATTCCACGTGGCCTGTCAGTATGGGTTAATCTTCTACGGCTTTAGCCGCACTCATGCGCTCTCAATGGCAATCATCCTTCATGCCGCAGGATTTATCCCCACCGTCCTCTTAGGCTTGCTCGTATTCTCCCTGCACCACATCTCTTTTCGTTCACTCAGCAACGGGAAGCTTTCAGATAGCTGAGGAGATGATGATTAAACTGAGAAGACCGGCGGTTCGTATCGAGTTGATGCCCACGCTATCTCAGTGTATCGAAACGGCTGCTAAACGGGAGTACTGGAGAAACGTCGACGAATATCTCAAGGCAAAAACAGGGGATAAAGGCCTCGAGGAAAGGATTGAACTGCTCAAATCCTTTCTCGAGACGGCAGACTTCACGGCTTTGAGATCCCAGTCGGAACAGTATATGACAGAGGGGAAAAGGGTTACGTTCACGGTCTTCGTCAAGGATGGGAAACCGTGCCAAAGGATGAGCATTGAGTAGATTGCGCCTTTCCCTAAAATGTGGAGAGAAAAAACTTGTCATTCCATCCCTCAAGTGATATAGACTGAAAAAAATTTCGAGGAGGGCAACATGTCTGAAAAGTCCTATCGCATAGGGAAATACGAACCAATTACCAGAAGGGGTTTCCTGAGGCTATCCGGCGTGCTCGGCCTTGGTTTGGCCGCATTCCCCCTAGGGGCATCCGTGGCAGAGGCATCAAAATTCGACAGGCAGTTATATAAGGTCTCGAAATCCAGTCCTGAGATGGGTACGCTCACCTCTATCACGGTCCTCAATGATTCCAAGGACCAGGCCTATGAGGCCATCGAGCTCTCCTTCGAGGAGATAGCGAGGTTATCCAAGCTCATGAGCAGGTATGATTCCGGCACACCGGTGTCTCAGCTCAATCGAGACGGCTTTCTTAAGGGTGTTCCGCCAGAGCTCTCTTTCGTGGTGAGGAAATCGATGGGGTATCATGAGATCAGCAATGGTCTCTTCGACATCACCGTAAAGCCTCTTCTTGATATGTACCAGCAGTTGTCTCAGAACGCACAAGACATTGAGGTTCAGGAGGAAAAGATCCGCCAGATATTGGAGCTTGTAGATGTAAGAAGTGTCATCGTAAGAGATGGCTCTATCGCCTTTAGAAAGCAAGGCATGGGGATTACCCTTGACGGGATTGCCAAGGGATATATCGTGGATAAGGCGATTGGAGTAATGCGAAGGAAAGGCATTCAACATGCCCTCATCAACGCGGGAGGCGATATTAGGACGGTAGGCGATAAGGGAGGTAAGGGTCCTTGGAGGATAGCGATCGAGGATCCCCTCAAGAAACATAAGTATCCCGATATCATTGGGATCACGAATAGCTCCATTGCCACCTCTGGCAACTATGAGGTATTCTTCGATGGCCAGAAGATCCTCCATCACATCGTGAATCCAAAAACCGGGTTTTCGCCATTGATAAATGCGAGCGTTTCTGTTCAGGCTTCAACGGCAATGGAGGCTGATGCGCTCTCAACCACGCTTTTTACTCTTGACCCCGCAGCAGGCATACACTTGATACAATCGCTGCCTCACTGTGAAGGCCTGATTGTCACGAGGAACAATGTCACGATCAAATCCACGGGATGGCAGGGCATCAAGATATGATACCCTTTACGGATTCCGCATATAGAGATTAGCCTTCCGCTGACTCCCTATAGTAGTTTTGAAACTTCGTGTATTGTTCTCTGAAGGTTAAATCCACCTTACCAGTGGGCCCGTTTCTGTGCTTGGCGACAATAACCTCCGCCTTTCCCTTGTTTTCCTCTGTCTGGTTGTAGAGGTATTCCCTGTAGATAAACAAGATTAGGTCTGCATCCTGCTCGATTGCTCCGGATTCTCTCAAATCAGCCAGAAGCGGCCTCTTGTTAGGCCTGTCCTCTACCTTTCGATTCAGCTGGGATACGGCCACCACGGGAATATTCAGATCCTTGGCAAGGGCCTTGAGGGACCGCGATATATCCGATATCTCGAGTTGTCTGGACTCGGTGGACTTCTTACTCTGCATCAATTGGAGGTAGTCGATCACAAGCAGGTCAATATCAAATTTCTTTTTAAGCCTCCTGGCCTTTGCCTTTACTTCCAAGGCAGAGAGCCCGGATGAATCATCGATATATATGGGCAGTTCCGAGAGCCTGTTTGCTGAGTCTGTCAAGCGGGCGTAGTCGTCATCCTGAAGGAACCCCTTTCTTATCCTTGATGCGTCTATCATGGCATCCGCTCCCAGGAGCCTCATGCCAAGCTGAAGACTCGACATCTCCAGGGAGAAGATCGCGACCCCTATCTTGTTCTCAAGCGCAGCATTGTACGCTATGTTCAATGCCAATGCCGTCTTGCCCATGCTCGGGCGTCCTGCAATAATGATAAGATCGGCGGGTTGGAGGCCGGAGGTGAGGTTATCGAAATCGGTAAAACCGGTTGGAACACCGGTAATATTGCTTCCGGTGCTCTTCTCTATCTTCTTGAAGCTCTCCTTGATGACCTCACTGAGCGGGGGAAAAACCTGTTCTACATTGCTTTCGGCTATCTCAAAGATGGATTGTTCAGCCAGATCGAGGAGTTCCTCTGTATCACTGGTACCCTGGAAACAGGCCTCTGAGATATAGGCACACTTGTTAATGAGCCCCCTTCGCGTGGAAAGATCCTTAACGATCTCTGCATGATACACTATGCCGGCAGATGTCGATGTTGCCTCTGCAAGGGAAGCTAAGTAGTCCGTACCTCCCACTTTTTCCAGGACCCCACCCTCTGTTAAGACATGTGCAAGTGTGATCACATCAATCGGGTCATCCCTGTTATAAAGCGTGAGCATGCCTCTAAAGATGAGGGCATGGGCCTCTCTGTAGAAATCATCATCGGAAACAATATCCGCTACTTGGTTAAAGGCGTCGGCATTTATGAGTATCCCGCCTAGTATGGCTTGTTCTGCATCGAGATTATGGGGTGGTACCTTATAGGTTGAATAGGCGGCATCTTCCTTGTTTTTAGGCAGACTCATCTTGTGCCTTTTCCTCACCCTCGACCACCACCGTTATGGTGGCTACCACCTCGGGGTGAAGCTTAATGGAAACGTGAAACTCCCCCAGCGACCTTATGGCCTCATTAATGATGATTTTCCTCCTGTCTGCCACCACGCCTTGTGCATCGAGCTGCTGGGCTATATCCCGGCTTGTCACAGAACCATAGAGCTTGCCATCCTCACCTGCCTTGGCCCTCATCCTCACAGTGATCCCGGAAAGTCTTTCCATTACTTGCTCGGCTTCTTCCTTGTCCTTTGCCCTTTTTGCAAGTATCTTCTTTCTCCTCATCTCAAGGGCCTTCAGGTTCGCTTCGGATGCCTCTATGGCCAGGCCTTTCGGGACAAGATAATTTCGAGCGTAGCCTCTCGCCACATCCGCGATATCGCCTTCATAGCCAAGTGCCTCGAGATCCTGCATCAAGATAACCTTCATACCGCGTCTCCGATCCATATATCGTTCTTGCTACAACCAGAAGCCTTGCCATAATGGTTTTAACCGGCTTCTCACGTCTCCCCCAATCCCTGCACGGTAGGTGCCGCCTGGAAGCAGCTCGCATTATGGAGATGATTGCGCGGCATCCTCAACGAGACGTCTTCGTCAGGGACATGTATTCTCTTCAAAGCCTACCTAAGGCACATGAATGAAAAGAGAGTAGCAGGTAGTATGGTAAGGAGCAATCCGTTACATCGAAGAAGGGAGCCCGTTCTTTGACTTGTTGAGAGCCCCCACTACCAATTCCGACAGACTCAATGCCTTTTATCTCCTGAAGCGCTCAGTATTCCTTCAGCTTTACCTTTGCCGTGGTAAATGGTAGGAGCGCAATGTTCCTTGCCCTTTTTATGGCAAGCGCCAGAGCCCTCTGGTGCTTGGCGCAATTTCCGGAGATCCTTCTTGGTATGATCTTCCCCCTTTCCGTAGTGAACATTACAAGCATCTTGGGATCCTTGTAATCTATCGGAAGGCTTGGATCAGCGCAAAACCGGCAGATCTTGTGCTTGATAAATACACCTTTACCTCTCCCATCGTAGGCCATTATGCTTCCTCAATCGCTTGATCGTGGCTTTCCTCTGCCACTATTTCCTGTCTCTTCTCTTCTCTCATCAACTCTTCCGGGTCAACATCATCATCGATCTTCACGGTGATATATTTTAAAACACGCTCGTCTAGCTTGAGATTTTTCTCCAGGGTATTCACCGTATCGGGGTCTCCGCAGAACTCAAACACTAGATAATACCCCTTGTCGAATTGCTTGACCTCGTAAGCCAACTTCTTTTTTCCCCATTCATCAATCTTTAAGACAGACCCCTTAAGCTTGATGATGATATCAGAGAATTTTACGACCACCTCATTCAGGGATTCGGCATCGAGATTGGGATTAACGATGCAAATCATCTCATAACGTCTCATTGAACCTTCCACCTCTCAACTGTGAACTCAAATAAGCTCTGGGATTTTCGTACCTTCTATCCCTGCTGCCATCAATTGTCAACTCAATTTTTTATCTGCCGGGTCAGTGGACTGAATAAGGGCCGGCAGCGCCCTTACCCGGCAGGAAAGCAAGTGAGATCTTTCTGGAGGCCGAACAGTATCAGTCTATCGCCTTTTAGAATAACCGTAGAAGGCTCTGGAAGTATATACGATGCCCTCTCATCGCCCTCGTCTGATTCCCTCTTGATGGTTAGTACCGTTGCGCCAAAACGCTCCCTGAGCCGTAAATCCTCCAGGCTCTTGCCCACGAATTCATCGGAGGGATTCGCTTCCAGTATCTGAAATCCCCCTCCCAGGGAAACCCTTTGGGAGTGCATCTTCTGTTGGAGACGGAGAGATGTTGCGAAGGAAGAGGACATATCTAATTTGAATATCTCCTTGTTGTAAGCCTCTATTACATCACTCCTCCGTATCGTGCCGACCAACTGCCCTTTCTCTACTACTGGGATCTCTCTGAGGTCAAACTTCCCAAAGAGTTGCATCACCATGTCAAGGGATTCCTCAGCCTTCACTACTGTCACATTGCAATCCATGAGATCTGATGCGATTACCACATCACGAATAGCTTCATAATCCTTGAGGATAGGCCGCAGGGTCGCTAGTGAGATATGACCATAAATTCGATTATCGTTCCCAGCTACAAAGAAGTGGTTATGGGAACTCGTCATCATCTTTGTAAAAAGCTCGTTTAACGTCGCTGAGGGAGCCACCAATTCAATCTCAGGCAACATCACCTGCGAGGTTTTCAGACGTTTCAGTACATTAAGCTCTTTTCCGCCATAGATGTTCACGCCTTTTCGTACCAACTTCAGGGTATAGATCGACTCCTTAGAAAGGCGTGCTGATACCACTAGACCTATGGTGCAAGCGAACATTAAAGGGAGGATGATGCGATAGTTCGAGGTCATCTCAAAGATTATGATCATTGCGGTAATGGGCGCCCTGGTCGTGCCGGCTACCACTGCACCCATTCCCACC
>Ga0307422_1001775_pt1 | contig 11099 bp, 10 predicted proteins | sample SalMarWE160290MG_FD_202153 | JGI IMG/M metagenome (GOLD analysis project Ga0307422, IMG submission 202153) | Salt marsh sediment microbial communities from the Plum Island Ecosystem LTER, Massachusetts, United States - WE1602-90 | ecosystem: Environmental > Aquatic > Marine > Intertidal zone >...
TTTTGGCCGCTTGGCGGGCGATCTCGGCATTCTTGAAAGTTACTACGCCTGTAAAAGAAATATGAAAACCGTAATCGAGAATTATTCTTGCCTGTTCTTCGTTGCCCCCAAAACAGTGAAAGACAACACCATTTAGCCGTCCGTTGAGCCTCAGAAACTGCTCCAAAATGTCCATCGTTTCATCAAAGGCCTCTCTGCAGTGTATAATTACCGGCAGATTCAGCTCCTGGGCGATTTGTAACTGTGCGGCGAAGGCTCGCATTTGGGCTGGTTGTTTCGAGAAGTTGTAATAAAAATCCAGCCCCGTCTCGCCGATGGCAACTACCTTTTTATTTCCGGCGAGCTCTTTTAGTTCGGCGATGGTCTTGCCGGTGACGTCCTTGGCATCATGTGGATGAATTCCGACTACGGCATAAATATTCTCAAATCTATCGGCTAACTCAACAGCTTTTTGGTTATGTTTCGTATCGGTGCCGATGGTTATCCACCCGGTAACACCGGCGGCCCTGCTGCGTTCCAGAACGTTATCTATGTCCTGAGCTAACTGCTCGAATGTCAAATGACAATGCGTATCAATCAGTTCCATAACACTTCTTTTTATTAAGAGTTAAAGGCATCGAAGAAGCTCGTAATGATAAAAATGGCCTTTATATTATCGCAAAACATTTACTTTTGTGTCTTTTTTTCCTGTATCCGTCTTTTAATTCCGGCCATATCTTCTTCGGAAACCCGAAGCATGTAGGCTTTGGACTCGGCTTTGCTAAGTGCCTTCTCGGCATGTTTTAGTTTTTTCGGGCGGTGTTTGAGAAGAAAATTTGCATAATTAAACCAGCATTGCTGGCAGCCGCAGCTTTTTGTCATTTTCTTATAGTAGCGTTCCGCCTTGTCTAATTGGTCATGTTTTACCAGTATATCTGCAAGACCTCCGTAGTATTTGCCTTCGGGATTCAGCTCTACAGCTTTTTGTACCGCTTTAAGGGCATGCTCATATTTACCGAGTTGCGAAAGAGCGGTTCCGTAGTGAAACCAATAATCCGGATTGTTGGGGTCTTTGTCGATTAACTGTTCAGCATACTTTTTGGCTTTGTTTGGTTCGATTTGAGTTAAGATGACGATTCGATTGATTGCAGCTAAGTTGTTATTGGGGTCGATAGCCAGTGCCGATTCTGTTTCGGTCAGGGCCAGCTCTTTGCGGTGACGATTCATCAGGAAATTGCCGTAGGCGGCGTGGATGGATGCGCTCTCTGGAGCCAGTTGGAGGGCTTTTTGATAGCTTGATTCGGCAAGGGCAAGAAGTACATCGCGGGACGCCTGATGGTGCCGCGGCTGTGAATCAGGTTCGTGCGCCTGTTTGTCTGCGCTTATAGCCAGGAGCAAATGAATATAGCTCGATTCGGGACGAAGTGTCACCAGCTTACCGGCTATCTCAAGTGACTCTGAGCTGTCTTTTTTTAACAGAGTCTCGAAATAATCCATAATACCGGAAAAAGCAAACCCTGCATTCGCAACCGAACCAAAAGGCGATGGATAATAACTTTTCGCAACGAATTCAAGGTCATTTTCCTTTAGCAGTTCCCAGATAGATTCTACATTAGTGCCGACTGTGTCAAAGACAAAGATTACATAAAACAATCCCGGTATTCCTAATTTGAAACCAGTTAATGCACAGACCAGACCAGTGACTTTAGCTGATTCAGGCAGGAGCATTGCCGAGCCGCTCCAACCTCGCTGGACAGGACCTGTTCCTCTCAACCTCATCCCGATAATGGGCTTTGTTATATTTAGCCTGTCAATAGTCAGAGTGGTGGTTCGGATTTGTCTTCCTAACTGTTGAGGTTTCTTTGATTTTCTTATGGGTCGGCTGAAAATTGTGATTTGTTCAGCGTCACTGAGTTCTTCCTCGTCGGCGACGGCAAGAGCAGGGTGAATGGGCCATGGGGCTTTGAGCATTGCCAGATCAGTTTTTTTCTCAACAGCCAGAATTCGGCAGTTGTAAATATCGCCATAATATGGGCTGATAACGACGACCTCAGGTGACATTGGAGAATCGGTCCAGGACGGTGGTCTGTCCACGCAATGCTCGGCACTCAGGAGGATTGTGCCGTCCCCGATAGTGAATGCAACTCTGGGCCAGGAGATAAGGGTCTCGTGCTGCCTGTGGTCGATATGAGCGAGTAGAACGAGTGCGTTCGGGTCATAGCCGGGTTTAAGCTGCCGGCTTGCGTCGCCGTTATGTGCGAATTCGCTGCAACCGCAGGTAAGTAAAATCGCAAGTAAAAGAAGCAGGCGGCTTAAAATTGTTTTTTTCATCGTTGTTTTCATAAAACTTTATCGTTGTTGGTTTCTTTTATAGTAACAAACAGCATAGTCAACAAAACGTTACCGCATTTTTATCAAATTGTCCAGAATACAAAAAGTCTGATGAGATGTTTTAGCTATATTGTAAAGGCGTTTTCGTAGTGTCTTATTTGTGGCCGGCCGGATTGACCCAGAACTATTGTGACAATATCGAAGCGAAAGGGACGGTTTTGTATATTGTTACTTGCGAGGAAATAGCGTGCTGTTTTCAGCAGTCTGGCTTTTTTTGGAGGTGTGATAGATGCCTCGGCTTCGGCGAAATTCTCATCCGCCCTGGCTTTGACCTCGACAAAGACGATACTGCCGTCGGTATCGACCATTATCAGGTCTATCTCGCCAGTTTTGCTGTAAAAATTCCGCGTGAGAGTTTTGAGGCCTTTGCGTTTTAGGAATTTCTCGCAGCGTTTTTCGCCCCACCGGCCGAGCAGTTCCCGGTCGGATAAAAGCTTGCGTCTGTTGATTAGAAAATTAAATATCAAAATGAAAAATGTAAAATTGAGGAAGGTGTCCGTCAAAGGCGGACTCCAAAGTTTTTAATTTTTTACTTTTAACTTTTGATTTATTTCGAGACGGTGTGGTCACTATGTCGCTGAGAGAGCCTGACGGCCTTACCGATTCTCTGGCGGAGGTAGTATAGTTTTGCTCTCCTGGTTTTTCCGCTACGAATAGGCTTAATGTCAATGACATTGGGTGAATGGATTGGGAAAATCCGCTCAATGCCCTCGTTATTAACGATACGTCTTACCGTGAAGTTTTCGTTAATACCCCGGCCTCTGCGGGCGATTACCGTGCCGGTAAATATTTGTGTGCGAGTTTTATCGCCTTCCTGGATACGGCAAAGGACGTCAACAACATCGCCTATCTCAAAATGAGGGATTTTTTCCTTAAGACTTTTACTCTCGACGGCGTCCAATATATCTGTTTTCACTGATTTTTCTCCAGTTATTATTAATTTTTAATGGTATTTAGTGAATAATGTACATTCTGTGATTAAATACCGAATCCCGAATGCTACCGATTTTTCAGGCTAAAGACAAGCACTTTTTTAAAAAATGCAGGGGTACGAGTATTAAATCAGTTAAATATCGGTACATCGACCCTAACAGCAGAAAATCCTGTAGAAGGGCATATCGGGAAATTTGTGATTAGAATCCATAAACCGGCTTTAACTGCTCTTCGGTGGGTAATTGCTCATACATCTCGCCTTTTGGGCCAAAATAGAGATCGTCTTTTTTCTCGATCTCGACCGGCGTGATTGAGCCGTTGCTGTTATGGACCTGGATAATGAATACTTCCTTACATCCATCTATGTCTTCATCCCTGGGTTCTTCATCCCTGCTTTTTTCCTTATCGATTTGTTCAAGCAGTTCCCCCACACCCAAAATCGCGGCACCAAGTGCGGCACCCTCACCTTCTTCGTGAGATTGATAACCGATTATCCCGCCTACAATAGCGCCTGTTATTGCTTGTTGATAGATGGGATGAAGTCGTAATTCTTCGTTACAGCCGCAAAGAAGCAACGATGACACGACAAAAGCGACGATGATCGGGGTTTTGTAAGATTTTGTTTTCATTTGCTTTCTCCAAAATTATTTCTCAGCAAGGAAAAATACGTATAAACAGATATACTTCACAATATATATAAGGCACTTTTCCCCCTCGAAAGCTCAAATATTTTCACTTTTTTGTATTATATTATCAAGGTTTTTTTATTGGCGGGTCGTTGACGAGCAGGGAATCCAGTTTGTCCGCCGGCCTACTGCCGAGTTTCGGCGGGATGCCTCGCCGGATATCCTCACCGTCCCAGGATGTATAGATATTGTCGTCGTTGACGCCGCAATTTGATGTTTTTTCCCGGTCTACATGGATGTCAAGAAACAGGACGTTTTGTGCTTCATTTGAGTGGGAAGGTGAATTGCCGGCCATGATATCATTTCTGTCCCCGTCGGGATTAAACAATGAGAAATCCTTTACCTTACTGGTGGGCGAAGGAATCCATGGATTCCTGTCGGCGGCCATCGCCATTTCCGGGTTGCTCGATGTCGTCAGGGCATATTGACCGTAGGGTATATGATAACAATAGCTGCAATGCTTCCGTGGCTCAGGGCCGAAATCCCAGAGTTGGCTAAGCTCTTCGTCACGAACACCGTATTTACGAGGAATAAATTCTTTGATTTTGGATTCTTTTGGGCAAATAAATTTTTCAGGTTCGACTTCTGCATATTTGACCAAAAGATATAAGCTGGATGAAATAGTTGCCTGGCCGCCGCTTCTGTCAGAAGCTATGCCATAAGCTTTATATCGATTTCGTCCTTTCCAATCGGGGATTTTATTTGCCCAGACGGAAGTTCTGCCCCCTGCCCGAGGGAATTCATCGTCATAGTCGTTGGCATAGAGCATCATTGCCTTGCCGATACCGGAAAGATTTGCCCCGCAGACCCATTGTGGAGATTGAACGTCACGTGCATGAGTGACAATATACAATGTAGGGAAGCATCCTCCGAATATTGGAATCAGAATTGCCCCTAAAGCGAAATTCCTGCCTGTGATTAAGCCGCCACTTTTTTCGATTTGTATGAAACTTGTAATTCCGAAGATAAATGACACAACTAAAAGAATGAGGCTTAATAAAAAAGTATAAGCTACCCATGGTGTTCTTGAACTAAGTATTCGCGGGTAATTGTTAGCGAATATTGCCGGTATTGTTAGTACCAAAGAACAAAAAGCTAAAATTATTGCTGTTATTGCGAGCCTGCTGACTTTGACATTGACCGGATTTGAAGAATCCAGTGGATTTGTCAATGTTGCTTTACAAAACCGGCACTCCTGAACATCATCCGGATTTTCTTTGCCGCATATCGGACAATTCATTTTATTTGTCCCTCCAATTTATACCATTTTCTTACCAGTCATGCTGAAGCACAAATTCCCGCTAAAGAAGCTAATCACATTATACTTCTTTGTGTGACACTGTCCAGAGATTTTAAGGAACACATATTGTAGCAGAAATGAACATCTATTCAGTATGTGGTAGTTTTACTCGATGCTGTCGTTGAGCAAATCCGGGCGGATTTTTTTTGTTCGTTCGAGTGCCTGCTGTTTTCGCCATTCTGCGATTTTTGCATGGTCTCCGCTTAAAAGAATCTCCGGCACTTTCATACCGCGAAAGACCTCCGGCCTTGTATATTGGGGGTATTCCAGAAGCCCATCGCTGAAGGAATCATTTTTAGCCGAGTCCTCGTCACCGAGTGCATCGGGCAGCAATCTGACAACCGCATCGATGATGACCATTGCAGCTAATTCACCGCCGTTGAGAACATAATCTCCGATAGAGATTTGCTCGGCATCGAGACCGGTTCGGATTCGCTCATCGAAGCCTTCGTACTTGCCGGTGATAAGTATCAGGCGTTTTTCTTTGCTAAATTCCTCGGCTTTGGCCTGATCGAATCTTTGCCCTTGTGGACTGAGCAGAATGACGTGTCCCTTTTGCGGTGACAAATTGCGGACGTGCTCGAAGCTATCGAAGACCGGCCCCGGCATCATTACCATTCCGGGTCCACCGCCATATGGCTTGTCATCAACTTTTCGGTAATTATCTGTGGCAAAATCCCGTATGTCGGTTAGAGCGATTTCAATCAGCCCGTTATCCTGGGCTCTCTTTAGTATCGAGCAGCTCAGAGGTGATTCGAATGCCTGTGGGAAAAGCGTAAGAATGTCAATTCTCATCATCTTTTAGAATCTTTCCGGCATGATTAAAGCAATAATTTTGTGCCATTAGTGTAAAGGTTAAGCCCCACGCTGAAAACGCAGGGCTCAATATTTTTACACCTTATAAGTGAATGTTTTCTCAACTATCGGGTTTCTCTTCCATTTGCGGCTCTGCTTTTTCCTCAGGTTCTGTTTCGGTTTTTTCTTCCGCCTGGGGTTTATCTTCTTGAGAAGCAGCTTCTGCCTCGTCCTTTTTCTCGGCCTTTGGCTTTTCTTCGGCCTCGGGCTCATCTTCTGTTTTTGTTTCAGCCTTTTCTTCTGTCTCGGGTTCGGTTTCTTCTTTTATCTGTGCCTCGGCTTTGGTTTTTTCCTCTGCTTGCGTTTTAGCTTTGTTTTCGGCTTCTTCTTTAGCTTTCTCTTCTGCTTCAGCTTTTGACTTAGCCTCGGCTTCTTCTTTAGCTTTCTCTTCTTCGGCTTTGGCTTTCTCTTGCTCAGCTTTAGCCTTGGCTTCTGCTTCAGCTTTGGTTTTTTCTTCGGCCGCCTCAGCTTCTTTTTGGGCTGCTATTTTTTGAGCTTTTGTGAAAAATTTACCTTTGCTTGTAGCGACTGCTCTGGCCTTTGCACGATGCGCAGTTCTTACTTCTGCATATTTATTTTTGATACCACGACGAAGTAGAATTTGCGAGACTGTGTCACTTGGTATCGCTCCTTTATCCAGCCAGTATTCGACGCGCTCGTTGTTAAGTACGATTTGTTTGGCCGGGTCTTTTTCAATCGGGTCGTAATGACCCAGCTTCTCCAGTACTTTACCGTCACGCGGTTTGCGTGATTCGATTGCATTTATTCTAAAGAACGGCCGATGCCGCCGACCTATGCGCGTCATTCTTATTTTCACTGCCATAATATTTCCCTTCTTTAATATATAATCAATTCCCGTGACTTTGACATTTTACGTCACGAAACGCGTTTGCAATATAGTGCGTAACCGTTGATAAAAATCGCAAAGTTAGCAACATCAATTCCGGCATCGGTTGCGATTCGCTGCATTTGCTCATCTGTCAAACTCTCTGCGTTTTGTTTTTCAGCCGTTGTCATTATCGCCACTGCTTTTTTTAATTGCTCTAATTCCTCGGAACTTGGCGAAGCCAGCATCGCCAGCTCACTGGTGCCTTCTATATCCTTGAATTGTTTTCTTACCAATTTACCGTATTTATTATCTGAGAATGTAGCGATTTTTTCAAGGTATTGTTCTATCGAGATGTTATTGTTTATCGCCGTTTTATTTTTCCTCTTCGCCTTACAACTTTTTTTCTTTTTGAACGTTGTTTTATTTTTCTACCGCCCGCCATCATCTGACCTAGGGAGCCCATATTGAAACCGCCTGAGAGCATATTCTTGAGTCCGCCAAAGCTTCCGCCGCTGATGGCCTTCATCATATCCCGGCTGCGTTTGAAAGTCTTGACTAAACCGGCGACATCGTTGACCTCGACGCCGGCCCCGGCAGCGACCCTTCTTCGTCTGGACAAATCAATCAAATCCGGGTCGCTTCTTTCGGCGGGAGTCATAGAATAGACCATTGCTTCCATTTGCCCGATTTCGGCCCCGTCAAAATCCAAATCCTTGAGCTGGCCCCCCATACCGGGCATCATTTTGAGCATACTTTTTATGCCACCCATCTTTTTAACGGCCTGCATTTGCTTAAGGAAGTCGTCGAAGCCGAAACTTCCCTTGGCCATTTTTTTCTGTAATTTCTCGGCCTCTTCAGCTTCGAGGTGTTCTTGTGCCTTCTCGACGAGTGTCACTACATCGCCCATGCCCAGAATTCTACCGGCCATGCGGTCGGGATGAAATTCTTCAATCTTGTCGAGCTTTTCACCGACACCAATGAATTTTATAGGCTTTCCGGTAACGGCTTTGACGCTTAGTGCAGCCCCGCCGCGTGCATCCCCATCGAGCTTAGTTAAGATTACACCGTCGAGTTCGAGACGTTCGTTGAACTGCTTGGCTGAATTGACTGCGTCCTGACCGGTCATCGCATCACAGACCAGATAAATCTGGTGTGGAGTGACCGCTTTTGCCACATCAGCGATTTCGGTCATCATCTCCTGGTCGATATGTAATCGGCCTGCGGTATCGAGCATAACCACATCGTGGCCGTTATTTTTAGCGTGTTTGATGGCGTTTTTTGCAACTTTTACGGCGTTCTTACTATCTTCGCTATAGACATCGACGTTTATCTGTTGTCCTAAGATAATCAATTGCTCGATAGCAGCCGGTCTTTGCAGGTCATCAGCCACCAATAGAGGCTTCTTGCCCTTTGCTACTAAATATTTGGCGAGTTTGGCGGCGGTTGTGGTTTTGCCGCAACCTTGCAGGCCGGCCAGCATGATTACTGTAGGTCCGGGTGAGACAAAATAGATTCGTGTATCAACAGGTCCCATCAGTTTTGTCAGCTCATCATTGACGATTTTTATCAGGACCTGGCCGGGGTGGAGACTCTTGATAACTTCGGCACCGATTGCCGCCTGTGTAACATCCTTACAGAACTGCTTGACGACGTTATAGTTTACATCCGCCTCCAGAAGGGCTTTACGGACGTCTCGCATAGCATCTGAGATGTTCGCTTCAGTAATGCGTCCCCGGCCGGATAACGACCTGAAAACAGAGTTAAATTTTTCGGTTAACGATTCAAACACAACTTTTCACCTAACTTTTTTAGTGGCTCATTAACTCCTATGGAGTAGTCTGACGCCGTTTAATTCCGATGAATTTAAGATTGTAAATCCACTGAGGCGATTCTGCAAGCGTAAAATCTTTCATGGGTTATTTTACTCGGTTATGGTATTTGATTCGGGGCCTTATTGATGAGATGATTGAGAATTAATTAAAAGAAAAAGACTCCAGCCTATCCTGAGAAGGTCAGGCTGGAGTCTTTATTGCTTTTAAGAAGTTTGAAATTCTACCAGAAGAAGACAGGGTTTGTTCCATAGCGCCCCACTGCCACATCACCATTCATTTCCGGCTCAAACGGCCTCCATTCAGTATGGGTATCCAAGAAGCCGACATTGCCGCCGGTGGGTTCAAAAGAGTTCTTTAAATGGCTGCTTGAGTCATAAACCTGGTCTTGGGAAAAGATGCCACCTGCTACCTCAGCGAAGTTGTATCCATATTTCGTGTTGGAACGAGGCGCGCCCATAATAGAATCTATTACTAACTCTCTTGATGACGGGTGTGATTGCTGGGTTGATTCCAACCATATCTTTTGCATGTTATCTTTCTCATACCGTACGATATCCGGCCGGCTTCCCCTGGTTGTCTCGAGAATAAAACAATAGCCGGATACAATAAAGCCGCTTTCGTCTGTAAACCTTTGTATCCTGCTGTCCCATGTATCATTGTCGTATTCCCAGAACAATTCATTGTATTTTTGATGATTATGGTTTGACGGGCAATAGAACATCTCTCTGGTCATTCCGCTATCAAGCATGAAATGCACTGTGTTGACAGCCACATCCTGCAGCCAGTTTCCTGCTGTCTCAGGTAGTGGCAGCTTCGTGTCGTTATCGTTGGCATATAGATTCAAAGCAAGTAAGTGCTGGCGTATTCGCGATCCGCAGGATTGCCGTCTGGCTTGTTCTTTGACTCTGTTCAAAGCCGGCATCAAAATGCTCATTAACAGAGCGATGATTGCAATTACAACAAGCAATTCTATTAAAGTAAAACCTTTTCTTTTCTTCATAATTTTAGCCCCATCATTAAAGATATGAAGTTACATTCAAACATCATACAACCAAATTCTACACTATCTTTTATAAAAGTTCAATGTAAAAATCCTTATTTTTACATTTTTTTAGGACTTATTATCAGTAGTTGGTATTTTAGGGTGAATCTGCATGATTTGTATGAAAATGGCGAGATTTTCGAGTATATTCGTATAAGATAAGGTATTAGAATGGCTTATAAAAGTTTTAGGAGCAAATATTTATCGATTTTGAATAAATTATGTTTCGCCGGACTCCTGCGTGTTTTTTCGTTTTTTTTGGTGTAAGAAATCTTATCGGCTTAGATTATGGCTGAATAAAATTTCATGATGAGTGAAGAAATCAATGCTATTTAAACTTTGTAAAAGAATATGCTCGCAGATAGAAAACAACGGGATTATACTACGAACGTATATTTAACGGATTGGAGGTTACTATGAAAAGGACACTCATTTTTGTTTCCGCCCTGTTGATATTTATAGCCATAGTCCTAATAGTAATTATTTTAAGCAGGTCAAATGACCAACCGGTGGCAGAAAGCAAGAGTGTGACAACACAGGAAGACACGCCGGTATCCATAATTTTGGATGGAAGCGATCCGGATGGAGATTCGCTAAGTTTTTATGTAGTAAAAGAGACGTCTCACGGCAGCCTGAGCGGTACCGGTGCCAGGATGATTTATAAACCCGAGAAGGATTTCAACGGTTTTGACAATTTTACTTTCAAGGTCAGTGACGGTTCGAAAGAGAGCACTACGGCAACCGTTTCTATTGCGGTGACGGCTATCAACGATCCACCTGTGACCTGTGATGATAGTGCTAAAACTTACGAAGACACACCGGTTGTCATGATTGATGTATTGGCTAACGACACGGATGTGGATGGTGATAAGATAATTGTGCTCGGTGTTACGCAGGGCAAAAACGGGTCTGTCACAATAAGCTCAGATAATATGCTTACATACACAGCGGATAAAGATTTTTGCGGCGTCGATTCATTTAACTACACAGTCAGCGACGGCAAAGGCGGAACCAATACCGCCACTGTCGAACTGACGGTTGACGCAGTTAACGATTCACCGGTTATCACTTCAAAACCCGTAACGACTACCAGAGTATGGTCGTCGTACAGTTATGATGTTAATGCCAAAGACGCCGATACCGCTGATACGCTTATCTTCAGCCTGACCGACAAACCTGACGGTATGACAATAGACCCGAACACGGGTTTGATAGAGTGGAGGCCAGATAACACCCAGGAGGGGACTCATGA
>Ga0307422_1001777_pt1 | contig 11096 bp, 8 predicted proteins | sample SalMarWE160290MG_FD_202153 | JGI IMG/M metagenome (GOLD analysis project Ga0307422, IMG submission 202153) | Salt marsh sediment microbial communities from the Plum Island Ecosystem LTER, Massachusetts, United States - WE1602-90 | ecosystem: Environmental > Aquatic > Marine > Intertidal zone >...
TCGTCATCGGTCAAACAGGAAATGAGTTTTTTATCAGGTGGGATTTCTTTTTCCACAGCCCCTTTATCTGTGGCTACCACCTGCATCTCTTTGTCACCAATTACTTTTTCTATTACCTGTAAGGTATGTTTGTCTAAAATATATTTGTCCGGTATCAAAGTTCCACTGACTACACTCTCCCCCAGACCCCAGTTACCCTCAACCATTATCTTAGAGGGGTCGCCTGACACCGGATCGCAGGTGAAGCCGACGCCAGCAGATCGTGCATTTACCAATTCCAGCACACAGACGCCTATGGGAATAGAGTCCTCTACCGGCAGCCCCTTATGATCGAGGGCAGCCAAAGTCCGTGAATTATATATGCTGGACCAGACCTTCAGTATTTTCTTTACAACCTCGTCCTTCCCCCTCACGTTGAGATAGGTTTCATACTGTCCCGGATGGCTTATGGTGCCGGCAGACCTCACGGAAACAGCAACCTCTGAACCGCATCGCTCACACAATCGTTCGTAGTATGACACTATGGCATCTCGCATATCTTGGGGCATTTCCTTGGCCTCTACAATCTGGCGCAGCCCCCTGCTCGCCTCCTCATACTGCTTAAGCCCGTGCACCGTACCCCCAAACTTGGCGAGGAATTGCCTTATTTCCTGGTCTGCGTTTGTTTCCCTGAGAAATCTTTCTTGGGACTTCACTGAAAGACTGAAGCCGCGGGGTACAGGCAATCCCATCCTGGTCATTTCTCCTAAATTGGCGCACTTTTTGCCGACTAGTGCATTATGCTCTTGCCCTATCTCTTCAAACCAAAATATCCACTGTTCAGACATTGCTATCCTCTCCTTCGTAGAGATTATCCCGTCTAAGCCCCCGCCAAGGTAAATCTTAAAAAAAATTGGCCCTTATGTCGAACCTCCTCGTAGCTTACACCTATTTTTTCATATACAAAAAAGACGGCAAAAAAATCAAACTAAAAAATATAAAGTTATAGTTGAAATTAGCTCAACAAGATTGCAGCACATCACCCCACAAAACCTTAAATTCTCAAAAAATTCGGGGAAAGATAAAAAATAGTCCCTAATCCCGCGATCGCTCCTGAATCCCAGCTCAATAACGTTAAAAAACCTCATTGATTCAATGAAGATACATCTATCCAAACAAGCAATAAACCATAACCAACGAGGTGAAAAACAATGATACGACAAACCATACTTTCCTTCAAGCTCGATTTGACCGGAGACATGATCACCCCCATGCAGGATTATCCTTGTGGGGGAGTTTAGCGCAGGATTGAGGTTGTTGCAGTCGGTTGATACCTGCTTTCCTAAACCCGGTAGCGGTGCGGGATGCGATCCCTACGAGTATATCTTCTCCCTCATCGTGATGCTCCAAGTCGGTGGCCTAAGCCAGAAGGACACCCGCCAGATACGAACAGAGGGGCAAGGACTTAGAGAGATAGTGCCCTTAGAGAAGATTCCCTCCTCAGATGCCTTCGGGGATTGCCTCCGGGGTATTGGGGGTCAGTTGAGACCGTACCATGGCGATTGTATCAGACCCGCCTGCCGTACGGCGGGCAGGTAGCAGGTAAGATCGTATTCCATGGACGACAGGTGTTTCTCAAAGTTGTTTTTTCAGCCTGGAAGGACAAACCACACTGGTTTGCGTAAAACCAATCTCGGATTTTGGAAAGGGTTCTTGAACGACTACTGAGGCGCTTTTTCAAATATGATGTACTGATTGCCGATGAGCTAGGATACGTACCTTTTTCAAACAAAGGGTCGCAGCCTTTGTTTCACGTTATTGGGGATTGCTAACTGAGCAGCAGGTGTTGCAGAAGGTGTTCTTTCACTGAGAATGAAACTTTAACAAAACGGTCATTTTTCGGTTGACATTATGATCACCTTATAATAAGGAAAATTTATGATAGAAATTGTTTTTATTTCTGCCTTGGATCTACTGATTTGGATAAAGTCCTCCCGAATACCACGAAAAATCTCTTCCCTGAAGGAATAACCTTAATAAGGAGCTACTATAATGTCGAAAGTTGACTTTTCAAAGTATAAGGATGTTCCTACGATCTTCTTTCAACCTTTTAGCGAAACTATTGTTGAGACCATTTCCCACACGGCCTGGGAAGTTCCGGACAAAGTTGGAATAATTGTCGCGCCCACCGGAGCCTTCTATTCGAAGGAACAGAACCCTAACCAGCCTTATGATGTAGATGAAATTATTAGGGAGTCAATTGAGAGCGTAGAGGCCGGAGCGTGCTCGGTACACGTTCATGTTCGTGATGAAAACGGTTTTCCATCAGGGGACCGAGGACAAACCGAAAAAGTAGTCAAGGCCCTCCGTGAAAGATTTGGGGGAGATATCCACATTGATGGAGAGGCTCTTTTTGGTGAGAGCTTTGAAGAAATGATGGAACCCGTTACCGAAGATTTTTACGAGTCTGCCGCAGTGAATTGTCATGCCACCTTTTTTGGCGACACCATCTCCTATTTAGCTCCCCAGACGTGCAAGGCAACTGTCGAAGTCCTCCAGGCATACGGCAAAAAACCTTTATTGGCAGTCTACAATCCAGGCGACATAGATGACACCTATAGGTGGGTAATAAAGCCGGGCCTTGTGAAACCTCCCCTTTCTTGGATCATTGTGGCGGGAATGCCTGGAGGGGCTCCCATGTGGGATCCCCTGTCCATGTGCGAAACCCTCATATACCTCCTTAAGCGGATTAAGGATGTTGATAAATCAGAACATCCTTCTGTAACGGTCTGTTCTTGTGGAAGAGCTTCTTTTTATTTGACAAGCTTGGCGATTATGTTGGGCTGCAATGTACGAGTAGGCAAGGAGGATAGTATTTACATGCTACCCACACGTGATGACCTAATCGTTTCAAATAAGGCGGTAGTCGAGAAAACTGTAGCCATAGCCCGTATGCTTGGCATGGAGCCTATGACAGGGCACGAATACAGAAAGTCGCTTGGCATGAAACCGTTTTGATTGATAATAATGGAAAAACTGGTAAAATCCCTGTGGATATATAATGGCTTGGGTTAGGGCTCGAGTATGTTGTTTAAAAGATGCAAACCCAATTTAGGAATAAAGAAAGGAGGTGTAGACGAAAGGCTAGAGGGGAAGTATTGCAGAAAAGCTGAATTAACTAAAACATAATTTACAGACAAAAGGGGGGCCAAGATGGGAAATAGAAAGTTTGTAAAATCATTAGGCGGATTTTCTGTAGTTTTAGCGCTGGCGTTTATGCTGATAATGGTTGGCTGGGCCATACCAACGCAGATACAGGCAGAATCAGATAAGGCACCTGACAAAATTCGTATTGGTTGTGCCATCGCACTCTCAGGCCCGAACTCCATGGGAGGTATCACGACACAGGTGAATCCTTATAAGCTGTGGGTCGCGCATGCAAACAAAAAGGGCGGAATCTTTGTCCCCAAATACAACAAGCGCATTCCCGTAGAGCTCATTTTTTACGATGACCGGAGCGACATAGAAACCTCCGTGAAAATGGCCGAGAAATTGATCGTAGAGGAAAAAGTCCATTTTATGTTACCCCCTTGGGGGACTGCCTCTAATTTTGCCATAGCTCCTGTGGCCACCAAGTATAAACATCCCATGATGGGCATCACGGTCAGTTCCCCAAAACTCGATGAAAGACTTGCCAAAACTCCCTATTTCTTTGTCGTGCTGGGACAGCCCGCCAGGTTGGTACCATCCACCGTGGCTCTGATGCAAGAGGTCGGTGTTAAGTCAGTCGCCGTCATGTATACCTCAGACCTATTTGGATTGGAGCATGTGGATCTTGTAAAAGAGTATGTCGGAAAAACAGACATCAAAATGCCTTTTCTTCAGTCCTTTCCACCTGAGATTCAGGATCTCTCTCCTCTTATAAAGAGAATCGAGGCTTTAAAGGTGGATGGCGTCCTCAACTATGGTTATCCTCCTCACACCTTCCTTTTAAACAAGCAGATGCCGGCCCTGGGTTACAATCCGAAGTTCTTTCAGAACGGCGTGGGAACGCAGTTCAGCGAGTATAGAGATGCTTTCGGTGCTGCCGGCGTAGATGGGGTATGCGGTAATTGGGCACTCACTGAAAAGATGCCCTACCCGGGAGCCAAAGAATTGTTTGAATCTTACAAGGAGATGTTCGGCAAAGAAATGGCAATGGGAGGAGAGCCGGGTGCTTACGCTTCTCTGCAAATTTTGGAGCAAGCGATCAAAAAAGTGGGGGATCTCGATCGGGTAAAGATAAGGGATGTGATCGCTAAAGATACCTTTGATACCGTAATGGGCCCTATAAGATTTGAAAAAGGGATCAATGTCCAATGGCCGGGTGATATTGGGCAGTGGCAAAAAGGGGTGTATGAAGTAGTGATGACTAAGGAGTTTCGAACAGCGGCCCCCTTGTACCCAAAGCCCAACTGGCCGGCACCCAAATAAGACGGCCTTGTAAAAGGTCGTCAAATAAGGGTGAGCAGGCGCTGAATGTAAACGTGTTTTTCTGCCCGCCTCAAGTTCAGGGTCTTGCTCTTGAGGCGGGTACCTAATCATGAGCTATTGACTGTTGAAAGCGAGATAAGCTGAAGAATGAGCATCACGTTAGTTTTTGATGTGGCAATCACAGGCTTAATCATGGGAGGTGTCTATGCCCTGATCGCCATGGGGCTCAACCTGCAATACGGAGTTGCAAGGGTGCTCAACGTGTCACACGGCGAGTTTGTCATGGTTGGCGCCTTCATCACCTACTTCGCGCATAAACTGTTTGCAATCAACCCCCTAGTTTCCCTTGTACTCTGCGGCCCAATGCTGTTCATCATCGGCCTTTTCATTTACAGGACTCTATTCCAGTACATCAGAAGGTCCTCAGAAGCCCTTGATGTGTTTGAGGGCAGATCCATGTTGGCCTCTTTTGGGTTGCTCTATGTGATTCAAAATATAGCCTTATTGTGGTGGGGGCCCAATGTCAAAGCCTATTCCTATTTAAATTACCCCATCCGTTTCCTGGGCCTTACCTTTGAGGCGAACAGGCTGGTGGCTCTCCTGTTCACCCTGGTGATGATTACCGTATTTTATCTCTTCGTGGTGCATTCCAAGGTTGGGAAGGCCATCCGAGCAGCAGCTCAAAATGAAAAATCGGCCCAATTGATTGGGATAAACGTGCCGGCCGTACTGGGAATTTGTTTCGGACTAGGATCCTTGTTGGCTGGTTTAGCTGGCTCTATCGTCAGCATGATGCGGGAACTCACGCCTCTCATGGGTTTCCCATATCTGATTATTGCCATGATTGTGCTTGTCTTGGGTGGAACGGGCAATATCCTCGGCAGCCTTTTTGGGGGGCTGATCCTGGGAGGCGTTACGACGGTGGTGATGTACGTGGAACCCGGTCTCTCGCTGGTCGTCTCCTATGTCATTTTTGCTCTCATTCTTCTCATCAGGCCGGAAGGTCTCTTAGGGAGATAGTTGAATGGACCATACAAGGGGCCACTTAAGGAACGGGGTTTTCTTCTTACTTTCCATGTTGCTCCTGGGGGCCTTGCCCTTTTACACCCCGCCTTACACCACAGTGGCCGTAACAAGCATTCTCATGTATGTCGTTCTCACCGTGAGTTGGGCAATGTTCTGCGGCCCAACCCGATACATGTCCCTGGCAACAGCCACATTTTTTGGGGTCGGAATGTATACCTCTGCGGTACTGGGGGAGCGTTTGCCTTTCCTGTTGGTTGTGGGTTTTGGCGGGTTGTTCAGTTTTTCTATTGGCTTTCTGACGGGCTTGATATGCTTGAGGCTGAGAGGCTTTTACTTTGCCATTTTCACCTTTGGACTTAATGAACTGGTCCGAAATTTCGCACTGTGGTGGGAGGCTCGGGTGGCACATACCGTCGGCAGATGGCTTGTCCTAGTGGACTCTTTAACGGTTTATTACTACATGTTGGCCATCGTCGCAATGACCATCTTAGTGGCCTTTCTTGTTGGACGGTCTAGATACGGGCTTATTCTTTACAGCATTGGAGAAGACGAGGAAGCTGCCGCCCACATCGGGATCAATGTGACTCGGTATCGAACTGTCTTTTTTGCCTTGAGCTGTCTTTTTATGGGGATGGCGGGCGCTGTGATGGCTACAAAGTGGGCATATATCGATCCCCGAATTGCATTTAACCCTATCCTTAACTTTACGCCAGTCCTTATGGCGCTCTTTGGAGGTGTAGGGAAAATTGTCGGGCCCATCTTGGGTGCCGGTGTCCTCACTCTGGCCTCAGAGGTTCTCTTGTCCAGGTTTCCTTACTACTACATGCTGCTGTACGGGATCATTTTTATTGTGATCATCTCGTTCTTGCCGGATGGGCTGGTTGGTTTGGCCAGAAGATTAAGGAAAGACTCCCTCATTTCCCCTGCAGGGAGTTGACCGGCACGACCCACGATTCACGGTCGAGCCATGAAGGTTCACGACTGTTCTGGGACAGGCTGAAGATAAAAGTCTTTTTAATTCCTCCATCTGCCGAATACGTTGAGAGGGGCTTTGCTGAATTCATATGGGAATACTTGAAGGAGAAAGGGTTACAAAGTTTTTTGGAGGCTTGGGCGCTGTATTTGGTGTCGACTTCGATATCCACGAAGGGGAAATTGTGGGACTGATTGGCCCAAACGGAGCGGGGAAAACCACTCTCTTTAATCTGATATCCGGTTCACTTGGAACGTCACAGGGAGAAATAAGATATAGAGGCAAAAGGATCTCCAATCTGAAGCCTGATCAGATCTGCAGATTGGGAATAGCAAGAACTTTTCAGTCCGTGAAACTCTTCGGCAACATCAGTGTCTTTGACCACGTATTCCTGGGGTCCATATGCGGGACGGGATCCAGGATAAGGTCGATTGATGCACAACGGAAAGCTTCAGCTCTTTTGGAACTGGTGGGGCTATCAGCAAGAAAATCAGACCTCGCCAAGAACCTCCCCATCGCTGAGCAAAAACGTCTTGAGGTTGCGAGAGCGTTATCCACCGAACCACAGGTGCTGTTGTTGGATGAGGTGATGGCAGGTTTAACGGCGACGGAGTTGCACTCCTTCACGACACTGATTCATCAAATACGCGATGAGGGAATCACCATCCTTTTAGTCGAGCATGTCATGCAAGCGATTATGGCGATATGCGACAGAATCATCGTACTGCATCACGGTGTGAAGATCGCTGAAGGAAAACCCGAGGAGATCGCTGCAGATACAAAGGTTATTGAAGTATATCTGGGAATGGATAGTTATGCTGAAGATTGACAGCCTGAACATATTTTATGGGAAAATACAAATTCTCTGGGATGTCTGTTTAACTATTGATGACAAGGAGATGGTTGCTGTCATTGGCTCAAATGCATCCGGTAAAACGTCCTTGCTTAATGCCGTATCTGGTTTGTTAACTCCATCCTCAGGGACCGTAGAGTTCCTTGGCAGAAGAATAGATAAGATGCCTGCTTATCTCATTGCCAGACTCGGCATCTCCCATATCCCTGAAGGCGGCGGACTTTTCCCGGATATGAAGGTCTGTGAAAACTTAGAAATGGGAGCTTACAACCGCACAGGAGAAAGGGAGAAAAAGGGAGCTACCCAATGGGTTTATGAGATCTTCCCGGCCTTGGCAACGAGGGCAGGCCAGCTAGCGAGAACCCTCAGCGGCGGGGAGCGGCAAATGTTGGCCATAGGGCGAGGTCTTATGTCAAAACCACGACTGTGCATGCTGGATGAGCCGTCGTACGCCCTATCCCCCCTGCTTGTGAAGGAGGTTTTCAAGGCGATAAGGGAACTGCGCAATCGAGGTACCACCATCCTTCTTGTTGAGCAAGATATTAAACGTGCCCTGGAGATGGCCGATCGAGCCTACCTGTTGGAAAACGGCCGCATTGTCCTAGATGGACCTCGTGACATCTTTTTACAAAACGACCACGTAAAACAAGCCTACCTGGGACTTTAGATTAACGCTCACTTTAAGTCCCTGATAAAGATCAGAAGACTAATGGCCGGTTTTCTATCCTGATTCGAATAGTAGCTCTGGGATGATGAGGTCGCTCTAAATACAAGGGCCTTGACTCGTTCCCATTTTTGAAGGGCTTGGTGGACCGAAATGCCTGGAATTCCCAGTTCTGACAATTTTTACCGACACATGGGATAAGAAAGGACCTTTGCTCAGTGCTGGTGCTTGTCAAGGCTCCATAAGGCAGGATTATGATTATGTTCACATCGATGAGAACGTGTGTGCAGCTCGGCAGGTTTACACAGAGGCATAGAATACCGTTTAGGACTGATGTGCAATCTGGATGGCAATGCAGACGTCGGTATCGGTTGTGTGTCGCGGTTGGGAAAAAAAGATTGATGACAAGGAGGATGCATAGTGGAGCGTTTGTTAGTTTTCGTTTGTATAAGCAATCGGAATCGAAGTCCTTTTGCCGAGTTTTTCTTTTCAAACTTGATCAGTGAAAGGGATAAGAGACTCGTTTCTAGGATAAGGGTGACATCATGTGGATTTGTTCCACAAAAGATGAAGGAAAAGCTGGCCGAATTGCAGATTGGTTTTCCGGATCCTCATTTTGGCAGACCTTTAGCACTATCGACCCGGACAGTTTTGCTCCAGGAAGGCATTGCCGTACCCGACGGATGGAAGACGAAACCCCTGACCACAGAGGTCGCAAGAGAAGCGGATATGATCATCACGGTGCTGCCCGAGCAGAAAAAGGAGCTTATCGATCTCTATCCGGAAGCAGGTGCCAAGATAGTCACGATACGAGAGATATCCAAGTGGGACGGCACCCTGAGTTGGGAGGAGCATTCTAAGTATAAAAGGCTTCCGAGCGACATTGATTTCTGGGATTATGTGGAGGAGAACAGGGATCATGTTTCAAATTCGTTGTCAGAAATGAAAAAGATGTTAATCATGGCATATTCGGATATTTTAGATCAACTTGGGCTAAATCATGATGAGAGAGGCCATGAATAAATGAGCAGCATGGATAAAGGCTTACCCGGCGGAGAATAAGCCACACTTGTCATACATCTTGATGGCTACCGGTCCCATGTGAAGCTTGCTGCAGGTTCCCTCTATACGAGTGCTGAAGTGGTTGTCCAGTTCAGCCTGACAATGGCTGGTGAGCTTCCGTCCAAGGAATATGGCAATCTTATCAGTTTTCATGCTGTGTATGGCCGTTTTGGTGATGGCATTATAAGACTGAACCTGCCCGAAATACGGTAAAACCTAGCCGGCAACAAATAACCGTAATCCTTAATGAACCTGAAGAAAGGAGGAAATAAGATGCTGAGCCTGAAAACAATAGATGAAGCACTGTCAACCTACGTTAAACATCAAAGCTATCCCTTGGCAATCAAAATGCTGAGCAGTGAAGACGAAATTCCGCAGGATGCAAAAAGGCCCTTGAGAGACTTTGGGGTACCATTTAGCCTTTGCCAGGCCCTGGCCCTGGGTCGAAAGGAGGGCCTGACTATAGTTCTGGATAAGGACAGCCAGTCCTGCCCCATAGCGCTTGCGGGATTGGGGTTTGTAAGGCCGGAAGAATACCTTAGCGGCAAATACATACTCGCGCCCATAAATCAGTCCACTGAAGCCAGGGCAAAAGCGGCTGAGGCAATGCCCAGATTCGAGTTCGGGAAATTCAGATATATTTTGATTTCCCCGATCCTATCAGCCGGTTTTGATCCGGATGTAATTATATTGTACGGAAGTGGCGTTCAAGTAATGCGGTTGATACAGGCTGCCGTTTTCGCTTCGGGTGATGCCTTAACGTCGAGGTCAATTGGTTCAGGAGGATGCCTTCTTCCTCTTGTGGCGCCGATACTTGAAGGTAACTGCAAATATACGTTACCCGGAAATGGAGAGAGACGAATGGGATTGATTGCCGATGGGGAGTTGGCGTTTAGTATGCCCAGGGAGCGATTTGAAGAGGTTGTAAACGGATTAAAACTCTCTCATGAAGGGAAGCAGACCTATCCGATTAGCCCGGGATATCTAAAATTAGAATATTCGCTACCTCCTACGTACGATGAACTGAAAAAGGCATTGATAGAAAGTTCAAAATGATAGACTTTTCCAGGTAAAAAAATTCAGAGCGTTAGCCTGTCATTTCAAAGCGTGGGTAAAAGGATTTTTGGGAAATATCGCTTCCATGAGACCGAGAGGTCGAAAGTTCGATCATTTCTGTGTTGACAATCAGGAAACAGAAGGATATGCAGTCTATGGATGGGGGGTTCTGCCGATAAACATCAAAACAATTCCTTTAGCCTAATACCCCTATCATATCAATATATTAGATGAATCCAACAGTAGTAATCAAGGCACAGTAAGTGTTTTCTACCCTTTAGAATAACATGACACTGAAGGCCCTTTGTTGACTAACGAGATACTAGGAAACCATCACGAGCACCGGTTTTCGGGTAAGGGCCTTCCGCTGATAACCTCCAAGAGGGGTAGGCCATGTCTAAGGAGAAGTCCATGCCCGAAAATCAATTGGGGCCGTCACGGTTGATCTCCCTGCACGTGCCTTTAGAGACCCGTAAAGCGGACCTGGAAGATTTCAGCCAGAGGTTAAAAGATGCGTGAAGAGCTAATCTCTGAAAATATCAAGACACTTCGCAAACAAAAAAAGTTCACCCTCAATAAGTTAGCGGATCTGACTGGTCTCACCAAGGGATACCTGTCAAAGATCGAGAGATCAAAAAATGCCCCTCCATATTCCACCTTGAACAGGATCGCTATGGCATTAGGCGTCGACCCTGCCTATTTGCTAGGGGAAAAATTAAATCGATCAGATGACATACGATTGTCCTTCACAAAGAAAAATCAGGGAAGGATTGTTGATATGGTAAGGACCTTGTCCGAAGGGTCGCTATATGGCTATAGCTATGAGGCGTTAGCCGTAGACAAACCAGGGAAGAATATGCAGCCTTTCATTATTGAACCGGCCTTCGGCGAAGAAGCCATATTTCAACATGAAGGCGAGGAATTTATGTATGTCCTGGAGGGAAAGCATGAGTTAACCTATGACGGGAAAAAATACATCATGGAGGAAGGAGACTGTGTGTATTTTGATT
>Ga0307422_1001778_pt1 | contig 11093 bp, 10 predicted proteins | sample SalMarWE160290MG_FD_202153 | JGI IMG/M metagenome (GOLD analysis project Ga0307422, IMG submission 202153) | Salt marsh sediment microbial communities from the Plum Island Ecosystem LTER, Massachusetts, United States - WE1602-90 | ecosystem: Environmental > Aquatic > Marine > Intertidal zone >...
AAAAACCACCATTAATTACAGGATTAAATATTTTCAAATGCCGCGACAGGAAAAGCAGCTAATCATTCCAGCGATATTAATTCAATTCCTTCACCGGTTCCCAAGTTGCGTGAATATTTCCTGTCTATCGGATTGTTCCAGTGCTCGTGAACACCGAGACTTTCCAGAGCTGTTCCATCGCCTTCGGGGTCATACTTTGTTCCCGACGGCGGTTCGTTTGCTAATGCCGCTTCGTGCATATAATTATCAGGATTGCCCCTGACGTTAGTAATGTTCGGATTAAGTTTTTGCTCATCCCGTAGAAAGTCCAGCCCGACCGAGTCAATCGCCACCATATCCTGTGAAACGAGAATGCTGGAAAACCAATCGTTATCAAAAGCGGAAAATTTCGTAACCGGGCCACTCTGAAACCTCGCCGGATATAATGCATCAATCATATACAAAATCGTCTTGCCGGCCAGCTCTTTATGACCATTGAGATTAACCAGACAATTATATGTCCCCATACTGTCTCTACTATTGCCGTATTTATGCAACGGTCTTGGAGTCCAGCCGCCGCTATCGGGAAAATACGTGGTGCCGAAATGGTTTTTTGCACATAAAGTCACCCCAAACATCGTATGGGCCCGCATCAACGCCAGATTAATAATATAATCGGCTTCGGTGACACATTTCGGCAGATACGCTGTACCGGCCCTGGTTACAAGCGGATTTTCAGTATTGGGCAAAGCTGCGATACGTCCTTTGCCGGCGCTGCCGGGCGTGACTACAAACCTGATACTTTGAAAATTCTCATCGGTATTGCTTCTGATTTTATTATAAATAGGGTCACCGATATACCTCGAAGCATCATATATTGTAATGTCGGAACCGGATATACCGGCCTCGTTTACAAGCTGGTCCACAAGCGAGTAAATAACATGAGGACTCGGCAGCCCGATATCCGGTGACCAACCACGGCCTCGTTCCTGATTCATATTGATCTTAACGGCGATTTTCTCGCTCTTTCTATAGCCGACCTCACCGGAGCCTTTTGTCTTATTGAAGTGCTTAAAAAGCGCATCCCATGCCTGGGAGTCGCTCTTTTGACCGGTTAACTGTTGAATGGATTTAGAAATCATAGCATCAACTCTGCTCTGGTTGGTATTACTATCATCCCACCAGTTTCCGTTTTGCTGGTCCCACCCGGTTGCATCGGGGTCACGTATCCAAACGACTCGGCCGGGATGAATTCCTCTGGCCGTACCGATAGGGCTATTCACTGGCTCAGACGGCTCAAATGACGCCTCTGCCGGATTACTACCGGTAATGCCAAGGGTACCCCAAATAATCAAAATCGCCGTAAAAATAAAAATGCCGGCCGGTATATATCGTGATTTGTTCATTAGCCGCCGTGCTTTTCGATAGACCAGACTCGAGCCAACCAGCCCGGCAATCCATACTACAAAGCCACCGGCCAGCGGTGCCGCCAAACGTTGACACGGGTAACTCGCACGAGATGGCTTTGGAATAACACGAACTAAAAACCAGATAAGCGAAACCAGACCAATCAAGGGAAGCAACCATACAAGCCAGGGGTACTTACCGGTCCAGGCAATGAAGCTGTTCGCTTTAGCACAATGCCCGCTTTCTTTGTTTGAACAACAGTTATTTTTCATTGAGTTATGATTTTCTGAAGATTGCTGTTTTTCTGTGTTTGCCATTCGAGAAACTTCCAAATGCTATAATTCTTCCCCAAGCTAATGTCTCTTGCCACTACAATATTATATGTCGTCACCTAAGCAATACAAATATTATTTTATAGCCGGCTCATTTGTAACGGCGTAAGGCAATATTCAGGATTTTCCCAATGAACTGTTCATAAGAAAATCCACCTTTTTCAGCCGCTTCGGCTACTTCTTCACCATAGGCAAGATCAGGATTCGCATTGGCCTCAAGAATAATGACCTTATTATCATGCGTTAGCCTAAGATCTATTCGTCCATAGTCCCTTATATGCAACACACGATATACTTTCTTACATATATGACCGATATTCTTTTCTACCGTCGGATCGAGCTCGGCAAAGTCAAATCTTATATTCCATTTCTTCCTGTACTCTTCATTCCATTTTACACGGTAGGTCGCCAGTTGAGGCCCCTGGCTGCCTAAAGAGTCAAAAAGACACTCCCTAATCGGAAGAACAACAAGCTTCTTATTCCCCATAATACTTACGTACAGCTCTCGGCCTTTTATATATTCCTCTGCGATTGCAGGCTGTTCCCATCTTTCGTGCATAAACTGGACACGTTCCTGCAATTCCGAATCATCGTTTACCAGTGAAGCGTTCGAGATGCCCTCGGAACCGTCTTCCAGCGCCGGTTTTACAACAAGAGGATAACGAACCGTCTTAGAAACACGGATTTTTTGGCCACGAGGCAAAGAGTAAAAATTAGGAACACGAATCTTATGCAAACTCAGCAACTCCTTGCACAGTCGCTTATCACGAGAGAGCATCAATCCCATAGCTCCCGTGCCGGTAAAAGGAATGTCGATCATTTCAAGAAGTCCGGCAATATTTTTATCCAAACTTCGGTCTCCATTAAACGCCTCGGTAAGGTTGAAAACCATATCGGGTTTATGTTTCGTGAGAGTTTCAACAATCGTGTCAATATCACCAACCGCGCCAAGAACCGAAACCTTATAACCCAGCTCACGCAATGCTTCGATGACATGATATTCCGTGGTCGGAACATCAGGAGATGTCTCGAAATTCGGATCACTTTCCTTGACTTCAGTGGCATCGACCAAAACCGTTATATTCAATTTTCGGGCCATTAACGTGTATGCCTCCCAACTATCCTGAGTGTATTACTTGCAATAGCAGTCAGCAGAGCAGTAATGCCCACAATATCCTCCATCTGATTTGATCTCGCGTAAAGATTAAGTGCATTGCAGCGAAGAACCAAGGTATCAACCAGTTGATGAATATCGTGCTTTCTGTGTCCGGTCCACCGTGCAACACTATCTACAAGCTCACGCCTGTGTTGACGCAGAAACTTCGATGCCTTCTTATCGGCAGAACTGCTATGTTTCGATGCGAAAAGGGTGATAAGACTATCATCATAAAATCCCTGAAATCCGCTGCCCAGCACCCTTCGTTTACGTTCGTAATGAGCAGCAAGTGTCGAAGTCATCCGTGAGGCCGACCACGGCGGCTGCCCATGAACCGTCTTGAGAGGTGCTTTGGTTGATATACGTTTCATCAAGCCATCTACATACAACAGCTTCTTTATCACAGGCCAATTTCGATATTTCTGTTCCCAATTACTATTGGGTGCAAGCCAAACAGCAAACGTCTCAGCGAAATCTTCATCCGGGTGTGACTGAGCATAATTATCCTGCAGGTTGATTACATATCGTCTGGAATAGGGCCGGTATGAATAAGTATCCAGGTACCTTGTCGAGAAGGAGCCGAATAATTCCCGCCACCTTGTTTTTTTGTACAACTGGTATGCATAATTTAAGGCGTGACCACATTCATGACGCAGAAGCTTCATACATGATTCTTCAGTGCCTCCTTCGACCTCATACATCATTTTCTTCTCAATCTGTTTTAAGCGTGGATGTGCAAGGCAGAAAGGTATCCCAATGATCGGGACTTTGTCGGGGCACAGCCACTCATCGGTTAGATAACACGAAGGATGAAAACATATCCCCCTTGCATCAAGCTCTTGATAGAGTCTCTCTATCAGCGGTTGAAGTTCGGAGCCCTGTATCTGCACGCCGAGGTCGCGAATGCGCATATCCAGGATTTCATCATCCGGCAGATTTTCCAAATCCTTAATTTTTCCGGCTTTTGCCATAGGCCTGCTCTGCCCACTATGCCCATAACAACTGCAAATCTATATACTTACAGTCAACTAAAATATACCTGTTATATACTGTAAATGATAATAACATAAATGTTCCGTATGAACAAGAACCTGCAATTGTACAAAAAAATAACCCCTGAATAAATCCAGGGGTTAAACATTCCTTGCTAATTCGAATTTTTTATTCTATTACGTGGATGTTTTTCTTTTTGCACATTTGCTTCAGCACTTTCGGCCAGACGGTAGCGCTGACTTCGCCGATATGGGCCTTTTTCAGCAGAAGCATAAACGTGCGGGATTGCCCTATTCCACCGCCGATGCTCAGGGGAATTTGATTGTTTACGATTGCCTGATGATACGGATATTCGAGCATATTAAGAAGACCTGACAACTCCAGTTGCTCCATAAGCGTATCGGCGTTGACACGGATGCCCATGGATGTAAGCTCATGGCGGCGTTTGGTGACAGGATTCCAGACGAGAATGTCACCGTTTAGACCGTGCACCGTCCGGCCGTCTTTTGATTTCGTTTCGGTGACCCAGTCGTCGTAATCCGCCGCCCGCATCTCATGCGGATAGCCGTCCTCCAGAACCCAGCCTATGCCGATAATAAATATAGCCGGACATTCCTGTAAAATCTCTATCTCTCGCTGCTTTCGCGGCAGGTCGGGGAATTTTTCGAGTATTTCTTCGGCGTGAATAAAGGTAAGCTCATCGGGCAAATCGGGATATTTATCGTTTTTCAATTGTGGAAAAAGTTCCTGAACGTGGGTCTCGGCACCTTTGAGAACCTTCCAGATTTTGCGGACAACTTCGCGCAGGAAATCGAGGTTACGCTGTTCGGCGGAAATTGCCAATTCCCAATCCCACTGATCAACGTAGGCGCTATGGTCGTGATCCAGGAAGTAGTCCTTGCGCACGGCTCGCATATCGGTCAACAGACCCTCGCCGACGTTCATATCAAATTGCTTCAGAGCCATACGTTTCCATTTCGTGGCTGCCTGTACGATCTGAGCATCGATTGGATTCTTATCATTATCATTAGAGATATGGAACTGGATTGGAGTTCGCGAACCATCGCGGTCGAGCATGTCGTTGACACCGCTTTCAACGTCCACAATCAAAGGAACAGTCACACGGATAAGGTTCAGTTCCTTGCACATGTTTTGCTCGATGTAATCTTTGACTGCATACGTGGCAATCTGAGTTTCCTTCGGGGATAGCAGAGATTCATAGCCACCGGGTAGAATTTTTTCCAGTTCGTTATAGTCACCGATACCCGGACCGGCTAAGTCCGCTTTCTTTTCGTCTGTCATTGTGTCTTCTCCTATGTATTTTTCAATCTATCGTTAAATAACAAAAGCTATTTTAAGCTATGTGTGTTCTCTAAGCCAGGTGGTGAATTTTTTCAGACCGTCCTGGATGGATGTTGAAGGTTTATAGCCCAAATCTTTAGAGGCTTTGGCGACATCGGCGTATGTTCGTTCGACATCGCCCGGCTGTCGAGGCAAATATTCCCGGATTGCTTTTTTACCGAGAGCGTTTTCTATTTCTGCGATTAAATCGTTGACCGTAATCGGCTGCGATTCGCCAAGATTGTAAATATTAAAGCCTTTACACTTCTCGATTGCTGAGTTTGTACCGTCAATAATGTCGTCAATATATGTGAAGTCACGCATCATTGAGCCGTCGCCGTAAACAGGAATGGCTTTACCCTGCTCGATGAGTTTTGCGAACTTGTGGATAGCTAGGTCCGGTCTTTGTCGGGGGCCATAAACGGTAAAGTAGCGCAAACAAGTTCCGGATAAACCATCAAGATGGTGATATGTATGGCAGAGCAGCTCGCCGGCCTTTTTGGTAGCGGCATAAGGCGAGATGGGAAAATCTACATTGTCCCCTTCGGAGAAAGGAACTTTTTTATTGTTGCCATAAACACTCGAACTGGATGCGAAGATGAATTTGCCGATTTTGTGCTTTTTAGCTGTTTCGAGCAAGACCATTGTACCATTGACGTTGACATCGGTATAAAGCAAAGGTTGCTCTATTGATGGGCGAACTCCGGCTTTGGCGGCAAGATGCACAATTATATCGACACCATCGCCTAACACCTTATTCATTGCGGTGGCGTCACGAATGTCAGCTTTGATAAGCTGAAAACTCGAATTTTCAAGGCATTTTACGATATTTTTGTGTTTGATTTCGGGATCATAGAAATCATCGAAATTATCAACTCCGACCACATCCCAACCGCTTGCAAGCAAACGCTCGCTCAGATGTGAGCCTATAAAGCCGGCAGTCCCTGTAATCAGTACTTTCATAGGTTCTTTTCTAATCTTTTTTTGATAATAAACACTATGCCGACAAAAAAGTCGCTACTCCAACGGCACCCAAAATCAAGCCGACAAATTGAAATAATCCTTCCGACTGCTCCCTGCTCCATTCAAGAATAGGTGATGTTCTTTTAGGCCCGAAAGAGAATATCAAAAAACCTTCCAACATAAAAACTATTCCGCAGATAAATATTACCAAAGGATATCTGCAATCACGAGCTCCTATAAAGAAAACCGCCGCCAGGGCAAAATATATTCTTCTGCCCTTTTGGAAAAAAAGCATTAACCGTTTCGCCATATCAGGTCTTAGCATATAAACAACTGCTATCAGAGCCAAGACAATACCCAAACTCTTAATAAGAATTTGCATTTGTGTCACTTTGTTACTGAATGATTGGGACAATATATTGGTTGACTCATCCGGGGACAGTAGCTCTTCCTATACTGTGATATTCGATCCCCGCTTTTTTAACTACATCCGGGTCGTATAAATTTCTGCCGTCAAAAATAACAGGACTTTTCAGCCTCGTAGCGATGGCTTTGAAATCAGGATTTCTAAATTCCTGCCAATCGGTGAAAATAACAAGGGCGTCGGAATCATCCAGTGCATCATATCCGTTCTGGAATATCCGGATTTTATCACCCAATACTGTCACCGCCGAAGAAGCAGCCTCGGGATCATAAGCCTTTATATTTATCCGACAATCGATAAGTCTCTTAACACAATTAATCGCCGGTGATTCCCTGACATCATCGGTTTTTGCCTTAAAAGCCAGTCCCCAAACGGCCAAGGTAGTCTTATCATGGCGTCCTGCAAAATAATCGGTAACGAGCTTTGCGAAGCGCTGCTGTTGATTTATATTAACCTGCTGCACCGCTTTTGCAATTGTCATCTCGACTCCATGCTCGGTACCGGTATGAATCAGCGCCCGAATGTCTTTCGGAAAACAGGCACCGCCGTAGCCGACACCGGGAAATAAAAATGCAGAGCCTATTCTTGAGTCACTACCGAGTCCGCGTCGCACCTGCTCGACATCCGCACCGAGCTTCTCGCACAAAATCGAGATTTCATTCATAAACGAGATTCTCGTTGCCAGCATCGTATTGGCGGCGTACTTTGTCATCTCCGCCGAGAGAGGATCCATAAACATCATTCGGCTGCTCTTTCTCATGAACGGACTGTACAATTGTTCCATAATTTTCATGACCCGGGGATTCGTTGTACCGATGATTATCCTGTCGGGACTCATAAAATCTTCTACAGCCGCACCTTCCTTTAGAAATTCCGGATTACTGACATAATCAAAAGATACATCCGTCTTCGATTTTATAATCTCGGTCACTTTATTGCACGTTCCTACAGGCACAGTGCTCTTAGTTGCAATAATCCTATAGTCACTAAGGTTATCAGCAATGCCGTTGGCAACTGATATGACTGCTGACATATCGGAAGAGCCATCTTCGGTCGATGGTGTGCCGACTGCGAGAAAAATAATCAGCGAATTATCCAGGCCGTATTTCAGATCGGTCGTAAAATGCAGCCTGCCGAGCCTGGTGTTGTGTTCTACTATCTCGGTCAGGCCGGGCTCATAGATGGGAATGATATCCTTTTTAAGACCGTCGATTTTTCCGCTGTCGTTGTCTACACATATAACATTGTTACCCGCCTCCGCCAAGCACGCTCCCGTTACCAGGCCTACATAACCTACACCAATGACACAAATTTGCATTCTATCGTCTCCTGTGTATCATTCATTCACCCGTACCGGGCACCAGACAACAAAAACTTCATAGATATAAAAGAATTCTTAAATTTGCCTAATCGATACTTTCTATCATATCAATATCTATTTCAACGCTTGCCGCCTGGCCGAGCATATCAACCTGCAGAACCAGACGTGTCTGGCTTTTTGTAGTGACAACAATACCCTGTAATCCCATCAACGGCCCGGCCAGGACACGGCACTTCTGGCCGACTTTAATATATTTGTGGGGTACCAGGGGAACACCTGTCTGAAGCACACGCTCAATTTGAACCAATTCATCAAGTAATCTTTCCTGGTCTTTAACTTCAATTAAATTCGCCACGCGGTCGGTTTTCTTCAGTTCCGTTCGCTGGTCGTCCTCGCCGCAAAAAAACAAGTACCCGCTGAACAAAGGCAAAAGCGATTTTATTGTTCTGTGGCTCTTCCTCCTGACCTTCCATGTCATTGGAAGAAAATAGCTGATATTTCTACTGATTAAATCGTGGGCAAGAGCCTTTTCATTTCTGCTTTTTGTATGGGCAACCCACCACCGGCCGGTAAATTCACGAATAGATTCAACCTCGGGCCAAACAACCGGCGGATTTTCATTTACATTTAACAACTCACTTATCCTACAAATAATTCTCTAATCTATTCCATAAAACTTCAGTACGGTCCCTGCGACATACTCTATCTGTTCCCGTGACAATTCCGGATAAATCGGTAGCGAGAGAACTTCATCGCAAAGCCGTTCGGCAACCGGTAAATCACCAAGTCTGTAGCCAAGCTCGCTGAAGCATTCCTGCAGATGCAACGGCATAGGATAGAATATCGCCGAACCAATCTGGTTTTCCGCCAAAAACTTCTGCAGACGGTCTCTATCAGGAACAGTGACAGCGTACTGATGATATATGCTCACATTGTTCTGATCTATCTTTGGCGACTGTACAGGCGTATCTGAAAAAACTTCATCGTAAAAGGCGGCATTTTGTCTTCGTTTCTCATTCCAGGAATCGAGATAACCGAGTTTGACGGAAAGGACCGCCGCCTGAATACCATCGAGGCGGAAATTGCCGCCAATCATTCCATAAAAGTATCGCGGACTCTGACCATGGTCGCGAAGAATTTTCAGCTTTTGTGCAAGCGTCTCCTTGTTGGTTGTAACAAGCCCCCCATCGCCGAAAGCACCAAGGTTCTTGGTCGGGTAAAATGAGAAGCAGCCGCAATGACTAAAATTGCCGCACTTTATCCCGTCCTGGCTTGCCCCTATTGCCTGAGCAGCGTCTTCAATAACGGCGAGATTATGCCGCTGCGCAATTTCATTAATGGGCTTCATCTGAGCCGCCTGACCAAATAAATGCACCGGTATAATGGCCTTTGTCTTTTCGGTAACTTTTTCTTCAATGCCGGAGGGATTGATGTTATAAGAATCAGGTTCTACATCGACAAAGACAGGTTTTGCTCCAACTCTGACTACACATCCGGCGGTGGAAAAGAATGTAAAAGGTGTGGTTATGACCTCGTCGCCCTCTCCTATTCCCAAAGCCATCAGGCTTACAAGCAAAGCATCGGTTCCACTGGAGACCCCGACCGCATATTTGCTTTGGCAATATGTGGCGATTTTCTCCTCAAAATCAGCCACCGCCGGGCCAAGAGCAAGCGCCTGACTCTCGCAGACCTTGCTGATTGCCGGCATAACCTGCTCTTTGATGGTTGCATACTGCGCCTTCAAATCCAAAAGTGGAACCTGCATTGATACTCCCGTCCGAATCGCATCCTGCATATTCACTACCTCAATTGTTCATTCCAATCAGCTGATTAATTCTGCCTGATTAATTAACTCGAGAGGTCAGTTTAGAACCGTAAGGTCAAATTGTCAAAGGAATTGATAAAATTGTTTTTCTCCTTTCGGAAAAGAATTTATGAATTATATATTGACTATTTTTGGTTTTCGTTAAATATTGGTTATGAAAAGTGCAAGTAGGAATTTGATTAATTGGCAAAACAAAAGTCAAAAACAGAAAATAAACTGAACGTACTGTTCACCTGCATCGGCAGAAGAGTCTCATTGCTCAACAGCTTTCGCCGGGCGACGAAGCAATTAAGGACAAAGGCATCGTTCTTCGGCACAGATACCACCGAGTTAAGTCCGGCCCTGCAATTATGCGATAAAGGATTTCTGGTCAAGCCGACAACACATACCGGCTATATCAGGCAACTGCTGGCCATAGTAAAAAACAACAGGGTAAACCTGCTCGTACCGACCGTTGATCTGGACCTGAAATTATTAGCCCGTAATAATTCGAAGTTCGCAGCTCTGGATTGTCGCGTGCTTGTTTCATCACCGGAAGTTATTGATATCTGCCAGGATAAAAGGCAGACGTATCGTTTCTTAATCAAGAACGGCTTCGATACTCCAGTTACTATGAACGTTCACTCTGCAGTTTTAAAGCACAACCTCGACTGGCCTTGTTTCTTAAAGCCCTGGGACGGCTACGCAAGCAGAGGAAACGCAGTCGTTCACAATAAAAAAGAACTGTCCTTTTATGCCAAAAGAATACCGAATCCAATCTGCCAGGAGTTCGTTCAGGGCACCGAATATACATGTGACGTTTATGTTGATTTTGGGATGAAAGTCCGATGTGTCGTCCCGAGAAAACGCATTGAGGTCAGAGCGGGCGAGGTCAGCAAAGGTCAAATCGTCAAAAACAATCACATTATGAGCCATGCCGCAAGACTGGTTGAAACTCTTGGCGCCGGTCCAGGCCTGGTTACATTGCAGTTATTTAAGACGCCAAAAGGCAAGCTCAAGTTTATTGAAATCAATCCACGATTCGGCGGAGGCGCTCCATTATCCATTCATGCAGGTGCTGACTTTCCTAAATGGATTTTACAGGAGATGCTCGACAGAAAGACAAATATCAAATTCGATGGTTTCAAGGACGGCCTGGTCATGCTCCGGTACGACGGCGAGGTCTGGCTCGAAAATCCAAAACCAGCCAAATCCTGAAATTATTTCCACCCTTAAAAGTTAGCAGACATTACTATATGCTGATATCAAAGTAACTTCTCACCTTTTTTGACTACCTTCCAGAGGACACCCGCCGGCTCAAAATCATAACGCCTGAGTAAAAAGTAGGGACAATATCCATCGGCCGGTGTGAC
>Ga0307422_1001779_pt1 | contig 11091 bp, 12 predicted proteins | sample SalMarWE160290MG_FD_202153 | JGI IMG/M metagenome (GOLD analysis project Ga0307422, IMG submission 202153) | Salt marsh sediment microbial communities from the Plum Island Ecosystem LTER, Massachusetts, United States - WE1602-90 | ecosystem: Environmental > Aquatic > Marine > Intertidal zone >...
TCAGGCGCGGTCGCGCCAACATGCAGAGCCAGCGGGACGCGTTCATGTCGGCGGGTGGCACGCTCGAGTTGACGGCGGATGCCCTTCACTTCGTGCCGAACTGGACCAACTTCGGCCTCGCCAGCGAGGTGACGATCCCGCTGCGGGAGATCGAAGCGGTGGTGCCTGTGCGACCTCGTCTGTACGGCCTGATCCCGTCGTTCTTGGACAACGGCCTCTTGATCCTGGGCAAGGATCGGCGTTTCGAATACGTCATCGGCCTGCGCAGCAGGACCGAGTGGATCGAGGCGATCGAGAGCGCAAGGGGACGTCTGTGGCCTGTGCTCGAGCGCTGGTGTGGCAAGTGCCTGATGGCCTTCTGACCTGACGGCCCAGCTGACGGGCCGCCCGGGCGAACCTGTTTCGGGTAACCTCGCGGGGTGATTGGAGAACGGACGCTGGAGCGGGCCACCGTATCGCGGGAGGCGGCGCAGACGCGCGCCCTGGGCGCGGCGCTGGCCCAGGCGGCTCGGCCGGGAGACCTGGTGAGCCTGGTGGGCGAGCTGGGAGCCGGCAAGACCCAGCTGGCCAAGGGGTTCGGGGCCGGGCTAGGGGTGACCGAGACGATCGTCTCGCCGAGCTTCGTGCTGATGGCCGAATACCGGGGCCGGCTGCCGATGTTCCACCTCGACCTGTACCGCCTGGCCGACGCGGCCGAGGCGACGGCGGGCGGGCTGGTGGACGAGCGCCAGGGCGAGGGCGTAACGCTGATCGAATGGGCCGAGCGGATGGCGGACGTCATGCCCGCGGCTCACCTGGACGTGCTAATCGAAGGCACGGGCGACGAGCCGCGAACGATCACCGTCCGAGCCGGTTCGGCCGAATACGAGCGCTACCTCGAGGTCCTGGCCGAAACCGCCGAGGAGGCGGCCGAATGAGCGGGCCCATCCTCGCCATCGACACCTCCGGCACGCGGGCGCTGGTCGCCCTGGGCTCGGCCGGCGGCGAGATGATCGCCGAGCGCCGCTGGCCGGCCGGCTATCGCCACGGCGAGGAGCTGCTGGCTCGCGTGGACGAGCTGCTGAAGGCCAACGGCACCGCCCTGGCGGACCTGGGCGGGATCGTGGTCGGAACGGGGCCGGGGGCCTTCACCGGGATGCGCGTCGGGATCGCCACGGCCAAGGCCCTGGCTCGCGGGCTGGGCATTCCCATCGCCGGAGTGGCCACGGCGGCCGCTCTGCTGCGCGGCGCCCGGTCGGCCGCAGGGCGGGACGCCACTTGCGTGCTGCTGCTCCCGGCCGGACCCTCGGATCGGGTGCTGGTCTCGGGCGAGGTGGCCGCTCTCGTGAAGGGCGGCGAGGAGCCGGAGGTACCCCCCGGCGCAGTCGTCGTGGCGGTTGACCTGCCCGGCCGCGCCCCGGAAGATGCTCTAGCCCGCGGTGAGCTGGCAGAGGCCGGGTTGTCGGCCGCTCTGCTCTCCATGGGAGCGAGCCGTATAGCCGCCGGAGGCGATGACGTGGCCCTGCTGGTGCCTGAATACGTGACCCTGCCGCGGGGCATCGGGGCGGTGAAGGGAGAGGTGCGATGGTCGCGGGACCGCCGCTAGGCCTCTTCATCGATCGCATGGCCCTGGACGACCTGGGCGCGGTCGAGGAGATCGAGCGCCAGTGCTTCACCACGCCCTGGCCGCCCAACGCCTACCGCTCCGAGCTGGAGAACAACCGCCTGGCGCACTACCTGGTGGCCCGCTTCGACGAGCAGATCGTGGGTTTCGCGGGGTTGTGGATGATGGTGGACGAAGCCCACATCACCACCTTCGCCGTGCGCCAGGGCTGGCGGCGCCAGGGGATCGGGGAGCGGCTGCTGCTGGCCCTGTTCGACATGGCCCGGGCCCGCCACGCCCAGGTGGCCACGCTCGAGGTCCGCCCGTCGAACGTCGCGGCCCGGCGGCTGTACGAGAAGTACGGCTTCGCCCTGACCGGCATCCGGCCGCGCTACTACAGCGACGACAACGAGGACGCCCTGATCATGACCACGCCGTCCATCGACAGCCGCGAGATGCGTGAGCTGGTGGCGCGTCTCCGGGCTTCCGTCGAGGAGCGGCCCCAGATCCAGCTTGGGGCGGACGGCCTGCCGATCGGGCGCAAGGCTGCGGAGGGCGCGCCCTCGGGCGAGCACGCCGAGAGCCTCGAGGCCATGGAGAGCATGGAGGGCATCGACGGCGGGCAGGCGAAGGCGCCGGACATCCTGCGGCCCAGCAACGTGAGTCGCCGCTCATGACCGATGGCGGGCTCATCCTGGCCGTCGAGACGAGCTGCGACGAGACGGCAATAGCCCTGGTCGAGGACGGGCGCACGGTCCGGTCCAACGTCGTGGCCAGCCAGGTGGCGATGCACGCCGCGGCCGGCGGGATAGTGCCGGAGGTCGCGGCGCGAGCCCACCTGCGCTGGATCGTGCCGGTCCTGGACGATGCCTGGGCGGCCGGCGGGGCCGGCTGGGACGACGTCTCGGCCGTGGCGGTCACGGAAGGCCCGGGCCTGGCCGGGTCGCTGCTGGTGGGCATCAACTTCGCCAAGACGCTGGCCTACGTCCACGACAAGCCGCTGGTGCCGGTGAACCACTTGGAGGGGCACCTCTACGCGGCCTGGCTGGCGGACGACTCGCGCGAGCTGGCGGAGCCCGTCTTCCCGGCCGTGGCCCTGATCGTCTCGGGCGGCCACACCTTCCTGGTGGAGATGCGCGACCACCTGGACTACAAGCTGCTGGGCGAGACGGTGGACGACGCGGCGGGCGAGGCCTTCGACAAGGTGGGCCGGCTGCTGGGGCTGCCGTACCCGGGCGGGCCGGCGGTCATGAAGGCGGCCGAGGGGGCGAAGCGCCACGACGTTCGCTTCCCGCGGGCCTGGCTGGGCGAGACGTTCGACTTCAGCTTCAGCGGCTTGAAGACGGCGGCGCGGCGGATGATCGCCACCGAGACGGGCGGGGAGGGGACGGATGTCGGCGAGACGCTCCTGCCCGAGGATCGGGTGGCGGAGATGGCCGAGGGTTTCCAGGACTCGGTGGTGGATGTCCTGGTCACCAAGACGGTGCGGGCGGCGGTGGCGGCGGGGGCCCGGTCGGTGGTGCTGGGCGGCGGCGTCGCCGCCAACCGCGTGCTGCGCGATCGGCTGGCCGAGGAGGCGCGGTCGGCGGGGATCCCGCTGGTGGTGCCGCGGCCGGCGCTGTGCACGGACAACGCGGCCATGATCGGGGCCGCGGCGGCGCGGCGGTACGAGGCCGGCGTGCGAGCCGGGCTGGACCTGGACGCCAGGCCGTCGATGCCGCTGGCGCGGCGATGAGCGAGGCGGAGGGGTCCGGCGCACATTCGGCCGGCACTGGCCGGACCGGCACTGGCCGGGCCGGCACGGCTCGGGCGCCGCGCCTGGATCCGCTGGCCGTTCGTCGCCAGCTGCGCCAGGAGGGCCTGCGGGCCCGCCACTCGATGTCGCAGAACTTCCTGGCCGATCCGGACGTGCTGCAGTCGATCCTGGACCTGGCCGAGCCGGGGCCCGGACGGCGGGTGCTGGAGATCGGTCCCGGGTTGGGCATCCTGACCGGGGGCCTGCTGGGGGCCGGGGCTTCGGTCGTGGCGGTGGAGCTGGACCGGCGGCTGGCGGAGCGGCTGGCCCGCGAGCAGGCAGAGGCGGTGGCTTCGGGCGCCTTGAGGGTCGTCCAGGGCGACATCCTGGACCAGGATGTGGGGTCGCTGGTGGAGCCGCCCTACGAGGTGGTGGCGAACGTCCCCTACCACATCACCAGCCCCATCCTGCATCGCTTCCTGGGCGAGGCGCCCCGGCCGGAGCGGCTGGTGCTGATGGTCCAGCGCGAGGTGGCGGAGCGGATCTCGGCCGCGCCCGGCGCGATGAGCTACCTCTCGGTCTTCGTCCAGTTCCACGCCACGGTCCGGGTGGCCTTCGCGGTTCCGCGCGAGGCCTTCGAGCCGGCGCCGGAGGTCGAGTCGGCGGTGGTGGAGATCGTGCCGTTCGAGGCGGCCGAGGCCCGGGGGGCGCTGGGGGCGACGGCGGAGCGGCCGGCCCGGCTCTCGGCGGCCGAGGAGGACGATCTCTGGCGGGTGGTGCAGGCGGGATTCCGGGAGCGGCGCAAGATGCTGCGCAACGTCCTGGGCCGACAGCTGCCCGTGCCGGGGCCGAAGCTCGACGCCGCGCTGGCGGAGTGCGGCATCGCCGGAGACAGGCGCCCTCAGACCCTATCGGTGGGGGAGTGGCTGGAGCTGCGCCGGGCGCTCGGGCCGCGGCAGGGGGAATCGAGAGGGCAGCGGTCGTGAACGGGCAGGTCTCGCGCGAGGCGCCGGCCAAGCTGAACCTGACCCTGGCTGTGCTGGGGCGCCGCACCGACGGCTTCCACGACCTGCACTCGGTGATGGTCCCTCTGGCTCTGGCCGATACGGTCACCCTGGCCGTGGCCGCGGGCATCGGCAAAGACACACTGCGCGTCATGGGCGTGGCGGGAGCGCTGCGGGTCACGCCGGACAACCTGGTTCTGCAGGCGATCGCCGCAACCCGAAGGGCCGTTCGAACGACCTGGCCGGGCGCGCCCGAATCGCCGCCCTTGCTGACGGCCCGCCTGACCAAGCGCATCCCCGTCGCTGCCGGCCTCGGCGGGGGGAGCAGCGATGCCGCCGCGGCCCTCGACGCTGCCCTGGATGCCTGGGGGGCGACGCTGCCCCGCGACGTGGCGAGATCGGTCGCGGCCTCCATCGGTTCGGACGTGCCCTTCTTCCTGGCCGGGGGAGCGGCTCTGGTCACCGGCCGTGGCGAGCACGTGGAGCCGCTGCCGCCTTTCCGGGGAGTGGCCCCGGCCGTGCTCCTGGTCACGCCCCAGCTGCAGGTTCCGACGCGGGCTGTCTTCGCCGCCTATGCCGCCGGCGCCCGGTCGCCCGGCGGCTCCGCCCGCGTCCTGAGCGAGCGGCTGACGGCCGGGATACGCAACGGCATGACGGCCGAGGCCCTGGCGGAGCGAGCCGCCGATCTCGTCACGGCCAACGATCTCCTGCCCGCCGCGCTGGTCGTGGTCCCGCGGCTGGGTGAGTTCCGGCAGGCCCTCTCGGGCCTCCTCGGCCTGCCCGTCGGCCAGTCCGGCTCGGGGCCCACGGCCTGGGTCCTGTGCCCGTCGCTTTCGGCCGCCCGCAAGGCCGCCGCGCTCGTCCGCCAGTCGGCCGCTTCGGCTCTGCCTCAGCTCGGCGACGGACCGCCGTTTGTGGCTGCCACCAGCATCGTCTCGGGGGCACAATGACCCCAGCGCCCGACGAACCCAGGGAGGAGAACCGCCAGTGCCACGCCAGGCCATAACCGCGTCCGGAGCCCCGGCCGCCATCGGACCCTACAGCCAGGCCATCGCCATCGACGGCTTCTTGTTCTGCTCCGGATCGCTGGGCATGGACCCTGCGACCGGCAACCTGCTCGAGGGGATAGAGGCTCAGACGGAACGGGCTCTCTCGAACCTCGAGGCCGTCCTCCAGGCCAACGGCATGTCGATGGGCGATGTCGTCAAGACCACGGTCTTCCTGAGCGACCTGGGCCACTTCGCGGCCATGAACGCCGTCTACGCGACTCACGTCATGGATCCGGCCCCGGCCCGCAGCACCGTTCAGGTCGCCGGCCTGCCCAAGGGAGCGCTGGTGGAGATCGAGGCCATCGCCCGCCGCATCTGACCGTAGGCCCCGCTACGTGCTACCGTCAGAGCAGATGAACGAGCCGCCTCCAAGTATCCTGCCGGTCGTGCTTGCCGCTGGGCTCGGCACGCGCATGAAGTCGAGCAAGCCCAAGGTATTGCACGAGCTGTGCGGCCGGCCGATCCTGGCCTACGTGCTCGACGCGGCCGAGAAGGCGTGCGGCTCGCGGCCGCTTGTCGTCTACTCGCCGCCCACGGCAGCCATCGCCGAAGCCTTCAGGGATCGAGCCGCTTTCGCCCTGCAGGAGGTTGCCAGGGGCACGGCGGACGCGGTGAAGGCAGCCCTGGCCGAGGCCGGCTCCGAGGCGACCGAGCTCCTGGTCCTCAACGGCGACGTCCCCCTGGTCGACCCGGACGTGCTGGCCGAGCTGATCGAGTTGCGCCGGGCGCGCGCCGCGGCCGTGGCCCTCGTGGCCGTCCAGACCCTCGAGCCGGACGGTCTGGGCCGCGTGGTGCGCGTGGAGGACGAGGGCGACGTGCTGCGGATCGTGGAGCAGAAGGACGCAACGCCCGAGGAGCTGGAGATCGACGAGATCAACGCCGGGCTCTACGCCTTCGACGCCGCCTGGCTTCGCTCGCGGATCGGCGACGTGGCCGCCTCCCCGGTGTCGGGTGAGTTCTACCTGCCGGCCCTGGTGGAACTGGCCCGCGCGGACGGCCGCCCGGCCGTCTCCCTGGACGTGATGGACGACGGCACCCTGATGGGCATCAACGACCGCTCGCAGCTGGCCGAGGCCGAGTTCCAGCTGCGGGTCGCCGTCAACGAGGGCCACATGAAGGCCGGAGTGACGATGATCGACCCGAGTACCGCCTTCGTGGACGTCGGGGTCGAGCTGGGGACGGACGTCACGCTCGAGCCGAACGTCTCGCTGCGCGGCCGAACGCGCATCGGTGACGGCACCTTGGTCGGCACCGGAAGCGTGATCGCCGGCAGCACCATCGGCCGCAACTGCGTCATCCGGTCCAGCCTGGTCGAGGGCTCGGAGGTCGCCGACGACTCGGAGGTCGGACCGTTCGCCCACTTTCGGGCAGCCGGCTCGGGAGAGCCGGCCCGATGAACGACGTCATCGTCGAGCTGCTCGTCATCCTCATCCTGGTCTCCGTCGAGGCCGTCTTCGTCGCCGCCGAGATCGCCCTGGTCACGATCAGGACCAGCCGGGTCGAGCAGCTGATAGACGAAGGCCACCGCGGGGCGCGCCTGGTTCGCCGCCTGACGCAGGACCCCAGCCGCTTCCTGGCCGTCATCCAGGTCGCCATCACCTTCGTCGGCTTCCTCTCGTCCGCCTACGCCGCCGTGAACCTGACCACCCGCCTCGACACGTTCTTGCAGCCGGCTATCGGCGGGGCGGCGGGCGGAGTAGCCCTGCTCCTGATAACGATCCTGCTGGCAGCCTTCACGATCGTCTTCGCCGAGCTGGTGCCCAAGACCCTGGCCCTGGCGCACACCGATCGCTACGCCCTGGCCCTGGCCGTCCCGGTCGATGTGACCGGCCGGCTGCTGAGCCCGGTCGTGGTCCTGCTGTCATGGCTGACCCGGGTGATCGCCGCCGGCTTCGGAGCGGACGTGCAGAAGAGGGCCCAGATCTCCACCGAGGAGCTGAAGCTGATCGTGGAGCGGGGAGGGGAGGAGGGCATCCTCGAGGCGGAAGAGGAGCAGATGATCAGCGCCGTGATCGAGCTGGGAGAGCGGCGCCTGCACGAGGTCATGGTGCCGCGGACCGAGATGACGGCCCTGCCGCTCTCGGCCACCCTGGACGAGGCGCTCGACTGCTTCATCAGCGGGGGCCACAGCCGCATCCCCGTCTACAAGCGCTCCGTGGACGAGATCATCGGCGTCCTGTACGCCAAGGACCTGCTGCCGTTCCTCAAAGGCGGGGCCTCGGTCAAGAGACCGGACTGGCACAAGCTCCTGCGAACGCCACTGTTCGCGCCCGAGTCGATGTCGATCGACGACCTGCTGCACAAGCTGCAGGGGCGCAAGGTCCACCTGGCCATCGTCCTCGACGAGTACGGCGGCACCGCCGGGCTGGTCACGATCGAGGATCTCCTGGAGGAGATCGTGGGTGAGATCCAGGACGAGTACGACGCCGAGGAGCCGATGATCGTGCGGCTCTCGGACGACCAGGCGCGGATCGACGGCCGCGCCTCGGTGGACGACCTGGGCGAGCTGTTCGGTGTGGAGTTGTCCCAGCTCGAGGACGCCGAGGAGTACGACACGATCGGCGGCCTGGTCTACCACCGGGTCGGCGGAGTGCCCAAGCCGGGCGATCGCATCGAAATCGCCGAGCACGGCCTGACGCTGACGGTCGAGACGACGGACGGCCGCCGCGTCGGCAAGGTGCTGGCGGTCCGCGAGCGCCGCGGCGAGGAAGTCGAGCGGGAGGGCGACTAAGCTAGGCCCCGGTCGGCGTCTGGGAGGTACGGCAATGGGCAACTGGCGCTGGGCGACCTGGCTGATCGTCGGCTGGACGGTCCTGATGGCCGTCTTGATGGTCTTCGCGATCTACCCGGAAGTCCCCAACACGGAGTCCTACAATCCGCCGCCCGGAGATGACACGGCGGCCTATCAGGCCGGGGTCGCCTTCGGCGTGGCGTTGATCTACTGGGCCATCGGCATGGTCGTCCTGGGCCCCGTCTGGTTCGTCACCCGCAAGCGGGCGCTGTGCCCGGTGTGCGGCAAAAAGGTCAGCCCGAAGGCGACGATGTGCGGCCGCTGCGGCTACATGCCCGGGATGGCCTTTCCTCGGGGGGCATATCCGGCACAGCAATACGGCTGGCCCCCGCAGCAACAGGGGTGGCCCCCACAGCAACCGCCTCAGGCCGGCTGGCCGCCCCAGGCCCAGCAGCCTGGCTGGTCCCCGCAGCTGTCTCCACCGCCCCAGCAATATGGCTGGCCGCCCCAACAGCCCCCGCAACCGCCCCAGGGCGGCTGGCCACCGCCGCCGGCTCCGCCTCCCACCAGCGAGCAGTAGCCGGCGCAGCGACGCGAACGAGGATCGTCAGGAGGACAGTCGAGATGGCGAAATGGCGCTGGCCCAGCTGGGCGATGCTCGGCCTGACCGCGGCCTACATCCTGGCCATCGTCTGGTTCATAGCGGGCATGCGGGGCGACGCGTATGGGGCCGGCCAGCGAACGGGGATGCTGTTCTGGCTCTGGGTTATCGGAATGGTCGTGCTGGGTGTCGTCTGGAACAACACCAAGCCCAAGCCGTGTCCGAAGTGCGGCCAGCCTGTCCCATCCGGGGTTGCCACCTGTCCCAGCTGCGGCGCGTCCGTGGTGGCGACGCCCGCGCTTGCGTCTTGCCCTCGCTGCGGTCAGCTGGTGTACCAGTCAACGCCCAGCTGCCCTCGCTGCGGGTACGTGCCGGGGCAGCCGGTCGAGTCGCAGCCCCCGTCGCCGCCTCAGGCCGGCGGGCCACCGCCAGCTGCCGCCAGCGGGGAGTAGCCGGAGCGCAGCGCCGGGCGCGGCTCAGGCTTTGATGACGCCCAGGACGATGCCGCGGATCGACTCCAGCACCTCGCCGTGGACGACCCCAGCGGCCTCCAGCTCGCCCAGGGCCCTGTCGCGGTGTTCGCGGGCTTGCTCCCGGGTGTAGTCGCGGCCGCCCAGCCGCTCGATCAGCGCGACCGCTTCGGCGACCTGGTCCGCAGTCGGTTCGGGCGTCTGCCAGATCTCGCCCAGGCGCGCCCGATCGTTCGCGCCGGCATGTTCGAAGGCGTAGATCACCGGCAGGGTCATCTTGTGCCGGGCCACGTCCGTCGGCTCCTTGCCGGTCTCGGTCTGCTCGCCCCAAATGCCCAGCAGGTCGTCGTTGAGCTGGAAGGCGATGCCCAGCGCCCAGCCGAAGGCGCGATAGCGGCCGACGACCGCCTCGTCGTCCGTGGCCAGGACCGCACCGGCCTCGACCGAAGCCGCGATCAGGGCCGCCGTCTTGCGGCCGATCATGTCGAAGTACAGCTCCACCGACATCGGCTCGGCTCGCTCGCTGGCCCAGATGTCGATGTACTGGCCCTCGCACAGAGCCAGGCAGGTGTCGTCGTGGAGGCGCATCAAGCGCAGGACCTTGGCGTCCGGGAAACCCAGGTCGGTCAGCCGGTGGAGGGCCTTGCGGCTCAAGGTGAACAGCATGTCGCCGGCGTTGATCGCCTGGGGGATGCCGTGCATGGCCCACAGCGTCAGCCGGTGGCGCCGCTCACGATCGCCGTCCTCGATGTCGTCGTGGACCAGGCTGAAGTTGTGGCCCAGCTCCACGGCCGCCGCCCCGGGCAAGGCATTCCGATAGTCGCCCGCTATCGAGGCGTAGGCTAGTAGCCCCAGGAGCGGCCTCATGCGCTTCCCGGAGGCGCCACTGCCGTCCAGGCCCATGTGGTAGCGCATCATCTCGAACAGCCCGGCGGTGGGCGCCTCGTGGTCGTCGAGCAGGCGCATGATCTCGCGCTCGGTCTCGGCCGTCAGTTCGGAAAGGGCCATGGGCGTCTGCACGGCCGGATCATAGCAAGCCGCTTTCGGAATCTGGCTCGGCGGGGGCGGGCGGCGCGGTCAGACGATCATGTTCCGCAGCAGCTCCAAGCCGCGGGTGGCGGCGGTGGGCACCTCGCGACCTCGCACGCTGTAGGTGAATGTCATCTGGCCATCGAACGTGGCGACGTCCAGGATCCGATGCGTCGGGCCGGTGGCGGCGAAGAGAGGGCCGTAGAACGACTCCACGCGCAACGGGCCGAACGTCGCCGGAAGATCCACGCGGCCGATGTTGCTTATCGAGAGGTCGTAGGCGGTGTGCCACCCGCGCGCGGGGAACTTGCCGGTCAAGGTGGACACGACCAGGAACGTGGCGAAGTTGTCGCGGTCGCGCATGCCGGCCAGGGCTTTCGCGGCGCCCCGGGCCACGTCCCACAGATCGCGGCCCGGCGCGCAGTCCACGTCGATCTCGTTGAGGCCGATGAAGCAGCCGTAGGCGTCGCTGACCGGGCGGGCCAGGCGGGGCCGAAGGTCCACCGGGATCTCGGCGCGCCTGATCGGCTGAGTGGGTTCCTGCTCCGCGAACGGCGTCAGGAAGGCGGCACACAGGGCGGCCTGGATGGTCACGCCCTCGGCCCGGCAGCGGGCGACGAGAGCCGAAGTCTCGGCCCCGGTCAGGTTGAAGGGCGTGATGAGGACGGGCTCGGCCTGGGGCAGGGCGGTTGCCGCGATGCCGCTTGAGGGGTCGGCGCCTTCATCGGCGGGCTCGCCCGGCGGCTCGTCCTGCGGCTCGTCCTGCGGCTCGTCTTCGGGCGGCGGCCCGATCGGCGGGTAGTCGGCGGCGTCCTCGCGGATATGCTCGGCGATCTCCGGCGGCACTAGGTCGGGCAGGGGCGGGGAGTCGATCGGCAGGGCGTCCTGCG
>Ga0307422_1001785_pt1 | contig 11063 bp, 13 predicted proteins | sample SalMarWE160290MG_FD_202153 | JGI IMG/M metagenome (GOLD analysis project Ga0307422, IMG submission 202153) | Salt marsh sediment microbial communities from the Plum Island Ecosystem LTER, Massachusetts, United States - WE1602-90 | ecosystem: Environmental > Aquatic > Marine > Intertidal zone >...
GGTGCCGGTGGCACTCATCAGGCACAATTTGAAAACGGCAGGAATATAAAGGGATGAATATTTGAAGATGTTGAAGGAAGCATAAATCAGCTCCTGCCAATCATGTCTGGGCCAGAATTATTCAGCAGAGGGGAATATTCAACTGCGGAACCATGCTTGTATCTAACGGGATTGACCACGCACATATCCAATAGAAACAATACCCCCACGGTTTAAACCTCCCAAAGAGATGCTGGTTTTTGCCCTTCTGGCGTCCTCCGCCCCGTGGAATGATTCTTATATATAAAACTCACTCTTACATTTGAAGCTGTCTTTATAAAGAGCATGGTTTATTCTACCGGTTCGGAGCCTATTCCTCCGGGGTCAGCAGAAGGGCAAAAGAATTCTCAGCCTTTGCGTTCTTTGCGGCTCTAGTCCCGCTTCCAGCGGGACGGGCGGTGAAACAGAAAAAACCATAAAAACCTTGACAAAACCCTTTACTGAGAGGTAGTTACAATTACCATTAAATTACCTTTATACATCAGCAGCCAAAATATGAAAAAATCTCATTTCTATAGCGGCCTGCTTCTCACTCCCCTCCCCTTCTCCGCAGATTTCGCCTCTCTCCTCCCTACTCCTTCCGCTCACGACGCACAAAATAACCAGGCCGTACTTTACACAATATTTAAAAATATGCACCGGATCCCCGGGTGGCAATTCGATGACCTCGCCCTCCTCAAGGCCATCAAAGACAGTGCCACCCGCCTCTGGCAGCACTACTACCTAAAAAGAAAAATCATTAGGCTAGAGGAATGGAGAAGAGAATCGTAAATCGAAAACAGATCAGGTGTATTGGAATTATTTAAAAATTATCCAATATATTTGAATTAATTCCCCTATCTTAATAATTGGATGAAAGGAGGAGAATATGTCGATCAACTACAGCAGTTACCACTTCACAGACCCTGTCAGTGCTGCGTCATGGGATCCGCCTTACAGGTCGGGAATATACGCGATCCTCACACCAGACTCATCCATCAAACCAAAGCCCTATCGGGTACTCTACTTTGGTGAGAGTGAGAACATGTCGGATCGTGGATTCTGGAAAGGGCATCACAGATATCGCTGCTTCATCTCAGAGGCTGCCTCAGAATCGAATCTAAACATCGCGGTGTATCTAATGCCAAATTCAACTTCTGAGGAGAGAAGAAAAATCGAGCAGAAGCTGGTCAATGATTATGATCCTCCCTGCAATAGAGGATGATATGCAAACAAAACTTCTGATTATCGCAGGAGCTGGATGCACACTGAGTGATGCAATGAATCAACCAATTAGCAATCGCCCTCCTTTGGATCGCGGCTTTTTCAGAGATGTTTCTCGCACAAATTACACAGAATTCGATATAATAAGAAATTATTTACGAACTAATTATGATTTTGATCCAACAGAACGAGATCGAGATAGCCTTGAGTCAGTTATGGCTATCATATATGCTGATCTTCATAATCCTACTTTGGCAGAGCAAGCTTTAGAAACTTTTCGCGGATTGATAACGCTTTTTAACCGAAGAATTGCCCAGACTACAAATAATCTTTATCCTACAAACCGTTTTAAACTTTATAGAATATTAGCAGGAGCTTTAGATTATGGAATATCGCCAGAGGAAATAACCATCATAACTTTCAATCAAGATATCCAAATTGAAAAAATTCTTCAGAAATTACAAGCCACAGGCCGGAAAAAGCGCTGTGGTCGCATTTTCAATTTCCCATTCTGTTACAATATATCAAATGCCTCTGGCCGCCTAAGCAGCCCTCCAAAAAGAATAGGGAAATTCGAAAAAGGAGACCAGTATGAAGCAGGAATACGTTTGTTAAAGCTTCATGGCTCCCTTAATTGGTATTCTATCCACAATAGCAAAAAGATTCCGAAGAACTCTATTTTGAACTCCTCTCGCAAATTTCAGATCACTCCGAGAGCTACAATAGAACCTGACATGACTTTCACCGCCAAACGTAAGCGATATACATTTCCTTTAGTAATTCCACCTGTTACTCATAAAGCAGGTATATTACACCAAGATTTGCATCCAATCTGGAATATGGCTGAAACAGCACTTAAATATGCCATTGAAATCGTGGTCTTTGGTTATTCTTGTCCAGCTAACGATTTTGAAAGTGCTAACTTGATCAGAAGAACAGTTCATTTGAACCAAAACCTTAAGGAATTTAGCGTCATAGATCCAACCCCAGAGGTATTTCAAAGATATGTCGATCTTGCTGGTATTGATAGATTATATTATTTTAAAAAACCAGAGAGTTATCTTAAAAGTTAACTTTATGAGTGAAATAGAGAACAGGCTGATGCCTTAATTAAAAAGGGCTAGGTCACAACATGCATCTATCCAATTTCTCAAAGACAGTCCATTTTTCTTAAAAAAGGAGGAAAAAAATGCCTGAAAGTCGCTCCCATAAAACTGCAGCTAACCGCATTGCGAAGAAGTTGAATGCTGAATATAACTCTGGAGAGGGTGTTGACATCAAGTCCCCTAAAGCAACGGTGGAAGTAGAGACACCGGAAACGGTGCCCGGTGCCCCTAGCCAGTTACGAGGCTACCGTGGACCAGTCTATATTGCTGGCACAAATCAAGAAGCCATCAATAAGGCTCTTGAAATAACATCTAAAACGACGATCGGTGTCATGGATAATAAGGGAAATATTTTAAAACCATCGACACGCAAGAGATAAAGAAAAGGAATCAGATCTCAACATCAACTAACCAATTTCTCAAAGACAGCCCTTAATATATTGAATTGATTTACCTTTAAACCATTTACCCTATCAACATCTTCATGACGATACGCCTTTTCAGCAGTGCAATATTGATGGACTCGTAAAAAGTCTCAATAGCATGTCATTTCGAGCGAAGCGAGAAATCTTATCAATATAACATGCTGAAAATACAAGATTTCTCCTTGCAGTCGAAATTACAAATTCAAGGGATACGACTTTTTACGAGTTTGTCAATATTGTGGACACATCTTAAAAAAGTAATCTGATCCACGGAAAATTACATGGAATCACCACTAAAACTTCTGCTTATTGGCAGCCTCATTTCCCTTATTTCTGCTATAATTGGAATCATTCTTCAGTACGTCTTAAATATGCGGAGAATGTTGCACGAATCAAAGCTACACCCGTCTCATATTCTTTACGATAAACAAATTGAGTTCCTTGATGCCCTGTCCCCCCTTTTTGACGAGCTCAACGGCTACATCACGAGGATTGATGTTTGGCTGTGGGAAAAAGGTGAGAAGGCAAAAGCCGAGGTAGAGCAAGCAGTTAAAAACACTTCTTGCTTGGGGAATTTGCAGCAGCTTATCCAACGATACTACCTGTATCTCCCTTCCGAACTTCTGGACCGCCTGAACAGGCTCGAAAGCGAGTGTTGGTCCTTATCCAACAGGCCTGACCTAGACAAGACATATACTTGCATCAACTTACTGTTCGAAACACAGAATGCAGTCCGGGAGTTCCTAGGGGTGGATAAGTTGTCCCAGGATCTTATGAAGGCAATCGGGCGAAAGCCGTTAAAAGTTGAAAAGGAAGACAGTAATTAGGTGGTCAAAACAAGTCATAAATGGGGATCAGGTCGCAACAATCAACTAACCAATTTTAATAAGGTAACCCTTACTCTTGCTTTAAACGCTTTACCTTATCAACAGCCGTAAATAATTAGCCTTTATAGGCGGTAATATTTATTTAGCTCTCGGGGAGGTAGATCATGGAAGCTTCTGAGCGAGCAGCACAAATATGGGCGGTACTTGCTCTCGCCTCAAAGAATCGACAGGTGCTAACCTATGATATTCTTTCAAAATTGATTGGCGTTCCTAGACACGGCCTCGGTCAACTTCTCGAGCCAATCCAATCATACTGTTTAAATAATAAATTGCCACCTCTCACTATCCTTGTTGTTAGCGAAAGCACTGGAATGCCGGGCGAGGGATTTATCGCAGTTCAATATATCCCTAAGACACAAATGGAAGTTTTTTCTTTCGACTGGCTTGCTCACGGAGCACCATCTCCTAAGGATTTTGAAAATGCTCTTTCACGTAGGCAATGACGTAAAGGCATTAGCTGGTACACTATCGCCTACCATGAACTATAAACAAACCTAATGACGAGGTTTACCATCGCTACTGGAGCTAGAATTTATCCAAATCGGGAGTTCGTAGTATACATCCTTTATTTACTCGGGGGTGACACGAAGCGCGTTCACACTGAGGATATCGCTTTGAAATGCTTCGAGCTTTTTCCAAGCTCATTCTCTTGGGTGAAGTACCCCGATTATCCAGACAAGGACATTGTACGTGTCGCCCTTACTGACGCTCGGAAAGAAAGCTATGGTGGACGTGTTGAAGGCCGCGCGGGAACAAAGCGCGGTCTCTCCGCCAAAACTAATCGCGAGCCTATAGAAGATGGTTGGATACTTACGTCACGTGGTATCGAGTGGGTTCGCGAAAACCTTAAAGACCTTGAACGCATTGCTGGTTCAAGCCGATTGAAAGAGCATCGGCAAAAATTACTCATACAACTCAAAAAAATTCGCGAACATCGATTATTTATCCAATATGCAGACAGTATCGAACTATTCTATCCAATGATTGGAGATATTGCTGACCTTCTTCGATGCCGTGTTGACGCCGAGCCCGAGATCTGGCAAAGCCGATTCGATAGAATCCGACGCCAGGCTGAGTCCGCTGGGCAGGATGATGTCCTCGATTTCATAAACAAGTGTGAGCAAGCATATCGTGAACAACACTAAAGCTTGCTACGGAGGTAGTATCATGGCAGAGAAACAGGTTCGTTCTATTAGTGCTCATAGGCGTGCACTGATTCAGGCAGCAAAGCACTCTGTCCGAGACATCTTTGATGCAATCGTTGAGCTAGTAACTAATTCAGACGATCGTTATCAAATTCTTGGTACAGAAGGTGTGATCGATATTGAGATAGAACGTCGACGTGGTAAGACACCTAGCGTACTAATCGTTCGGGACTTCGCCGATGGGATGAATGCGGCTATAATGGAAAAGAAGCTTTCTTTTATTGGGGGGCGGGATAGCGGATTGGACAAGGGAGAGGCTGTTCGGGGAACTCACTCGAGAGGCGCAAAAGATGTCGCAGCCCTCGGTCGGATCGTGTTCCAATCCATTGCGGGCGATGGCAAATTCCACTCTTGCGAAATCACTCCATATTTTGAGTTCATTCTTCATGAGTCTCAAGAAATCACTCCCAAGATCCGAAGAGCTCTCGGCATCCCAAAAGGTACCGGGACACTCGTCAAGATTGAACTCGATCATACCCAAAGAGTTCCCCAATACGACAACCTGAAGGATCAAATATGCAGGCTTACGAGCTTAAGAGGCGTTCTAGCAGATAATAGACGTAAGGTCGTACTTCGGGACATCGGAAAAAATCGTAAGGATGTCCTTAGTGCTCCATTTGTAGAAAGCATTGTCCGACTGAAGGAGCAGTTGATAATACCCAATTACCCAGATGCAAAGGCAAAGCTTATCATCTGCCGCGCCAAGAAACGGTTTGATAAGGAACCCCAGAGGTTTAGGCTTGGCGGCATATTGGTTGAGTCAAAGCGCGCGATCCATGAGGCAACGCTTTTGGATAGTGGGCTAGAATCAAACCCGCATGCTTTTTGGTTTTACGGAAGGCTCGTTTGTCCTTACATCGATGAACTTTGCAATCAATTCGATGATCGGTTTGAAGCCAAACTACCACCAGAAGAGCATAATCCCACTTATCTTCTTGATCCAGCTAGAAGGTCCGGATTAACCCGGGAGCATCCATTTGTCAGAGCTCTTTTTGGAGAAGCACTCAAACGGCTCAGGCCACTCGTTGAAGAGGAACGAAAGCGTGAGGAGCATGAGAAATCGAGGATCGAAAGCGAGGCTACTCGAAAACGACTCAATGCACTCGGGAAGGCCGTACTCAATTTCATGCAGGACTTTGGAGAAGAGGAGGAACCAGCTAGGGATCCAAATGGCAAACATCCCGAAAGCCACTTCTTGGAGCGTGGCTATGCCCTCTCCCCTCCTTTTACGCAAATGATTGTTGGCCACTCGAGGTTATTCTGGTTAAACGTCCGTCAAGACATATTTCCTGAGTTGGAGGTAGGATCGACGGTTCAGATCGAATGTCTCTCCCAAGATTTAAGTTCCGATAAGCGTTATTGCGGTCTCGAGCCTCACCCTACTAGGGAAAATGTACTCCGCGCGATTTGGAAAGTTAAAGCTATTCATCCTACTCAAGCCACAGCAATTCGAGTGCGAGTAGGCCCAATCACTGATGAGTCGATCATTGAGATACTGGAAAGTGAAGCTGATAAGTATCGTGATGTTAGTAAGTTGTGCTTTAGCGCGAAGCGGTACAGTATGCGCACTGATCAGAAGAGGAAGAAAATACGCATCCTTGCCCCACTAATTCTTGTGCCTGAATCAACGTCTATCGACGTTAACACTGACTCAAAACATTTCGAAGTGACAGGGCATAAAGTTCTGCATCCATATGCTGAGCTTAATGTTGCTACTTGCGAGCTTGGCATAAGATGTGACGGGAAGGAAGCATCTGGCACCCTATTTGCTGAACTTGGCGATGATATAGCAAAAGCTAGCATTTCATCCCACGTCCCTCTAGGTGCTGATCTCGCAATTAAATTAGAAGATATCGACTTGGTGAACCAGAGATACCGATGGCGGCAAAATGTGCTGGAAATTGCTGCTCGTCATCCTTCACTCATACGCTATCTCGGAGATAAGCAGCATAATTTCCCAGGACAAGAGTCTCGACACTTCCGAGTGCTGGTAGCTGAAGTAGTGGCGGATGCAGTTTGCGCGTTACTTTTAAGACGACATGTTCAAGCAAACCCTGGAGAATACGAGGATGCAGACTGGGATACTTACTATGCCCAATATAGTAAGTATATGACTAAATTCTTACCTTTAGCGCATGAGCTCCAATGCCCGGAAAACTAAACAGGGGATAGGGTGTCAGGTCGCAACATTCAACTAACCAATTTTCAAAGACAGCCCTTAATATACCGAATTGTTGTGCTTTTTAAGCCTTTTGCCTTAACAATAACGGCGGACTAATTTCACTTTTTCAGCGGTATACTATTATGTGCGTCAAGTATTATTTCTGTCTAATCTGACCTTATCCATTCTATGGCGGAACACATGAATACCTCTTTATCAAATAATCCCTTGCTTCCAAAAAAATACTTCATTTTCATCATATCCATCATCGTGGCAGTGCAGACGGTAGGGTGGGATATTCTATGATCACTCGCCTTCGCCAGGATGCCCCGCACGGACGCGCGGGGAGGAATGGCGACAGGCGACCGCGCCGTAGCTCGTAGAGCGAAGGCGGGTTGGTTTCGGCGCAGTTCCGCTTGGCTTTACTTTACCACAGATGCCCCGCACGGAAGCGCGGGGAACTTCACTTAAAAAAAGGGGCTGTCAGGGCGCAACATTCAACTACCCAATTTCTCAAATATAGCCCTTACTCTATTGATTTACTTTAAAACCTTTGCCTTATTAGCATCTGCAAATTAATTGGCCCTTTCGGCGCAACAGAATTATGTTGAACGGCAGCGATAGTGCCCAGTTTGGGGTGTGTCGTTGAAGAAAGCTTTCTCAGTGTGGGGTAAGTTGTGGGGCTCTGGGGATTGGATTATTTGACAGGCTTTGTTTTACTTGGAACATGTTTTCCTTGCTTTATTCTAGATTCTAGAATATAGAACAGCCATGAACCTGTTGCCTCAAGATGTCCTGATCACGATTAAGTTGGCTGTCTCCTCTCCTGTAGGCTGGACGTATAACACAATTGCCTACGAGCTTGGTATGAGCCCATCCATGGTGTTCAACGGTGTTAAGCGTGCAACAAAAGCCCGCCTTTTCGATTCCAATCGTAACCGGCCCCGGCGCAAGGCATTGGAGGAGTTCTTGATCCACGGCGTGAAATACGCGTTTCCACCTGACATTGGGACTATGACTCGAGGCATCCCAACCGGATTTGCTTCTCCAGCCATCCGCGGCCACCTTTCATACAACTCGGAGGAGATCTACGTCTGGCCTTACCCTGAGGGGAATGACAGAGGGATTAGCTTTTCACCTCTTTACAAATCCGTGCCAGACATAGCCATGAAAGACGAAAGGCTCTATCAAGCCTTGGCCCTCGTCGATGCTCTCAGGCTGGGCAGAGCCAGGGAGAACCAACTCGCAGAGAAACTCCTTACCGACATGTTGAGCTACAATGCATAGCCATAAATTTCAGAACGTCGAAAGAGTGCTAGCTGTTGCCCGCCAGCTTGAAGAGCTCACGCAGGTGGTAGTCTTTGCGGGCGGAGCTGCGACTGGACTTCTTATAACGGACCCTGCCATTCCAGATGTCCGGCCTACCATTGATATCGACGTCATCGTTGAGGTAATTACTCTTACGGATTACTACCGGTTGCAACAACGCCTCCGTGAGAAGGGATTTCAGGAATCCATGGAGGAAAGAGTCATCTGTCGATGGAGGTACAAAGAAATATTGCTCGATGTTATGCCGACCGAGAAACGGATTCTTGGTTTTTCCAACCGCTGGTATGCTGACGCTTTTCGTGATGCTCAGGATATGGTCATCAAAGGAATAGCTATCAGGCTGATCAAAGCTCCCTACTTCCTTGGCACCAAACTCGAGGCATTCTATGGTAGGGGGAAAGGCGACTATATGGCTAGCCATGACATTGAGGATTTCATCGCCGTACTTGATGGCCGCTTGGAAATCATTAAGGATGTCCAAGAATCAGATAAGGAAATCAAGATGTACCTCGCACACCAATTTAAGCAACTTCTCGAAAATGATGAATTCCTCGATGCCCTCCCGGGTCACCTGCCGCCAGATCAGGCAAGCCAACGACGCACAAAGATCCTTGAGGATCGAATGAGGTATATCGCCGAGATGCAATAAAAGACTGAGGGTATCAGGTCGCATCATTCAACTACCCACTTTCTCAAAGGCAGCCCTTACTATATTGAATTGATTTGCTTTTAAAGGCTTTACCCTTTTAGCAGCCGCAAACTAATGTGCCTTTAGGCCGTAGGGCATCCTGTTTGGCCTTAGAATCAATAAACAAGGTTGACATTCTGGGCACAATATGTTTCACTTTTTCTGAAATATATAGTTATGTATCATTATTACTGATACATGAACATCTGTTTCACGGGAGTGTGCTGGAATGGCCGAATACTTCATATTGATGGGTGATGTCATCGGAAGCCGAGGGTTTGATGCAATAAAGCTGCAGCAGCAACTCAATAGTCTTTTATCGGCCTGCAATGGAGATCTGAAAACTGAGATTCTATCCCCATATACAACAACACTAGGTGACGAGTTCCAGGGAATCGCTAGGTCTTTGCACGCAGCCGCTAAGTGCATCTTCTACCTGGAGGAGACTCGAATTAAAAATCAGTACGATTTTGAGGTCCGTTACGTTGCCCATTATGGTGAAATCCAGACCTCCATCAACACAGAAATCGCTTATGGAATGATGGGACCGGGTTTGACCAGGGCAAGATCTCTATTAACAGATAGGCGCCGAGGTCAGCCGCGGTTTTACTTTGATCTTCCCGACAAGAGGCTTGCAGGAAATCTGGCTCGACTATGCAGTGTTATTGACGGGCTTACTGAACGGTGGGATCGAGGGGATTACTCACTCATTTTTGACATGCTCTCAGAGCAAAACAATGAGGAGGTGGCGGCCAAACACGGCAAGAACAGATCGCAGATCTGGAAAAGGAGAAAACATTTACTCATAAAGGAATACACGCTGATTAAAGCTGTTGTTTTAGACCTTGCAGGTGCTAACCAGGGAAAACATAGAAGATGAGGTACCTAACGGCTGCGGCTATCTTCGTCATCGGCGAGCTTGTGGGCTTGCTCATCTTTGCTGCCGTAAAGAGGACAATTGGACCAGCGAAGACCAGTCCTGCTGCCAAGGCATCGGTAATAAAGGGCATACTTGAGCGAGCCGTCATGTTTACAGGGCTTCTTCATGGATTCCCGCAAATCCTCATTGCGTTTGGTGCACTGAAGCTTGGTACACGACTCCATGAAGAAAAGGAAAGTGAGATTTCGAACAGCTACTTCCTTGTGGGTAATCTTATCTCAATACTGCTAGCCATGCTTTATGCGATTATCACTAAAAAGCTATGGGGCAATTGATATGGCAGGCTGTGAAGAAAAGCTTAAGATAGAGGGATCAGCTTGCACCGTTTAACCAACCAATCTCTCAAGGGAAGCCCTTACTATATTGAATTGATTTGCTTTTAAAGGCTTTACCCTTTTAGCAGCCGCAAACTAATATGCCTTTAGGCCGTATGGCATTACGTTCAGCCTTAGAATAAAAAAGTCTTGACTGGCCTGCCGGAAAAATCTTTGACAGATACCATATCCTGTTGTATCATTTAACCATAAAAACCAGACAATTTAGCTGTATCGAATGGAGGAATAAAATGACACTTGTAAAAAAGACCATTGAATTGGACCAGGATCAGATCAATCGTATCAAGACGGCCCTGCAGGCAAAATCGGAAAAGGAGGCCATAAACGCCGTACTCAAGCAATTTGACTCAGATCTTCAGCTTGCAGAGGCGACCCTGAAAGACGCTGGAAGTTTTGATTTTGAGGAGGTCTAAAGAGTGCAGGAAAAAGTCGTCTTTGACACGAGCGTCTATATCGGGGTTTTCAATCACGGCCTTTTTCAAGATGAGATCAATGGATTCAACAAGGTGATGTACCTGGTCCATCCGGTGCTCCATGAATTATGGATTGGGGCCAAAGGGGAAAAGGAAATAAACCATCTGATCAACTTTGGCGCGAGGTTTATCAAGCTGCGCAGGCTCGTGGTTCCCTCATCGTCAACGCAGGTCTTGATAGGTCAGGTATGTCACAAGCTTCGTTCATCAGGGAAGCTGGAGCCGATATATCCTCGTATTTACAACGACGTCTCCATCGCATTACTGGCCCG
>Ga0307422_1001786_pt1 | contig 11059 bp, 11 predicted proteins | sample SalMarWE160290MG_FD_202153 | JGI IMG/M metagenome (GOLD analysis project Ga0307422, IMG submission 202153) | Salt marsh sediment microbial communities from the Plum Island Ecosystem LTER, Massachusetts, United States - WE1602-90 | ecosystem: Environmental > Aquatic > Marine > Intertidal zone >...
ACCCATTCCCCACAGGTAAGATTACTTGATTGATTCACCATACCATTGTTTGATAATATATAATACACCGTGGCAGGTGCATATACTTCTTTTGTCCCTTTTGCGGTTTCTACAATACCAATATCATAGGTATTCATTACCATAAAACCAGCAAGGATCATGGTAAGAACCACAAGCATAGACATTGTTTTATTTTTTATATTTCCTTCTTTTTTCATATTTTCTTCCTCCTATACATTTATCCTATCTTTATACATTCATTTCATATGAACATCCAGGACACATATCAACTCACACCGTGGGCCAACTGTGAAAAATCATAACCATGCCTAACGCATGACGAAATCTCACATCCGCGTCCTCACCGGACCCTCATTCCACGGTAAATAACGACATTGTTTATATATGTTACGTTTTTCTCTCTCCTGTCAACAGATATGGATAACGCTGCACCTGATATGCTACCTGCTATACTACCTACACATATTGACACTTATCTCTAAACCTCCCTGCCCTCCTAAAATGCCCCACCTTGTTTCTCAAAAGCATTATTATTTCTCTTTGCATATTTTTATTTTCAAGTAAATTCTTCAATTGCATAAAAAGACAACCTAACCATTACACAAATTGATAAGTTTCATTCCTATGCGTATTTACATCGATTTTTACAAGAGACATATTTACACCAGAAATTCCTTCAATGCCTCCCAAACGATCAGCCATCTCCAAAATAGATGACGTATACGGCTTAAGAACATCGATATCTATGATGCTCGAGCAGAACTCCTAAAAACATGAATATCCCTCCCAAATATTAATAAAACGCACTATCTCCCACCTAGACTCATATAAATACCATCTACTACACCGATTTCATTATTTCTTTAAATTCCTCAAGCCTGCCATCCATTTTTGCATTAACCAAACCCAGAGCCTGTCTTGCTTTTTGTTCAGAGTCAGTCTTATACAGTATCTTAAGTTTTTCTAACGTAAGAACCTTACCACATCTAGGACATCTAGTAGTTTTGCAAGACAAATCCACAACTTTTGTTTTTCTACATTTAGGACAACCAATGATTCCAAATTTCATAGAGATAGCTTATGAATGCAACCTTAATTAATATATATGCCCACTTTTATTCAGGATATGCTTTCCCGCCTTAGCTCAGTCTGGCTGGAGCGGCCGGCTGTAGACTCTAATGGCCGTTACCGGCAGGTCCCCGGTTCAAATCCGGGAGGCGGGACTATCTATTTTTCAAAATCCTAACCATTGATAACTATTAATTATAACCATCTAGATTATTCTCTATAATAATATGAGCACTGAAAAAGCAAAAGGAATACAAGTTAATCGAAAACAAGCAGAAAAAACACGTAGATATCTCTATGAAAAAAACCTGCTTAGAACTGATTTGAAGATATGTAAAGACAAAGGATTCATCTACCTGCCCATAAAAGAAGAATCAAAGAAACTAGCACCATACAAAATTGTAAAAAAAGAATTTGAAAAACAGAAGATAAAACACAAATCATACAAAGAAGCCATATCAATCCCTGACAGATTAAGGGAAAAATTACCCACCTCCTATGATGTAATAGGAGATATAATTCTAATGAAAGTACCAGAAGAGCTACTGAATTATCAAAAGGAGATAGGAAAATCCCTGCTAAAAACAAACAAAAACATAAAGACAGTCTGCCTTACCCAACCAGTAACAGGAGAACTAAGAACCCGAAACATAGAAATAATTGCAGGAGAGAAACATACAAAAACCGCACATAAAGAATACGGGTTAACATTCAATGTAGATGTAAAAAAAACATATTTCTCACCAAGATTGGCTACAGAGAGAAAACGAGTCGCAAATCAGGTGAAACAAGATGAAACTATTGTAGATATGTTTGCAGGTGTAGCGCCTTTTTCAATAATCATTGCAAAATATGCAAATCCAAGAAGGATATATGCAATCGATAAAAACGAACATGCCGTGAAACTTGCAAAACAAAACATTGAAAGCAACAATGTTTTAGATAAAGTAGATGTGATACATGCTGATGCAAAAAATATTGAGAGTATCTTTCAAAAGAAAGGAGTAAAAGCAGATCGGATTATTATGAATCTGCCTTTTTCCTCACACCTATTTTTTACGTATGCCTTAAAAATAATAGCCGATACCTGCATCATACATTATTATGATATCCTCAAAGAGGAAAAAATACAAGAAAGAGTAGATGAATTAAAAACAATAGCAGAAAAAAACAAAACTACATTAGCAAAGTTAGATATAAGAAAAATAAAAACTTATGCACCACATGAATTTTATATAGGAATGGATATTACGGCAAAGAAACATGCCGATGTAGCTTAGACCGGAAGAGCGGCTGATTTGTAATCAGCAGGCCGAGAGTTCAAATCTCTCCATCGGCTTAAGGCAATAAAGTTAAAGACCTCAACATCATTGCCTATTGACTCAATTACAAAATATTATGAAATTTCGACAAAACGTGGTTACTTTCTCGAAATCTTCAAATAATTGAGTTATATAAATATATATAATGATGACAACGCAAAAAAAGAAGATTCATTATCCTCAATTAGATACAATTTTAATGGTTGAAGAAAAAATTCAAGAAATGGACTATCCAAGAAAAACAGAATTATGGAGGGCTTTGCCAAAAAAAGTGATGTATCAAACATTTGGTATCATTATTGATTATTTAGAAAATTCTGGCAAAATATTAATAGATAAAGATGGGCGGATTGTTTGGGTTTGGAATCCAGAGTTGATTAAGAAGGTATTATCGTCTGGAGTTAAATTCAAATGAATAAAAGAGAAATATCTGTTGGTTTTGTTGATCCGAAACTAAATCAGGATTATTTAAAATTAAAATCGGGTACTACTCAGGATATGCAACTACATGATTTTATCGATCGTGCAACTGATGATTTAAAAGAGAACCCTACTTGCAGTATAAAAATTCCGAGAGATAGATGGCCAAAAGGATATATTGAAAAATATAGAATAACGAATCTTTGGAAATATGATCTCCCCAACACGGCGTTTGATTTATACGATTGCAGGAGATAAAATTCAAATTATGGCAATATTACTCGAATGGATGTCTCATAAAGATTATAATCGTAGATCTAACTATTGATTTTAAGTTAGGGGAACTATTAAGCTAAAGATAAATCAATTTTTTATCGTTTTTTGATCCTTCTCCTAAACAAAAGAATTGTTGTTGCAACAAAGAGAAAAATGATTTCAAAACCAGGGAACTCTTCTGGTTTTGGATTAATGGTCACCGATGTAGATTCTGCATGTGATTCCCCATGCGCATCAGTAACCGTGAGTGAAACAAGATAGGATCCTTGTTTATCGTAGGTATGGCTAATGATTACGCCGGTTCCTGTAGTTTCATCTCCAAATGACCAGGTATATTCATCTATTTCACCATCGGGATCATGACTTTCAGATCCATCAAATGTTACGGGCGTTCCAACAGTTCCAGAATACGGTCCTCCTGGATATGATGTTGGTGCCTTGTTTGCATCGACTCCAACGGGTACTAAAATTGTTTTGGTGTCAACTGAACCTAGGTTATCAATCACCGTAAGCGTCACCGTGTATGTTCCACTTGAATAATAAGTATGACTTGGCGACATGGCCAGTAGTTCACTAGTTCCATCTCCGAAATTCCATCGGTAGAAATCAATTTCTCCATCTTCATCGATACTAGCTGATGCATCAAATTCAATGATTTCTCCTGATTCTCCATCATAGGGACCTCCGATATCAGCAACAGGGAGAATGTTGTCTGGAGGGGTGACCATGGTGGTAAAAAAGAAGGTATCTGAAATGTTTTGTTGATAATCATCATCGACCATGGCATACCATGCATAGGTTCGATCAAAGGGAAGCGTGAGATCCCAGGTTGCATATTTTCCACTTGAGATTTTTTTATTTACCCCAAGTGTTTGGTCGGTTTCAGCATTGTAAAAGGTGACGGTGAGCATCGCTGAGTCATCATCCTTTACTTTTACTTTGAGTTCGGGTTTTAATCCAACACCGGTTGCCCCATCCGCTGGTGTCGGATTGGATGGTTTCTCTGGCTCCTTTAAAAAGAACCCAAGCGGATAGGAATCAGTTAACCCATTTTTGGCATAGGCTGTATCTCCGATTCCATCCTTGTCTATATCCAACCAATTGTAATCATCCCAATAATTTCCTTTCATGGAATCTGCATCATACCAGGTGTTATCACCATGTTCTTCTGCTGTTTTTCCATTTTCTTCAAAGGTGTTGTTATAGATGGTATTCAATTGACTGGTCGATAAGGCATATATCCCTGCTCCTGTATTAGATAGAAAAGTATTGGAATGAATAATATTTGATGTTCCTTTGAGACTGATTCCTCGGTTGTTCTCGGTAAACATGTTATTGATAATGCTTCCTTGATCACTTTCCAAATATATTCCAACTGAGGGGTTTTCGATGATTTCATTATTTTTGATGATGGGTTTTGTGCAGTCTGTAATCTGTATGGCATCATATTCATTTTCTGAAAACGTATTATTGCTCATGTTTATGTAGGTACATGATTCTGCACGAATCCCATGCAAGCATCCCTCTATCTGGTTATCATATAACCGGTTATGTGCAGTTGAAAACAGATGAATTCCTGTATCCGTACAATTAGTGACAAGATTATTTAGGATATCATTTGTTGACGATTTTACATAGATTCCTTTTTCCATATCACTCATCTGATTGCCGCTGATGATTGCTCCATCTGCAGTTGAATCAAGGTGAACGCCGAAGCTATCCGTATTGTTAAACGTGTTACCGGTGAGCACAACATTTTCTGCTTGAATGCTGACTAGAGCACCTATTGGAGAGGTTTTGTATTCATGTTCATCAGTTAAAAAGAAATCTTGAAAGGTCACGTTGTCTGCTCTTATCTCAACTGTATATCTGATGTCATCATCTTCCTCGATAATAGTATCACCTTCAACACCACCCCAGAGGTGAACCTCCTTATCTACGATGATATGTTCTTCATACAATCCTAAAAAGACATAGATGGTGTCTCCGTCGGATGCATAGTCTATTGCATCCTGAATGGTTTTGAACGGTTGCTCAGCAGTTCCTTTGCTATAACCTTTATAGCTTCCATCTACATAATATTCATTTCCTGTTTCATCTTGTGCTGTAACAGCAAAAACCATGGTATGCGCAAGGAGAAAAGCAAGTAAGAAACAGGTAAACAAGTGTGTTATTTTTATGTTCATTTCCATCCCATCCTTTGTTTTCTGCAAGAGATATATAATTTGTTCTTCAATTTATAGTTTTCTCATCATTTTGCATATGTTTTTTGTATAATTACATATATTGCGGTAATTGTTATGCGAGTTTGTATTGGTGGAACGTTTAACATTCTTCATAAAGGCCATATGCGGTTGATCGATGAAGCATTAGGTATTGCCGGGAAGGATGGGTTTGTGTTTATCGGTGTTGCTATCGGCGAGTTGGCTGCTCATAAAAAAAAGGTGAAATCCTTTTCCAATAGGAAAGATCAAATTATCAGGTTTATCACTAAACAAAAAAAAGCTGCTCCAACAGTATTGATTGAACCTATTGCTAATCGATTTGGACCCACACTTGAAAGAGATTTTGATGTGATTGTGGTATCAGCTGAGACAAAAGCCGCTGCCAGAGAAATAAATAAAAAGCGCGTGCTAAAGGGTAAAAAAGAAATGAAGATTGTGCAAATTCCTACAGTGTTTGCTGACGATGGTAAACCGATTAGTTCCACCCGAATCAGTAAGGGTAAGATTACAAAGGATGGAAGAGTAATACCTGAAAAAACAAGTGATTAATTTTATATATGATATTTTATTACACCGCATTGTAAGGTGATTAAAAGTGACGTATATTATCTTTGAAGTTAAAACAGAAGACGTAGGTAAAATCAATCAGATGTTAAAAGACGATCTTGTGAGTAGACAGAGCCTACTTACCAGAGACTCAAGCTCCCTAGACATAGACAAAGACGTTTCTTATGTTAAAGTCGAGGGCAGCAAAGAGGGATTAAAAAAAGCAGAAGAAATAGCAAAGGAACTGGAATTTAAAAAGCTCAATAAAAAGAAAACAGAGGAAGTAAACAAAAAAATCGAGGAGCAAGAAGAATCTGCTGCCGACGGAATGGGTATGATTTTCGGTTAAGCTAGATATTCCAATAGCTTCCCATTTCACCTTTAATTTTTTCCATAACAGGCTCTACAGTAACATTTTCCTTTACGGTATCATCAAATTTTACTGGACTTGCAGTCATTTGACCAAGTTGAGAAAGTAAGCATTTCCCTATCCAATCTAGGTTATACCCACCTTCCAATGTACAAACGATTTTGGGTTGAATTTTTTGCAATCTAGCGATTATTTTTCCAAAGAAGTCAGCAGTGAGTCTCAGCCCACCGAGTAAATCCGAATGGTGGGAATCAAAACCCGACGGAATGAATATTATGTCTGGTTTGAACTGCTGAGCAATTGGTAAAAAAATCTCATCCAATAATTTTGTTACAGCATTGTTTCCATTGCCATAGCTCAGAGGAGCGTTCACAGTATACCCTTCTCCCTCTCCGCTCCCTATCTCGCTTGTAGCTCCAGTTCCTGGATAATGCGGGTACAGATGAAATGATTGATACAAAACATCCTTTCGGTCATAAAAAATATCTTGTATTCCATTCCCGTGGTGTACATCCATATCAAAAAATAAAATTCGTTTTCCTTGCTTTGAAATTTCATTTGCCGCTATTGCCCCATTGTTAAAAAGACAAAAACCCATTGATCTATTTCTCGTGGCATGATGACCAGGGGGCCTTACTAGACCAAATGCATTATCCGCATTTCCTTCAAGCACATTTTTAGCGAGTTTGACCACACCACCTGCAGCCAATCTTGCAGTTTCATAGTCTGACGTACATACATATGTATCAGGATCTAGCCATGAACCTTCACTTGAACTTATGTCTTTAATTTTTTGAATCATCTCCCCTGAATGAACATCATAAAGCATCTCTTCAGGCAAAAGCGCAGGTTCAACAAATTCAAGTTCATCATAGAACGGCGCTTTTTTGATTTCATCCATCATCACAACTAGTCTTTGTGCATTTTCAGGGTGAGTCTCATTGTCGTGTTTTAGAAACTCCTTGGAATATACTATCTGAGTAGCCATAACAGATCAAGAAAAAGAAATGCAAAAGCCAGATATAAGGTTAATTAAAAACAATACATAGAACATCACAATGTTTTGATCACCACAATGCAAACTAAACTTGCTAACATCTTTTGTGAATTTAGGAATTGCTGAAAACATATTTAACCCAAGTTAAACCCTTGTTCACAGCCGATAAGAATTTAAACCTATACCTTATTATTGTTACGGTAATAAAATGGATATAAACGATTCGGTAATAGTGAAAGAGTTTCTCCTAAAGAAAACCACATCTAAGAGAACGGCAAAGACATACAGATCTTTCTTGAAGAAATACTTCAATATTCTTGAGGTAGAAAATATAGACAATTATTTCAAAAGTAATCGTGACTATACAAAGGATGTATGGACTTTAGCAATTGCAATAAATAAATTTGCACCAAAAACACAGAAGGCATTAATGGCTTGTGTTAAAAAATTCCTTGAAAGATATGATGTTGAGCTCAAATCTCGCGAATGGGAAGATATCAAAGTAAGAAATAATCTGAAAAGTGTAAAACCAGTCACCCAAAAAAGAACTCCGAACAGCAACGATTTAAAGTCTATCTTATCATACGGGGGAATTAAAACTAGAGCATTATTTACATTTGTTAGTTCTACTGGTATGCGAATAGATGAGGTATTATCCCTTACATTTAGTGATATCAATATGGATACTAGACATGTCCATATTAGAGGGGAGATTGCTAAAGGGAGCAATCCAAGAGATGTCTTCTTTTCTGAGGAAGCAAAAGAATTATTTGAAAGATGGCTACCCGAGAGGGAACGACTTCTGCTCATACATTATAAAAAATCCGGTTTCGTCCGAGATGAACTAAAGCGGAAAGGATATGCACTCAAGCAAGTAAAAGGTGAATGGATTGTATATGAAGAAGGTAAGCAGGTCAGTAAGGAAGAATTAGTTAGTAATGAGTCTCGGTTGTTTCCTTATGGATATAATAATGCTGTAGGAATGTGGCATAGACTACTAGAAGGTGCTGGTGACCCCTATAACAAAAAAGATAATGGACGATATATGTACAACATTCACTCGTTAAGGAGGTTTTGGTTCACCCAGCTTGAAAGTGCTGGAGCTAATATGTATCACATTAATTATATGGGTGGCCATGAAAGCGAGCTAAATGCTACCTATACCCATTTCGAACTAAGAGATTTAAAAAAATCATATGACGATAAAATGAACTTTTTATCAATATTCAGTGAGATGAAAGATGTTGAAAAGATAATTACTCCGAAATTAAAAGAACAGGAAACACAAATTTCAGTTCTATCTAGAGAGTATCAGAAAGTATCATCTGATTTTGAGCAATTCAAGAAGCTTGTATATTACTCAATTGGCGTTCCGCCTTATTCTGATGAACAATTAAAACAAAGGAAAGATTTGGAAGGCTTTCTTCCTCAAGTTACCGAGGATGAAATGAAGTTCATCAAAGCATTTAGAGATCGCCCTAATAAGAAAAAATCTCAGGCTACTCAGAGCTAAGTTCTTTTTATTAATGAAATACTATTAGGCCGAATAGATACTAAGCTAGAGGGCGTTCATGAAGGTTCTGAATAGCCTAGCGATACGGGTAATACCTTAGAAAGTTCAGTTGGAATAGTATGGTTGATTGTGATGTTGAGTTGAAAGTCTAAGCAAAACAAGTAAAGGCTTTCAAGTACCAAGCGGAATCAAGGTCACAGACCCGTCAGTAAAAGAATGGATTAAAGAAAACTGTTACAGTGCCGTAGCAGATAAAATAATGCTCAACCGTGTCCCTTAATTTTTTTGTACAACGAGTTATGTGTGAAACAGCCGATTGGTATTGATGGTCAAAGGGCACTCATTCCACTAGAGGTTGACAGAAATTTGTACTGGATATCAAGAAAAGCATTTAATGTATCATTAATCCTGGAGTGTCAGGGATGGTAGAAGGTTTGTTGGAGGAAGCAGTAATGCAGGGGTTCATTACATGTCCCCACTGTGGTAACAGAATTGAGCCGGATGCTGAAGCTTGTTATTGTGGTTGGAAGAATCCGTTAGTGAAGGACGGTTGGATATAAGTTTTTGTTGCCTGATGACTGGCAGAGGACGTTAAAGGATTTTTAGAAAAGAGAAAACAGGTTTTTAAGAGAGTGGCTGTTAGGAAATTGTAGCGTTGAAGGGAACAAATGAGTAATATTAAAAAGAAAGATATAGGGAAATATAAGGAAGTAATAGAGTTATTTGATGAAAAAACAGGAGAAGTAGTAAGATTAATCCGTTTTAAACGTTTGTAAACAGCCGTAAAGTTTATAATCGCCTAACCTATTACTTTTAATAGGTGATAAACCTGAAAAATGGAGATTCTAAAATAATCAATGACTTTCTAAAAAGAAAAACGAGTAAAGAACAAACACGAAAAACATACCGAGTGACTCTCAATAAATATTTCAAGATTCTTGGGATACGGGATATTGACAATTACTTCAGTAGTAAAAGAAACTATGTGGAGGATGTATGGACGTTTGCTGATGCAATACAACATAGTCCACCTAAATCTCAACAAACGTATCTTGCATGTATCAAATCATTTTTAGAAAGATATGATATAGAACTCAAGAAACGAGAATGGGGGGATATAAAGACCAGAAATGGTCTAAAAAGAGTGAGACCTCTCAGACAAAAAAGAACGCCAAATAACGCTGATGTAAAAGCAATCCTCAGTTATGGTGGTATTAAATCCAGAGCATTATTTGTTTTTGCCTGCACTACTGGTATGAGGATAAACGAGGTCTTATCACTTACTTTTGATGATATAAATATGGATACTAGACATGTTCGAATAAGGCAGGAAACATCAAAAGGCAACATTCCAAGGGATACTTTCTTTAGTCAGGAATCAAAAGAACTGCTTGAAAAATGGTTACCGGAAAGACAAAGATACCTGTTAAGAGGTTATAAAAAATCACTCTATGTCAGACAGTATTATCAAAGAAGAGGATATGAGGTAAAGTTTGAAGATAAACTCTGGAATGTGTACAAAGATGGGAAACAATTGACCAAAGAACAAGTAATTGAAATGGATCCTAGGTTATTCCCATTTGAGTATACTAATGCTTTAAAGATGTGGCACAACCTACTAGAAAAAGCAGGACTGCCATATAACCAGAAAGATGGAAATTATTACCTCTTTAACATTCATTCGCTCCGTAGATTTTGGTTTACCCAGCTTGAAAGTGCTGGAGCTAATATGTATCACATTAATTATATGGGAGGGCATGAAAGCGAGCTAAATGCTACCTATACTGATTTTGAACTAAGAGACTTAAAAAAATCATATGAAGAGAAAATGAACTTTTTATCAATATTCAGTGAAATGAAAGATGTTGAAAAGGTAATTACTCCGAAATTAATGGAACAGGAAACACAAATTTCTATTCTATCTAGAGAGTATCAGAAAGTATCATCTGACTTTGAGCAATTCAAGAAACTTGTATATTACTCAATTGGTGTTCCACCATATTCTGATGAACAATTAAGACAAAGGAAAGATTTGGAAGGTTTTCTCCCTCAAGTTACCGAGGAGGAGTTGAAGTTCATCAACGCATTTAGGGATCGCCCTTATAAGAAAAAATCTAAGGCTACTCAAAGCTAAGTTCTTTTTATTAATGAAGTACTATTAGGCTAAATAGATCATAAGCTAGAGAGCGTTCATGAAGGTTCTGAATAGCCTAGCGATATGGGTAATACCCTGAGAAAGTCTAGCCCAGTTGGAAACGCATGGTTGATTGCGATGGGGAGATGATATCGACATGACATTTT
>Ga0307422_1001787_pt1 | contig 11057 bp, 7 predicted proteins | sample SalMarWE160290MG_FD_202153 | JGI IMG/M metagenome (GOLD analysis project Ga0307422, IMG submission 202153) | Salt marsh sediment microbial communities from the Plum Island Ecosystem LTER, Massachusetts, United States - WE1602-90 | ecosystem: Environmental > Aquatic > Marine > Intertidal zone >...
CTTTTCTTTTTTAGCACAGATATAATTGCTTCACTCCACATCCATTCGTCTTCAATAATAAACACACTAATCTTATCTTTCATACCACACTCTTACTGAGCACTATTCCCTTTCTTTATTATATGATGAAGCAATTTTTTCTGCATGAGCAATTATTCATACACACTATAGTAAATAATACTCAATCTGCATAGACAGGGATGTTGAGCGTAAGTCTACATCCGACACCCGGAGCAGTTTCTATTTCCAAACGGCCGTTTACTTCTTCAGCTCTGATATGAAGACTGTGAATACCTGAATAACACGAAAGCAAACTGTCAGTTAAGGTAAATCCTTTGCCTTTTTCTGCAATTGACAGCGAGATAGTATTATCAGTATGTTTTTCTAAGTGTATTACTCCTTGTTTTACTCCCGAATGCTTCCAGGCATTTAACATACCTTCACTAATAAATTGCAAAAGACTCTGCTTCATCTTAACAGGAAGTAATACTTCCTGTATTTCCAGCTCAAGGCTCCATGAAAACCGGGTAATCTCGGAAAAAAGTGAAATCTCTTCCCTCACCAGATCTACAAGATTAAAAGTTGAATTGTCTACGGAGTGCTCGGATTTGAGAGAAATAAAAAAACGCATGGTTTCACTTTGTAAATAATATAGCCATTTCCACAAACGCAGCAAATCTTCCTGCTCTGTGGATTCTTGTTTGAAAAGGCGTTTTAGAAGAGGATTATAAACAAGCACGATAGCGTTTATCTTTGATTTGATATTATCGTGAAGATCAAGGGCCAGTTTCATCTTCTGTTCTATGGCCGCACTCTTACGTGTTTCTGCTATGCGTTCCTGTGATAGTTTCCTGATTTTATCCAATAGATAGCGAAAATACCCGATAATAATACCGGCAATAATATAGGCAGAAGCAGCTCCCAGGCGCATATCCATATTGGAGACACTGAATGAAACCATATCCTCGCCCGCCGCAGAGGGTTCTTTAATCAGGCTCACAAGCACAAGCATGATCGTTGAAAACCACGCTCCCTTAAACTTTGTAAATATAGTAAAAAGGATAATTGTGGTCAGGGTATATCCAAAATACGAATTGCGCCAGCCCGCACCTATTAGCATTAAGCCGATGCTTATAAATAAATCAACAAGGATAAAGACAGGTATTTTGGAAAGGAATTTATTTATCTTTTTATAAAAAATAAAAAGCAGTCCGTTATATATAAATAACGGATAAGCTATATTCTTAAAAGCCAGATACATCCAAGCGGGAATATTCTCACGCACATCAACTACAAAATAAATGATAATAATTAAGAAAAACCGAAAGAGCACCGTGGCGCGGAATTCCCTTTCGGTCGGATTTGAGTCAGTAATGTTCCCCTTTAAAAGAGTGATGAGTGTGTTAAAGGCCTTCAACTTTTTTCTCATATTTTAACAATAAAACTTTATGTACAACCATTTATATATATTTGTATTACTTTCTTCAATTCCGCATCATAATTGATATACCAGTACCAGAAACCACCGGCTACGGCAATAATCAACTTTTCTTTCCAATCTTTGAAATTGCTATTCATATGAATGAAATTACAATGTATATATCGCCTGTCATTAAATACTATACCCACAAACTGTACCCGATAGCTGTTTAAGTTTATTATTATTTTTCTTATTTCCGCTTTGAAATATTCTGTTAGTTTTTTATTACTTTCAGAATCTTTTAAAAACCTGAAGATCGCATTTAATGCTTCTTGTATATCATCTTCAGATGGACTCCATAATTCATATTTTCTTCCGAAATACTCTTCACTCCCTAAAATTACTCTGTTTGTTTTAGAAATAAAAAGTTGCTCATCGGCAATATGATGTGTTTTACATGAAAATAGAAGGATCATTATTATCACACATAATAATATAGATATATATTTCATCTGACTATTTACCCTTAACTCAGCCTCTCATCCTGACTCATTATATTACCTTATTATCGGAAAAAAAGTGTATATTTTTTTTACTTTTCATTTTCAAGCAGGGAAAATAAACAGGTAGTCGCCAACCCTATTTCAGTCTTAGTACGGGTGTATTCTGGTTAAGATATTTTTTTGTTTTTATGTCATACACCGTAACACAGAGCCAGCGGTTTTCATCCACCATAAAGGAAATATCCAGGCGTGCTGAATTATCAGATGGTTCATGGGCCGGATTAAGATATCCCAATGCGGGATTTTCTTTATTGAGGGGAATGATGAGCGCCTGATCATTATTATCTTTTTTAAAATTATGCAGCTGCCCCATATGATCCCACACAAACTCCTGTTCCATGGAATATTTTTTACCTATCTCACAGATTTCCAGTTTAAAAAATTTTTCAGGAAGCCCAAGCGAACATGTAGGAGTCAATTGGCGTCTCCAGAAATCATTCTTAGTCGGAAAAGGCGTGCCGCGCGGGACTATTATGTTATATTCCACTTTATGTGTTTTTTTATTATAAGTAACAAACGCATAATCATGCACAATAAAATCCGATTCGGTGAGATGGTCGGCTGCAAACGCACATGCCCCGTAAGCCACAGCATCAAAAGGCTGCCAGGCACTGATTTTGTCCCTGCCGAATCGCTTTTCTATGAGAGGATATACTTCAGGAAGCAGTGTTGATCCGCCGAACATTAATACCTCCTGAATCATGGTTTCTCGTATTCCCTTCTTATAAGCATTGTCCAGAACAGCTGTGATCATCCTTTCAAGCTCACGATAGAGTCCGTTTTTATCTAAAAGCGCAATAAGCTCTTCCTTTGAAAAATCTACAGGTTTTTCCAGTTTTGCTTTGCTCAATGCGAGCCGTGCTTCAAAACGGATTAACTCTTTTGGCGGACACATATAAAATGTCTCTACAGGTTTAAAAAAAAGACTCTCTTTTACTCTACATGCTTCTTCCAGCATAGCTCCGTACCACCACAGGATATTGGGATCTCTTGAATGCTTTTGTATATTGTAAGAAAGGCGTGTACAAAATTCTTCCGCAAGCCAGGCATCTACAAGATTGCCTCCTATCGGAGCCCCTTGTTTAGCAATAATTTTACAGCGTCCTTTTTCGGATATTTTTTCCTCTAACTTAACAAGGGCAATATCCAGTGTGCCCCCGCCAAAATCAATAACAAGAATAGCCTTGGGTTCATCTATACGCAGTCCGTATCCTATTGCTGCGGCAACCGGTTCGTCAATTACTTTAAAACGTTTAATCCCCAAATGAGATGCTATAATCTTAAGTTGAGCCCGATACGGTTCATAACTGTCTACCGGAACACTAAAAGTAACATCTCTCGGCCTCTCACCTGTGGCCTTTAAAGTATGTGCCAATAATTCACGCAAAAATATGGTAGCCACCTTTCTGGCGCTATAAACTCTATTATTTTGTTTGACGAGTTGTCTGCCGCTTTCTTTTATAAGATAAGGCTTAAAACAGGGAACAAAGCTGTGTGAATAAGGTCTGTTGTCCTTTTCCAGAGCCTGTCTGCCGATAAGCCCCTGCCGGCCTAAAAAAAAGTGTCTTTGAATCAGTGGCCAGGATCCAATCCTGTTCACAAGCCCCGTATTAGGAAGAAGATATACAGAGGAAGGAATAGAATAACGCACCTCTATTTCCTGCTTCTGCACAGGTTCACGGCAGATTCAGGGCATATGAATCATTTCAGGAAGTTGATCCTGGGAGTTCCAGCGCGCAATCACGCTATTTGTTGTTCCGATATCAATCGCCCATTTACTCATTATCCACCTCAGCTTTTGGGATTTCGGTATCCGCAATACCGAGGCCCCCTTCTGTTGTATTTTCTTTCAGCGACAAAGCGCCCTCCGCAGGAGATGGTTCGGTAACGGAAAGCCAGCCCTCTCCGGTATCATCGATTCTCGAGCGTATCTGTGATATTGCATATTCCGCTTTGCTTTTAATATAATCTGGAACAGAAGAATCCTGGATTATTTTATGCAGAGGAGCAATCGCATTTTTTTTACCACAAGAGGCGAGTGCTTCGACTGCTACCTTTGTGATTTCTGAAAAGCTGCCCTTTAATTGATCTATTAATAATTTATTTAATTTGGAATCTCCAAACTCCTGTAAGGTCTTAATAATTTCTATTTTTATATAGCTGAGATTTGTTTGTTTGAAATAGGCTCGTAAAAATGAAACACTCTTTACAAGTTTATGTTCTCGTAAATATTGTATAGCCATTTCTTTCTTACTTTGCTCTGCTGTCTTGATTATATTTATAATATGATCGTAAATATCCAAACCTGAAATCTCTGCCGCATAAACACTTACTTCCAGACTTTCATCATTAATTGATTTTTTTATAAGCTCTTTAGTCTGTTTTTTATCTTTAAAATATGAAAATAATTGATGCAAATTGTTTTTTCTTACACTTGGTATCGGATCAAGTTTTGTATTATAAAGAAGCATATGAAACGTATTATTTTTACTACTGAAGTGAGAAATAGTTTTTATAAATTCTTTTATTATTTTCTTTATTATTAATTCATCAGATTTATCCACCGCTATCTTCAAATATATCTGATTACCTTTAAAAGAAAAATCTATTGAATTCCTCTCAATAAAATAAAGATACATCCTTATATCATAATTCAAAAGTCCAATTATGGAGGTTTCATCTGAACCGTAAATATCAATATTTTTACAGAGAGTATTATCTTCTACATTAATGTCTTGTTTTTCAGTTATTATATCATCTGTGTGTTTCATTTGAGGGTTAAGAGACATTTTTCTGATCTCAAGCTTATATGGTGCTGAAGATTTAGTTTTTATCAATATCTTGTGAAAGTATTTGTTATTTTCTTTTATCACAGAAATAAATATACTATGACCTTTGATATTACCATAAACCGCTGGTCTATCCACAGAATCAACATCAATATAATCAAGATTAAAGGTCTTGCTAATTTTTATTAATATTTTTTCAGCTTTATAAGAAATAACTAAATTTTTTGCATTTCTGGGAATGATTTTTATTATTACAAATCTAATGCAATATAATATAGTAAGAATAACTAGGAATAATAATATAAAATTACTTGTCATATTTTTATATAATATAATCAGCTATATGGAATCTCAATTTTAGTATGAGTCTTTATTATAAAAATGTCATATCAATATGACTGCAAACAAATAAGAATGGCATCTCAATTATTCATTATCTAACTCGTCTCTGGGAGTCTCAGCATCCGTGATACTGAGTCCCGCCTCTGCTGTGTCTTCTTTTAGTGATAAAGCGCCCTCCGCGGGAGACGGTGTTGCCACAGAAAGACAACCTTCTCCGGTATACCCAATCCTTGACTGAATTTGTGCTATTGCATATTTAGCTTTGTTTTTAATATAATCAGGAATAATCGGATCCTGGGTCATTTTATGCAGTGAAGCAACTGCGCTTTTTTTGCCACAGGTAGCAAGAGCCTCGATAGCCGCCTGTCTTATTTCTGAAAAGCCGCTCTGTAATTGCTCTATTAACAATTCATTTACTTTAGAATCTTCAAACTTCTGAAAAGTCTTTATAATTTCTGCTTTTATATAGCTACTACTAGTTTGTTGAAAATAATCTATTAAAAAATCTATGCTTTGTTTTATTTTCTCTTGACCAAGCATTTTAATGGCTTTTATCTTTTCGATTGGATCTAAGGTATTTATAATCAAGCAATAGGATTTATTTTTTTGAGGATTGATTATTATCTCATAAAAATAGAGGAAATTGCAAAACTCAAAATATATTAAGTTAGTAAAATACTTATTCTTTATACCATAATAAGTTAGCAATTTCCATTTTAGGAGCTTCTTGCAAAAATGTTATTTTTGCAAGAAGCTCAATAATCAAAAGATTTTATAACTAATTTAATGGAAATAGAGTTACCATCAATTTCACCTGTAAGTGGCGCGAGTTTTCAAAAAGTGCCTTTAATGTAATTGAGGTTATAATTTTGCTTTAGAAGCATAAAATTATTTTTTACTTTATCTAAAATTACAACATAAGGGTTCTCATACTAAATATAGAGCTTAATAAAAATTGAAATAATAACTACAGCCGATAAAACCAATATAAAAATAAAATCCATTTGATAAATACTATCTTCATCAAAATAATGTGTCAATGTCTCACTTAATTCTGTATAAATCCCATTGACACTACAAGTTTTTACATGTAAGTTGATACGGCAAACCAACCAACTAAGAGGTCACATGCATTATCCGCCGGAAATGAGCAGTAATACTAACAGTCTCTTAAAGGCCTTATGGATTAATCCTATGCTAAGCCGGATAGATCTGGCCAAACAACTCGACCTAAACAAATCGACCGTTACAAAAAGTATGGCTGAGCTTATTAACTCAAATCTTGTTATCGAGGTAGAGCAGGGAGAAGCAGGCCCGACCGGAGGCAGGAAACCGGTACACCTTAAAGTTAATGAAAATTATGGTCACATTCTTGGTTGCGAAATCCATCAGGAATCTTGCCGCGCGGTAGGTATCAATCTTAATGGAGATGTTTTATATGAAATCGTCATTCAGGAAAAGACCGCAAAATCAAATATTACGAAATCCTTAACAAAGCTCGTATCACAAGCACAGCAAAAAGAAAAAGAGCTGGGCATCCGGCTATTAGGAATTTCCTGTGGCATGGCAGGGATTATAAATCCTTTTCAGGGTGTGATATATGAATCCATACCGTTAAAAATATCTCATCCCTTCAATTTAAAAAAAGAAATGGAATCAGATATTCATCTGCCCCTGTTAATAGAAAATGATGCCAACTGCTGCTGCTGGGGTGAAATCGTGAGGTATCGAAGCAAGCAGTTAAAAGATTTTCTTTTCCTTTTAGCCGAATGGCGCTTAGGCATAAATTCTCTTGATGATTATCAAGGAACCGCCGTCCGTCTGGGGCTGGTACTTAATAGCACAGTATATTATGGCAGAGATTTTTCCGCAGGTGAATTTCGCAGCGTGTTCTGGAGACAGGGAAATAAAAGCCAATTCGCACTTGCCAATAAAGACATAAAACTCATTCCGGACAACCCTGAAATTTATGAGCAATTTGCCGCCGAACTGGCGGATAATATCGCTTTTATCGTAAATGTCTTAAATTTAAAACATATCTTTTTAGGAGGCTTTCTAAGGTCCGGTACGGTTGATCTCTGCGCATTATTTAAAAAAGCAATTATAGCCAACAACGCTTACCCCGAGTTAGTGAACTGCGAAGTTCTTTTTTCGTCAATGGGAGATAATGCTGTAGCCTATGGCGCAGCTTGCCATTATTTGTTAAAAATGTTTTTTAAAGAAGATTCTCAGGTTCCAAATGGTAATAGTTATGAACACATACCGTTATATACCGGAGATACTATTGTAAGGAGAAAAAGATGAAATACGGATATTTTGATGATGAGAAAAAGGAATATGTTATAACAACTGCCAAAATACCCTGGCCCTGGATCAATTACCTCGGCAATACGGAGTTTTTTTCATTAATATCCAATACAGCTGGCGGATATTCTTTTTATAAGGATGCCTTGTATAGAAGAATCACACGCTATCGCTACAATAATGTTCCAATGGACGCAGGCGGTAAATACTTTTATCTAAACGATAACGGAACGGTCTGGTCTCCCGGATGGAAGCCGGTAAAAACTCCATTAGATAAATATGAGTGCCGCCACGGTTTGGGCTACACCTCTATCACGGGCCGGAAGAACAACGTAGAAGCCCAGGTACTCTATTTTGTGCCCTTAGATTTTAACGGAGAAGTTCAGAAAGTCCGGCTTAGCAATAAAAGTAGTGAAAAGAAAAAAATAAAACTGTTCAGCTTCCTTGAATTCTGCTTATGGAACGCACAGGAGGACAGGAGCGATTTTCAAAGGAATTTTTCAACCGGAGAGATCGAGGTAAAAGACAATACAATTTACCATAAAACCGAATACAGAGAAAGGCGCAATCATTATGCATTCTATTTTAGCAACAGGAACATGGATGGTTTTGATACCGACAGGGAAAGTTTCTTCGGTTTATATAATGGTTTTGGAGAACCCGATGTTGTTTTATCAGGTAAATCCAACAACTCAATGGCTGACGGCTGGTCACCAATTGCTTCTCATATGTTTGAGATAGAATTAGCTGCCGGTAAATCGGAAGATATCGTCTTCATATTGGGATACGTAGAAACAGAAAAAGATAAGAAGTGGGAACAACCAAAAATCATCAATAAAGCTCAAGCTTTGCAGATGATCAGCCGCTACGATTCAGTAGAAAAAACGGAAAAGGGATTGTTAGATTTAAAAACATACTGGACTGACCTGCTCTCCCATTTTCAAGTGCATCACGCTGATGAGAAATTGGCAAGAATGGTGAATATATGGAATCAGTATCAGTGTATGGTTACATATAATATTGGCCGTGCCGCATCATTCTTTGAATCGGGAATCGGCCGCGGATTAGGTTTTAGAGATACCAATCAAGACCTGCTGGGATTTGTTCACCAGATCCCCGAAAGGGCAAAAGAAAGAATTCTGGATGTAGCTGCCACTCAGTTTCAAGACGGGGGATGCTATCACCAGTACCAGCCGCTGACAAAACGCGGCAATGACGCTGTAGGCAGCAACTTTAATGACGATCCGTTGTGGCTTATCGCCTCTGTTTCGGCCTATATAAAAGAAACCGGCGATTGGGATATTCTTAAAATTCAAGTCCCTTTTGATAATGATGAAACTAACACGGGCTCACTCTTCGAGCATCTCACCAACTCTTTTAATCATGTGATTGAAAACCTCGGACCTCACAAACTGCCCTTGATCGGCAGAGCGGACTGGAACGATTGTCTGAATCTGAACTGTTTTTCTGAAAATCCCAATGATTCCTTCCAAACCTGCACAAACAAAGAGGGTAAAGTGGCTGAATCCGTTTTTATTGCGGGATTGTTTGTATTTTACGGTAAAGAATATGTAGAAATAGCAAAAAGAACAGGAGACTCCACAGAAGCCGAAAGGGCCGAGGCTGCCATTATGCAGATGGAAGAAACCGTGAAAACTCACGGCTGGGACGGGGAGTGGTACATAAGAGCTTATGATGATTACAGCAACAAAGTCGGCAGCAAGGAGAATGAAGAAGGTAAAATCTTTATTGAATCGCAAGGAATTTGTTCAATGGCCGCTATTGGTATGCAGGAGCAGTTTCCCAAAACGGCTTTGGATTCGGTAAAAAAGCATTTGTCCACAAAGTATGGAATTGTGCTGAATCAGCCTGCCTATACTAAGTATTATCTGCACTTGGGCGAGATATCCAGTTACCCGGAAGGTTATAAAGAAAATGCCGGTATTTTTTGCCACAACAATCCCTGGATTATGATCGGAGAAACATTGATCGGACGGGGAGACGAGGCTTTTGAGTATTATAAAAAGATCACTCCTTCATATTTACAGGAAGAGAGCGATCTTCACCGCACGGAGCCTTATGTATATTCTCAAATGGTAGCAGGTAAAGACGCCAAAAGACATGGTGAAGCAAAAAACAGCTGGCTTACAGGAACCGCAGCCTGGAATTTCGTGGCCATAGCACAATATATTCTGGGCATACAGCCCGATTATGATGGGATACGAATTGATCCCTGTATTCCAAAAGAGTGGAAGGAATACAAAGTAAAGCGGTACTTTCGGGGTGATTGGTATGAAATTACAATTAAAAATCCTTACGGCAAGAATAAAGGTGTGACAAGTATTAGCCTTGACGGAAAAACCCTTGAATCGCCGCTTATTCCCTATGCAGGAGACGGAGAAACCCACCTTGTGGAGGTTGTACTATGAAATACGGATATTTCGATCATGAAAAAAAGCAATACGTTATCACAACGCCGAAAACACCGGTCAAATGGATAAACTATATCGGAACCTTAAAGTTCGGGGGCTTTGTGGATCAGAACGGCGGCGGTGTCATTTGTAAAGGTGATCCGGCAGAAAATAGGATTGTAAAATACATCCCTCAACTCCCGGCTTCTGCCATGAACGGAGAAACCTGTTATATCCGCTTCAAAGAAAATAACAAATACCGGATTTTTTCTCCTTATTATACTCCAACTTTGGACGTTTATGATTTTTATGAGTGCCGGGTAGGTTTGGGCTATTCTCTTTTTGTCTCCGAGTTCTACGGAATAAGAAGCGAGATAACCGTATTTATTCCGCTTAAAAGCACTCAGGTAATTAGAAAAATAATAATAAAAAATATCTCAAAAAAAGCCAAAGAGATCGATGTTATTCCTGTTGTCGAATACTCCCATTTTCAGGCCATAAAACAGTTTAACAACGCCGACTGGGTACCACAAACCCAGCTGAGCAGGCTTATCGACAAGGGAAACGGCTTTAAAATTCTTAAGCAGTGTGCTTTTATGAATTTGAAGCGTGCGGAAAATTTCTTTACCTCAAACTTCCCAATTTCTTCATTCGAAAGCGATCGAGCTAAATTCTTGGGAAATAATGGTTACGGAAGCTGGGCGGTGCCGGGAGCACTGCAGCATAAAGAGCTAAGCAACACCGAGGTCAACCAAGGAGATAATATAGGAGCCTTAATGCATCATTTGGGTGTATTGAATCCGGGTGAAGAAAAAACCATCATAACGCAGTTAGGGCAAGTAAAAAATTTAGAAAAGGCAATCGCTCTTATTGAAAAATATAAAGATGAGTCGCAAGTCGAGCTGGCTTTTAACACATTACAGGCTTTCTGGAATGAATATCTTGATACAATCAAGGTACGTACGCCGGATGATAATATGAATGCCATGATTAATGTTCATAACGCCCGCCAATGTTACATTACTAAAAACTGGTCCCGCTATCTTTCCCTGTATCAGTTGGGACTGGGCGCCAGGGGTATGGGATTCAGAGACAGTTCGCAGGATGTAATGGGAATATTGGCTGCAGCTCCGGAGGAAGCCAAATCACTGATAGAACAACTCCTACAAGTTCAAAAAAGAGACGGATCTGCTATGCACCAGTTCAACCCGCTTAGTATGATTGCCAA
>Ga0307422_1001790_pt1 | contig 11047 bp, 8 predicted proteins | sample SalMarWE160290MG_FD_202153 | JGI IMG/M metagenome (GOLD analysis project Ga0307422, IMG submission 202153) | Salt marsh sediment microbial communities from the Plum Island Ecosystem LTER, Massachusetts, United States - WE1602-90 | ecosystem: Environmental > Aquatic > Marine > Intertidal zone >...
TTTCAGGTCGTGGGCAATAATGCTGAAAAACTTGTTTTTAGTTGCATTAAGATGCTCTAGCTGAGTATTTGCTTTCGTCAGAATTTGTGATTGTTTATTAAGCTCTTCCGATTGCTGTTGAATTTTTTCCTGTCTCTCTTCAAGGATGATATTAACTTCCTGTAGATTTTGAGCCTGCTCACGCAGTTGTCGCTCAGCTTTCTTCTGTTTTGTAATATCTCTGCCGATGCCAACGATTCCTGCTACCTTACCATTTGCATCATAGAAGGGCACTTTAGTTGTTGAGATTACCCTTTCCCTGTCATTTTCATCAAAACCTATTTCTTCTTTATTAATAATAGGTTCACCTGTGGTAATTATATGCTGATCATCCTGCAAATAGATATCGGCGGCTTCTTTTTTAGGAGTAGAATCATAGTCTGTTGTTCCTATTATTTCATCCAGCGATGCTGCATGCATCACCTTCAGGAGTCTTTTGTTTACTGTGAGGAACCTACTGTTTTTATCTTTAATGTATATATAATCGGGCATGTGGTCGATTAGGGTCCTAAGTAAGTTTCTTTCATTTTCCAGTGTAGTATTTTGCTCTTCAAGCGATTCAGATTGTTTTTGAATTTCTTCTTGTCGTTCTTCGAGCAATTTGTTCTTTTCCGTTAGGTCGGAAGTTTTTGCTTTAAGTGCTTCCTCATATTTTTTCAAATCAGTAATATCCCGACCCACACCTACAATACCCGATACATTCCCGTCTGCATCAAAAATTGGAACTTTAGTGGTGAAAAGAATTCGTTGTTTGCCTTCGCTGTCGAGGCCAAATTCTTCTTTATTTATAAGGGGTTTCTTTGTCTTAATGACCTTTTGTTCATCATCGAAGAATAGTTGAGCCATTTTCTTTGGATAAAAGTCGAAATCAGTTTTTCCCTCGAGATATTCATAACTTGGAGCTTTCATCACTTCAAGAATCCTTCTATTGGCAGCAATAAACCGGCTTTCTTTATCTTTTATATAAATAACATCAGGTAAGGTGTCAATAATTGTACGTAACAAGTTTCGCTCATTCTCAAGAATTCTGTTTTGTGAGGTAAGATCGCTAGATTGTTGTTGAATTTCTTCTTGTCTTTCTTCCAGCAGAATATTAACTTCCTTTAGACTATCAGTTTGTTCCTGAAGCTTAATTTCAGCTTCTTTAATCATGGTGATATCACGGGCAATTCCAATAATACCAGCTATCTGGCCATCAGGTCCGCTAAAAGGGACTTTTGAAGTAAGCAAATGAATAAAATTACCTTCACTGTCGATTCCTGGTCCTTCTTTATGAAGAATAGCTTTCCCGGTTGATAATACTTCCTGATCATCTTTTAAGAAATTTGAGGCATATTCCTTAGGGTAAAAATCTTTATCCGTTTTACCGATTATATCTTCCAGATCGTCGGTTTTAAAAACCTTCATCAATTTTTTATTCACCGTAATGAACCGGCAACTTGTATCTTTTAAATAGACATAGTCCGGAATACTATCGATTAAGGTTCTAAGAAGATTTCTCTCTTCTTCAAGTATGCGATTCTGGTTTCCAAGCTCATCTGATTGTTGATTAACTTCTTCCTGTCGTTCCTCAAGAAGGACATTTATTTCTTGCAGGCTTTGGGCTTGCTCCTTAAGTTTTTCTTCTGCTTCTTTTTGACTTGTGATATCTCTTCCGATTCCCACCAGACCTATTATTTTGCCTTCATTGTCTCTAAAAGGTACTTTGGTTGTTGACTTAATACGGATATTACCATCGGCATCGAAACCAATTTCTTCTTTATTAATTACTGATTTCCCGGTTTGAATTACATGCTTATCATCCTTATAATATATTTCAGCTATGTCTTTGGGGTAAAAATCAAAGTCGGTTTTTCCTAACAAATTCTTATGTGTATTGGCTTTGGTTATTTTAATTTGTTGTGGATTACCGTCAAGAAACCGGCATTCTGTATCTTTAATATAGATGGTATCCGGCATATTATCCATTAAGGCTTTGAAAAGAGTCCGTTCCTTTTCAAGAGCCTTATTCTTTTCCTCAAGTTGAAGTGAGGCTTCTTCCTGTTCGGTGATATCAGAGCTTGTTCCAAATAGCCCGATTATCTTACCTTTTTTATTTTTAATAGGAACTTTAATTATGAGGGAAAAATTTTTCTGATTATCCTTTATATTCTCTTGTTTTCTTTTTATCGATGGAGCTTTACCACTAAGGATCTTTTTATCCTCCACTAAAGAAATATCCGCTTCTTCTTTCATCAATAAATCAGCATCCGTTTTTCCATACAGACTTTCAGGATTATCGGCTTTTAGAAGTTCAGCAAATTTTTGATTGGTTAGTATATATCGGCCTGAAAAATCTTTTAGATAAACACAATCGGGGATGTTATTAATAAGGATGTTTAGCTGATCGCTTTCATCGAAGATACTATCCGCTGTAGAATATAATACTTTATATTTCCTTCTCTTGAATACTCTTATTGTATATACAGCAACAACTGAAGTTGTTACTCCTATAATAAAAGAAATCAAACCTGGCAGGATTACTCCAAAACCTATGTAACTACTAAATAGTGAAATAAAGGAAGAGGTTATCATGAATATAGCTGAGAAATTTATGATGATGCTAATAAATAACATATAATTCTACGAAAATTACAAAATATGGTTCATTATTTGGATAAAATGTCACTTCTTGTTGATAAAAAAATTGCTCAATGGAATACCCTGGTATAAAATGAGCGATTATGTTAGCATCTATTCATAGCAATAATAGAGATGATTATTAATAATATAGGGATGGAATAGGTTGGTAAAACTTAAAAGAAAACCCCTATGCAGAGCATAGGGGTACTTGTTGGGTTTATTCCATCCTCAGGGTTATTTATCCACCCAGGATAGTTAAAAATACTGCAAGTAAGTACTAACCCTTACAGATTATTAGCTTGATGAAGAATATAGGAGAAAGGTTGCGTTGGATTTTTTGAATTGCATGTAATTAACATTTCTTTAACAAGATATACATTTGTAGTATCCAGTTGAATGCTGTATGTTTAACTCTACTTAAACAAAATATTGAATGAAGGTAATTATCGACAATAAAATTCCATTTATTAAAAATATCCTTGAACCTTATGCTGATGTTGAATATTTGGCAGGAAACTCCATCACAAAAGAAAAGTTGAAAAATACAGATGCTATTATCATAAGAACCCGAACAAAATGTGATGCTGAATTACTGGAAGGTACGGCTGTTAAATTTATTGCAAGCGCCACAATTGGTTGCGATCACATCGATATTCAATATTGTGAAAAAAATAGCATACAATGGACTAATGCTCCGGGATGTAATTCTGGTTCTGTATTGCAGTATGTTGCATCGGCTCTTTTATATTATGCACGGCAAAAGAATATTAAATTGAATAATCGTGTTCTGGGTATTATTGGAGTTGGGAATGTTGGAAGAAATATTTTGAAACTTGCTGAAGTACTCGATATGAGGGTTGTTTTAAATGATCCTCCAAGGGTAAGAAATGAAGGGCTCTGTGGCTTTTTATCATTGGATGGAATTTTAAGAGAAGTTGATATTATTTCATTTCATGTGCCTCTCAACTTGACAGGGGAGGATAAAACATTTCATCTGGCAGGTAAGCATTTTTTCGAAAAGATTAATGAAGGAACTCTATTAATTAATACCAGTCGCGGAGAGGTGGTTGACACAGCTACACTGAAAGACATGGTAAAAAGTGGTAAATTATCTGATGCCATTCTGGATGTTTGGGAAAATGAACCCGATATTGATACTGAACTTCTTGAAAAAGTATATATAGCCACACCTCACATAGCAGGATATTCGGCCGATGGAAAAGCCAACGGGACTCAAATGACTATACAGCAATTCAGTCGCTTTTTCAATTTAGGATTGGACGATTGGCAACCTGATAATATACCTGCTGTAAAAAAATCCGACATTTTTTGTGATGGTCTGAACAAATCGTTCCAGGATATTTTAACAGAAATTATATTACAAACCTATCCAATTGATAGAGAAAACAGCTGGTTGCATAGCGATCCTAAAAAATTTGAGACGTATAGGGGAAACTATCCTTTAAGGCGTGAATTTTTTACTTACAATATCAAGACTTCGAATGTAAAAGAGGGTGATATAAAAAGGCTCAAACGTCTTGGATTCAAGGTAGATAAATAAGGTCAATCAACTTTCTGTTCTTTCCTGGAGCTGTTTGCGTTTTCTTTGGCGTCCGAAATTTGCTTTTTCTGAGAGTTTAAGCCGGGCACGAAGATAATGTGCTTTGTACCTGATATAGTGCACACCATTTTCAAATTCCCAGTAAACATTGCGGGCTTTGTATATTTTACCGACGCATGCTTCGTAAATAAGAGTATAGGAAATACTTGTATATTCTTCGGCTTCCACTATTGAATTGAACCTGATACTGCGATTAGAAAAATGGCCTATTACGGGGATATTAAATCGCTTTTGATGGCGCTTATTGTTTGTATAATTGTTCATACCTCAATTTTTTTCTGAAACGCGAATTATCAAACTAAGTTTCATTAAAGTTAAAAAAAATCAGATTCCAGTAAAAAATTGGTTATCAACTTTCTTTTTCATTTTTAAGGTGAGCACAACAAAATTTCAAGATAGATGTTTAGTTTATGTTTTTAAATTCTAATGTTTTGGAGAAAATTAAATCACAGTTTAACACTTCAAATAAATCATTTCTTGACCGGGCAGCAAAGTATAAATCATCCATTGCTGAATATAGGTTCAAATTGAATGAAATTATTGATCGCGACCAACACGAAGCTGTGAATTGGATACTAATTATGAAGGATTTTGGGTTGTCCGGTAGTTTCAATTACATTCGACCAAAGTTCATCTTCTGCCGATATACGTTTACGATGTTTGATGGTAATTGGAATGGGTAATACGGTAAATTGTGAGCTCCAGTGTCCGACAACAAATCCTGTTCTGCCAGCCATAGCTGCATGTACGGCATTTTGTGCGAGAATATTACAAAAAAGGCTGTCATTTGCATTAGCAGGAGCACTGCGTATGATATAACTGGGGTCGATATATTTCAGACTATGGGGCATATTTTTATTTTTAAGCTCTTCTATAATAACATCCCTCAGGTAGAGGCCAATATCCTTATATTTAATATTGCCTGAAGCATCTTTCTCAGATTCCTGAACCTGAAAAAGATTTTGTCCTGCGCCTTCAGCTACAACAATCAGTGCATGGTGTTTTCTTTCAAGCCGTTTACATATAAATTCCAAAAAACCCTTAGGACCATGTAAATCGAACCTAACTTCGGGAATAAGCACAAAATTAACTTCCTGAACTGCGAGAGCTGCATTAGCAGCAATAAAACCTGAATCGCGGCCCATAAGTTTAACCAATGCTATTCCGTTATACGCACCTTTAGCTTCGTTGTGTGCACCACGCAGAATGCCTGTTGCAATGGTAAATGCTGTTTCAAAACCAAACGATTTATCAATAAAGCTAATATCATTGTCAATGGTCTTTGGAACGCATGCTACAGAAATTTTGAGTCCTCGCTTTGTAATTTCATCCGATATAGCCTGGGCTCCGCGAAGTGTTCCATCACCTCCTATGGTGAAAAGGATATTAATATTCATTCTTTCCAGAGCATCGACAATTTCTGAAACATCCTGTGGCCCTCGCGATGTACCAAGAACGGTACCACCGTGCATATGAATATAATCAATTATATCTGGTTCCAAATCAATGATTTCATGCCCATATTTTGGAATAAAACCCTGATAACCGTACTTGATTCCTACTATTCTTTTTACACCATACCGGCTATTTAGTTGCATTACCAAACCCCTGATCACATTGTTAAGCCCCGGGCATAAGCCCCCGCATGTAACAATGGCTACTTTTGTTTTTGAAGGATCGAAGTAAACGAATTCTTTTGGACCAGCCTTTTCAAAGGATAATGGTTCAATATTTTTTTCCAGGCATTCTTCATAGTAACGAATGTTGGGATCCATAATAATGCGTTCATCATCCTGTGTATAATTGAAGACACCATCGCCAAGCTCCTTTGATAAGTTTAATGGTGATGGGATTGAGCATTTTCCTAGACGAGGTACTTTAAATTCTTCGATCGTATACATTCTTAATAATATTTCTTCGAAATTAACTATTTACTCATGAAATCGAATAAAGGCAAACTTAATTCAATATTAGTACATATGTTATTGCTCAATTAAATCGAGTAATTTTTTGGCAGCTTTGTTCCAGGTATAGTTCTGCTTTGCATACTCATTCAATTCTTTTGCACATCTCGATAGTACAGGCTTCTTCAATGATACTAGCTGTTTTTCAAGTTCTTCCTCTGTTTTAAAATAAAATGCCAGATCATGGGTTGTGACTCTGTTAAAAATATTATCCCAGGCTATTACTGGCAGTCCTGTATACATCGCCTCTACCAGTGAAGGATTTGTTCCTCCGGCACTATGCCCATGAATATATAGGGAGCAATTTGCCCTATATTGCTGCAATTTAGACATATCATCATAAATTGCATCGATCATATGAATATTGGGGGCCTTTGAATAAGACTTACATAATTTTTTCCCATATCGGGTGTGATTCCAATTTGAGATCATTATCAGTTTGAGATTTTGATTTTTTTGAAACACTTTAAGAATAAGATGTAAATTATTCTCGGGTTCAGCTCTGGCTATTACCAAGGCATAGGAGGAATCCTTAAGAGGATTAAGAGCTACAATCCGGGGTAAATGATTTCCTCCATAATTGATATATACGATTTTTTTTTGATACTGGCTGGGCACATATTGAGCAATAGCTTTGTTGTCGAGAATAATTGTTTTTAAATGGCGCAATGAAAGTATATAACCTAATCTCAGAAATAATTTAGCGACAATATTCCATTTTGATCTTTTCCATTCGATACCATCGACATGGACACATAAATATTTTGATTTTAAGGAAGGGATGAATGGCAGCAATATGCCCGCACCTATACCAAGCAGAAGAATATAATCCGATTCCTTGGCGGCTAATAATAGTCCCTTCAGATCGTATAAAATGCTTCGAATACCATTGGGATCAACATTGAAGAAGATTCGTCTTATCGATTTCCAGTTTATTTCTTGTTCAGATGGACCATACAATTTGGAACTGCAGATGACACTTATCTCGAGATTTTTGGTCAATTCAAGGGCAATATTTTCTGCAAAAGTTTCAAATCCACCATATCGTGCGGGTATGCCTGAGCATCCTATGATATACAATTTTTTCTTCAAGAGAATTAGGTATTATTACTTGTGAAGTTATTAACAAACCGAAAAAATTATAGTTTTTACTTATTTAAATTTGTTTTTTCGAATTAATAATTTTAAGACTAAAACTTAATCTTAGAGTTAACATTTATTTAACGTTCTCCAAATTATTAAGTAACAATACTATAGCTTAAAAATATAGTTAAAATATTGATAATCAATAATATATAAAAATAAAATATTTTTTTAATTTTTAATCAGTTGATAATAAAAACGATATCTTATAATCATAAAAAACAATAGACAATGGGCTTTTTTTTTATGTTTTTTTTCACAAAATTGCTTAATGAAAAATTAACAATACCCTAAAATTTAATTGCCTAAAACTAAACACTATATAAAAATGCATAGGGAAGTCTGGGACAATTGTCTAAAAGTAATTCAGGATAATGTGCCATCGATAAGCTTTAGGACATGGTTTGAACCTATTGTCCCACTGAGACTTGAAAAGAATATTCTCACTATTCAGGTGCCCAGTCCCTTCTTTTATGAATATCTTGAAGAAAAATACATTGAAATTATAAGTAAAACCCTGAGAAAAGAACTCGGGTATGATGCAAAGTTAGAGTATAGTGTGGTAATGGATTATAATTCAACCTCGAATAAAAAACCTTTAACTGTAAAATTACCTGCCCAGAATCATCGGGAATTAAAAAACAGACCTGTTTCTGTTCCTTTGAATACGGACGAAAAAACCATTAAAAATCCCTTCATTATACCGGGTTTAAAAAAGCTGGATATTGATCCACGACTAAATCCCGAAAATAATTTCGCCAACTTTATCGAAGGTGAATGCAACCGGCTAGCTCGTTCAGCAGGAATTGCTGTAGCAAATAATCCTGGTGGCACGGCTTTCAATCCACTATTAATTTATGGTGACTCGGGATTAGGAAAAACTCATCTCGCACAAGCTATTGGCATAGAAGTAAAGGAACGTTTCCCGGATAAGACGGTTTTATATGTCAACGCCAATAAGTTTCAAACTCAGTTTGTAGAATCTATTAGGAATAATAATAAAAACGATTTTCTTCACTTTTATCAGATGATAGATGTACTGATCATTGACGATGTTCATGAATTTGCAGGGAAAGAGAAGACACAGGATACTTTCTTCCATATTTTCAATCATTTGCATCAATCGGGAAAACAATTAATCCTTACCTCCGATAAACCTCCTGTGGAACTTCAAGGCATGGAACAGCGACTCCTCTCCAGATTTAAATGGGGCTTATCGGCCGATCTTCAGGTACCTGATTTTGAAACTCGTATTGCTATCCTTAAGCAGAAAATATATAAAGACGGTATCGAAATGCCTGATGAAGTAATTGAATACATTTCTACTCATATTACAGATAACATCAGGGAACTTGAAGGAGCCTTAATTTCTTTACTGGCTCAATCAACTCTTAACAGGAAAGAGATTACTCTTGACCTGGCAAAAGAAATGATTGATAAGCTGATTAAAAGCACAAAGCGTGAGGTTTCCATCGATTACATTCAGAAAGTAGTATGTAATTATTACGATATTGGTATTGAAATGCTACAGTCGAAAACCAGGAAAAGGGAGATAGTACAGGCCCGGCAGGTTGCGATGTATTTTAGCAAGAACCTTACTAAATCTTCCTTAGCAACTATTGGTGCGCAGATAGGGGGAAAAGATCATGCAACGGTTCTGCATGCCTGTAAAACTGTTAACAATCTGATGGATACCGACAAACATTTCAAGAGCCAGATAGAAGATATCGAAAAGAAGCTGAGGTTTTAAACCATAAATCCAAAAAGGCAGGTTCTTTTGAGCCTGTTTTTTTTTGTCAAATTTGTCGGGTAGTTTATTTAAAATAGCAGAATTAATTTTTCCAAATGAATATGACGCTGTAAATATTCCGGTTGACTGATATGGAATCACATACATTTTTAACCATTAAATCAGATACTGAGGGAATTTATAAAGATAGGGGCAGTAAGTTTCTTTCATTTGCTTATTCTGTATCAAATGATGAAGAGATTAAACAAATTCTGAATCAGGTGAAGAAAAAATACCACAATGCCAGACATTGTTGTTTTGCCTTTCGCCTAGGTATTGAAGAACAGTATTACCGTGTAAATGATGATGGAGAACCTTCGGGTACGGCTGGAAGACCAATATTAGGCCAAATAGAATCGAACAATCTTACCAATATTCTGCTGGTCGTGGTTCGTTATTTTGGAGGTAAGCTACTTGGAACATCCGGATTAATAAATGCCTATCGGACAGCTGCCGCCGATTGTCTTGCAAAAGCAACATTTTTAAAGTGTAGATCTGAAATCAACTTTGAAATTTCTTTTCCATATACGGATATGAATTCGGTTATGAGGGTAATAAAGGATGAATCACTCGTAATAACTGAGCAATATTTTGATATGGATTGCAGGATAAGACTTACAGCAGAAAAAAAATCCTTTGATTCTGTCGAACAACGGTTTTCAAAGCTGAAGAATTTAAAAATTATAATATTACAGGAATAAGTATGGAATTTTATAATATTCTACAATTGCTATATTGTATATGTAGTTTGAACTATATTCTGGGAATTACTTTATAATAAAAGAATGTAAATTTTTCAATAGATGTTAACAACTCTTTCTTTTACCCGTATTGTTAGTTATTTTTACTTAAAATATCAGTTATAACATGCTGAATAAAAGTCTTATTTCAATAACTGACTTCTCTAAGGATGATTATTTGAAAATCCTTGATACTGCAGCCGGTTTCGAAAAAAAATCTTATCAGGACCTGCTTAAAGGTAAAGTAATTGCAACTCTTTTTTTCGAACCATCAACACGAACAAGATTAAGTTTTGAGAGTGCCATTAATCGTATAGGTGGGAAGGTGATTGGTTTTAGCGATTCTATTACTTCTTCGGTTACCAAAGGGGAAACTTTATACGATACCATTCGTGTTGTGAGCAACTATGCTGAATTGATTGTAATGCGGCATCCACTGGAAGGGAGTGCTCGCTATGCCAGCGAATTAACCAAAATACCGGTTATTAATGCAGGTGATGGAGCTAATCAGCATCCCACACAAACCTTGCTCGATTTATACTCCATACAGAAAACTCAGGGGAAGCTGAAGGACCTGAATATCTTTATGGTGGGCGATTTGAAATACGGCCGCACAGTACATTCACTTTTAATGGCACTATCAGAATTTAATGCTACTTTTTATTTCATATCTCCCGATGAATTAAGAATGCCTGAAGAGTATAAAATATTATTAAATAATATTGGACTGAAATATCATGAATCGCGCGAATTGAACGGAAATATTAAAAATGCTGATATCATTTATATGACTCGTGTTCAGAAAGAAAGATTCTCTGATCCAATCGAATATGAGAAAACAAAAAACGCCTATGTTTTAAAGGATGAAATGCTGGTTGGAACCAGGGACAATATGAAAGTACTGCATCCGCTTCCTAGGGTAAATGAAATAAATACTGATGTAGATGCAAATCCAAAGGCCTATTACTTTCAGCAAACCGAAAATGGAGTTTATGTGAGGCAAGCAATAATATCACTTATTCTTGGATTGAAATCATGACTATGAAAGATAAATTTCTTGAGGTAAGTGCCATTAAGGACGGAACAGTTATTGACCATATCCCGGCTGATAGTTTATTTAAAGTAGTAT
>Ga0307422_1001791_pt1 | contig 11045 bp, 7 predicted proteins | sample SalMarWE160290MG_FD_202153 | JGI IMG/M metagenome (GOLD analysis project Ga0307422, IMG submission 202153) | Salt marsh sediment microbial communities from the Plum Island Ecosystem LTER, Massachusetts, United States - WE1602-90 | ecosystem: Environmental > Aquatic > Marine > Intertidal zone >...
TCTGCTCCCTGTTGTAATCATCCCATTATTACTTAGTAAAAATGTCGGAACGAAAAGATTGATTCTATATAGCCTGGTTTGTGCAGTACTGTTTTTACTTGTCCATTCTATGGCGGTAACAAAAAATGCCTGGTATATTGCTCCACTTTATCCCTTTTTGTGGCTTCTTTTATCGGTAAGTTTATATGAAAATTATAAAATTCTCATTTATCGATTTGAGACGGAGGAAAGCCAACTGGTTATAAGCACATTAATACTTATATGTTTTCTTTACTTATGTCTAAATTTATATGTAAAAATATTCAGCTACAATATAAATTCCATTAAACCCGGATCGTCAATTTATTGGCCGGAACGACCAGGATTATACTTAAAGAGGATTAAAGAAAAATATCCAGATATCAAGAATATTACATGTTATATGACATATTATTCATTAAAATTGGAGATGAGACAGCTTCAATTTTATGCCATGAAGTATCATTATGAAAACGGTATTGATGTAAATATTGACAAGAAACTTGAGGAAAATATTTTTAATGAACATGTTTTCACATGCGAAGATAAATATATCACTGAGATAGAAATGAATTATAACTATACCCTGCTGGATTCAATTTATTATGGAAAGCTTTATTATATTTTGGGTCCAAAACACAATTAAAAAACTTATATGATTCAAAAGCTATTTGAAGAAAAACGATTTAAAGAAAAACATTTTATCATACTGCTTTTAGCTGGTGTTGCAACAATATTTGTTATTTGGTCACTTAAATCGGCAGGCTCCCACGCCGGCGCCGATGATTTGTACCATGCACAGATTGCCAAATACTCATGGAAATATCCCCGGTTATTACTTGATCATTGGGGAAAACCCTTCTTTACACTTGTAGCGTCCCCTTTCGCTCAATTTGGTAATACAGGCACTAAAATGATGAATGTTCTTTTTGCATTGCTCAGTGCATTTTTGGCTTATGCTACGGCACGTCAGTTGAAATATCAGCCAGCCTGGACTGCTATTCTTATATTACTGTTTGCTCCCATATACACTGTATTGGCACTTTCAGGAAATATAGAGGTACTGGCAGGATTGATTGCCATTGCTTCGGTATACTATTATTCAAAAGATAAATACATCCCTGGTAACATTATACTTTCTTTTGGCTTCTTTGTCAGGAACGAAATGTTTGTGTTTATCCCTTTCTTTATTATTTACAGCATACTTCAAAAAAAATACAAAGCCATTCCTTTCGTACTTACCGGTTTTATTATCTATAGTCTGGCCGGTTATTTCTATTACGACGATATATTCTGGGTTATTACCAAGATACCTTATGGAAGTACGAAAGAGCTGGTGGGTACAGGTAGTCTGCTTCACTACGTGAATGCATCAAAAGTGTTGTTTGGAATTCCGGAAACAATTTTGCTGGTAGTCGGACTACTCATGATTTTGTACCAGTATGTGGGGAATAAATTTTCATTTAAAAAAATAAATTCATTTGAAATATTTGTGATCCTTTTGCCTTTCATGGCCTATTTTGTTGGCCATTCCTACTTACACTGGAAAGGTGCCGGAGGCTCGGGAGGTGCTATGCGGGTTATGGCCTCAATAATTCCATTGTCGGCTTTAATTGCCATGAAAGGATTAAGTACAATTTATGAATTCGTAAAGAAGAGAAAAACAATTTTATCTTATCCACTGGTTTTAATCATTCTGTTTTTTATTCTGATCACTCCTGGAAAAGTATATGAAATACCGATACCTGATTTTAAAGATATGGTACTCATGAAGCAGGCAGCCGACTGGTACAAACACTCCGAATATTATGGCAGTTATCTTATTTACGGCGACGAGCGGATCACCACTCTGTTGAATTTGGATCCTTTTAGTGGGAAACAGGGAAGATGGTATTTGCATGATTCAAAGAAACCTGAAAAGTATATTTCCAATGGATCGATCGCTATTTGGGACGCACACTTTTCGACGAATTTTAATCAGATTGAGTTAGATGTAATGATGAACAGTAAATACTACCGGCTGATTCAGGTGTTCGAACCGGAAACACCTTTCAAAGTCAGGGGGGGATACGATTACGCTATTTATATTTTTCAGAAACATTCGGGAGAAGAGCCGGTAAATAACTATGAAGAGCTAAATGAACTCAGGATAAGTAAAGCAACCTCCTTTAAGCTTTTCAAATCGATTGATTTTGAGCATGAAAATATACCTGCAACTCATAAATCAAATAATTCTTACAGTAGAAATTATGCTTACAAGATGACTGAGGAGGAACAGTTCAGTCCCACCATAAAGTTAACAGGCAATGATTTTCTGAAAATGAAACCAAAGCCGCGCCAACTAAAAACGACAGTACAAATTAGGTATGATTCTATTCCCGCAGGACAGGATATAATTCTTGTATCTTCTTTTCAGCACAAAAAGAAATCCTATGCCTATTTTACTTCCGATAGCCTGGTACGCGATACCCTCACCGGTTGGTACACTTTGGAAATTAAGCATTCTTTACCTGCTATACGTTCAGGGAAAGATGAAATAAAGTTTTATGTATGGAATAAAGGGAATCAGGAATTTATTGTAGATGATCTTAAAGTATATAGAGATTATTGATATAAGGTTTTGATGTTAGATAATTCATGCAAAATTAAATACTAACTTTATGAATATTAAAGAAATATACCGGTTCATATCACCAAAACATCAGAATCTGTTTATAGACTATAAGGTGAATTTTAAGCCCAGATATGGTCACGGATCACCATCTCATCCATTACTTTTTAAGATTATTGATTCAAACAGAGGAATTTACTCAGAATATTTAAAGAAAGCTTTAAAATATACTTCCTCTCTTCAGGGAATTAAGCAAAGCGATAAAGAAAAAAATCCTTTAGCTCCGGCATGGAATAATGGTTTTCTACCTGGTTTGGATATTATTGGGATTTATACCTTATTGTCGGAAATAAAACCAAACAGATATATAGAAATAGGATCGGGAAACTCCACAAAAGTAGTATACAAAGCAAAAAAAGAAAATTTACTGAAAACAGAAATCATATCTATTGATCCTCAACCAAGAGCCGAAATTGATTCATTAGCGGATAAAATCATTAGGGAGCCTTTTGAGAATATTGATTTTAAATTCATCCATGAATTGCAGAGAAATGATATTTTATTTATTGACAATTCACATAGAATTCTACCGAATTCAGATTCACTGGTGTTTTTTCTGGATGTACTTCCCTTTCTGAAAAAAGGAGTGATTGTTCATCTTCATGATATTTATTTACCCTACGATTATCCGCAATTTATGTGCGACAGGTTTTATTCAGAGCAGTATGATTTGGCTATGTTCTTATTAAGCAATCCTAAAAAATATCAGCCCATTTTACCAAATTACTTTATTTCTGAGGATAAGGAATTGAGTAAAATAATTGAACCTATCTGGAATCACCAGAACCTGAAGGGAGTTGAAAGACATGGGGGATCTTTTTGGTTTAAAATTGAAGGTTGACAATTATTGATGGTAATGAGTTATTTATCATAAAGATTCTTTATGGAAATATAATGAATAGAAAGCTTCATTTTTCTCATCATTCCTATATAATAAATCCAGTGATAATGTATCAGGGGCAATTGTTTCATAAAGCTTTCCAATAATAAATTTTCTGGTTTCTTCGTCATCTTTACCAAGGAAGAGGAGGGAATTTTTAAATTTTGATTTATTATGGCTTGTATTAATTGAATCTGACCAGAATAAGAATTTTTTATACCAGAAGTCATACAGGTAAGTATCAGGATATTTATATTTCAGGTTTCTTTTATATTCATCTTTATACCTGCCTGACCATAAACATCCAAAATATAGTGCCACTTGCGGGTAGGGATCCCCATACCCCTCTCCGTAAATGAAAATTAGTGTAGAATCAGGTAATGTACTTATAAACTCGATGGACTTTTCTGCAACGCTTAATTTTTCCAACTGACTCCTACGCTCATTTAAAATTTTAGGAAAGTAAATGATAACCAGGATAATGAAAATTAGTAAATAGCTTAATCGTAGAAGTGTTAATTTCTTATTCAGGGAATTAATTACAATCGTGATCATTATCCAGAGTTGAAAAATATGTATCAGATTAAACGGAATAAAATAATGTAATGCAAAATGTTTAACCACAAGCAAGGTCTGAAGGATGACTGTGACTAGTAAACCTGTTAGTAATCGGAGGTATTTACCTGAATTTGGAGGCAAATACCGCTTAAGCAATGATCCTCCAAAAATATAAATGAGAGTAAAAATCTGGACAATATAAAGGAACCGGTTATTCTCATAGAGTGTTTTGAAATTCGTGATCACGTTGGATAAATCGATAATATTTGAATTCCCTCTTCCATACCTACCGCTATGAATAAATAAATCTGATATCCATTCAAAAAACTTCTGGTATCGGATAAGAATTGGAAAAGAAAATAGGAAAAATAATACAATGGTATATAAAACGAAGCGAAATTTGTTTTTACTTTTAGTTATAAGAAAGAATGGGACAAGAATAATTGGAAACGAACTTATTTTTAAAGCTAGACTCAACGCCACGAGAACAGCAAAGAGGCGGTTAAATTTTTCCTGATTCCATTTAACAAATCCTATATCGATATAATAAAGACAAAGTATGATTAAAAATGCGAGTATACCGAATTGTAAATTTACAGGTCTGACTCTTTCTAGATATGCAATAAAAATTATGGAAGTAAAAGGCATAATTTGAAGCAAAAGACCTGATAATTTCCCTTGAATTATAGTTGCTGTTTTTCCTAAATAAAAAAGAGCAATTGCATTTATTGATAGCACTATATAAAAAGTTATTTTCAGGTAGAATTCAGGATTGCTGATAACATTATCCACCATTGACTGATGATTGTTAAAGAGCTGAACAATCCATATAACAAGAGCAATAATAATTTGCAGAGGAGTACCCGGATGATCGATATGCCCTAATTCAAAACGGAAACGTGCCATTGTAAGGCCGTTGAACAGGTATGCATACTCCGGATCGATGGCTCTTAAATAATAGGCTCCCAGGGTATGAAAAAAGCCGATACCCGTCAGGATAAAAACCAAGGGTATTACAGCATTGATAACAGAATTGATTCGTATTTTATTTTTTAATAATCGATAGAATCGCATCATATTTTGATAGGATTTATAAGAAGAATATTTTAAGGTATTGAAATGCTATAATAATAATGTTTTTATACAATAAACTTAATTTTTCTGGCTGCAAAAAAACTCATTTTTAACAGAAGTAAGCCATGACGGAAACGACTAATTTGTGTCGATCCGTATTCCCGTTCCCGGTATCGCACAATAATTTCAGTTATCTTAAGATTTAACTTGGCGGCACCAAATAATAGATCAAAATCCCCAAATGGATCAAAATCTCCAAAATAGCTGCGGTTTTCGGCAATCAGTTCATAGTCTTTTCGAAAAAGTACTTTTGTTCCGCAAAGCGTATCCTTTAAACGTTGCCCGAGAAGATAGGTGAAAAGCCAGCTAAAGAATTTATTACCCAGGTAGTTTAAAAAGCGCATGGCCTGTTTTTCCATAGGATACACCAGGCGGCAACCGTTTATAAACTCACCGTGATTCATACTTAGAGCGTTGTAAAACTTTAACATATCTTCGGGCGGAGTGGTAAGATCGGCATCGAGTATCATGAGTATCTCACTGGTAGCAATATCAAAAGCTTCGCGAACGGCATTTCCTTTACCTTTCCCTGTCTGCTTTAGAACTTTAATATCTTTATCGGGGTATGCTTCTTTTACACGGAGCATTTCCTCATAGGTATTGTCGTTAGAATTGCCTTCAATAAAAATAAATTCCTGGTGTTCACTGAATTTTGGGGTTCGTTTAATGGCGTTCTCAATATTTCCTGCTTCATTCCGGGCCGGAACTACAATGGAAACAGAATAATCTCTGTTGATCCTGATTTTAGGTCGGGCTGTGATTATATGAATTAAGTTCAACCGGTTTATTCCCGGTAGATTCGCTAAAAAGCCATTTACAATAAGGTTAATTAAAGGGATATATTTTGGAAACAAGAGTTTTCTTTCAATCTGGATCATTTCAAAATTTTCCAGTTCAAGGAGATTTTTAATATCCGCAGGTGTTAACCAGTTCTGCAAAGGTTGTTTGGCTTTCAGTCCAATAAATTCAGTAAAACGGAGGAGGGGGCCCCAGATGTAATTGTAGTTTGAAATAATAAGTTTCGTTCCCGGGTAACAAATAGTTTGTATGTTCTTTAATACTGCCTGTATATCCCATAGTGATGAAAGAAGGTCAGAGACTATAATATAGTCAAACTTTTTTTCTGTAGTAAACTCAGCAGCATCGGCAAGAGTAAATACCAGGTGGGGAAACTGTTGGCGTGCTACCTTTAACATACCTTCTGAAAAGTCGATTCCAACTCCGATAGAAGGCTTAACGGCATTCAGCAATTCACCGGTTCCGCAACCTAATTCCAGCACTTTTGAGCCCTCAGGTATAATAAAGCGGTGATGTTTTTCAAGGATTTTATGGTAGAACCGGTTTCTTTTCTTCCAGATTAGCCTTTTAGCCGAAAGTTTCTCAAAATAGGAATGATAGATTTCTTTACTACCTGTCATTATATTGCATTGTGCTGGTGAATTATTAGATAAAAATAATACCTTTTTGTATTTATTATTTACTTTGCGACAAAATCAACAGAATGTTGAAGTATAAAAATGAGCACAACCTGGATTCTCCGCAGAGAACTCTTTTCCATCGTGAAATTATTTTACGGAAACCATTTTTAAAAAGGCTTTACAAGGAGTGGTATGCTGTTTTTCTATCGGAAATGAGATCACTACCTATTGGTAAGTGTGTTGAAATAGGTTCGGGAGGAGGTTTTTTAAAAGAGCTTGAGCCTTCAATTATCACAAGCGATATATTATCATTACCTCATACTGATTTAACCTTCTCAGCTTTTGATATGCCTTTTAACGATTCCGAATTGAGCGCTTTATTTCTTTTGGACACTTTTCATCATATCCCTGATTCAACTCTCTTTCTTAAAGAGGCCAGCCGTGTTCTTAAAAAAGGAGGAAAGATTATAATGATCGAACCTGCAAATACTAGTTGGGGTCGATTTATATATAGAAATTTACATCACGAGCCTTTTAACGAAAAAGGAGACTGGCAACTTCCGGAATCGGGCCCTATGAGTGGAGCGAATGGAGCATTACCGTGGATTGTATTTGAAAGAGATATTGATTTATTCAGGAAACGTTTTCCTGAATTTGAAATTGATCAAATATACTATCATACACCACTGAGATACCTTTTGAGTGGTGGTGTTTCGTATAAAACAATCTTTCCGGGTTGGAGTTTTGGGTTTTTGACTCAAACAGACAGACTACTCACAAGAGTCTCAAACCAATTTTCGATGTTTATGACAATAAAGGTTGTTAAAAAATGACGATTGTCTTATCATAGAAGCATTCAGATTTAAGAGTGCGATATTACTTAATACCTGATTACTTTGGACCCATCACTAAAATGGATAATTTTAAATTATCGATATCTACTTCCTCACCATTATTTGTAAAGAAAATATGGATATAATCATTTTCTGAAGCTAGTCTAGGCATGTATTTGTAATAACTGAATTTTTCCCACTCCCTTTTACCTTTTACAAAATCCCGGATTACCTTGCTGTCCCATGAATAGGTTGTACTATCGTTTTTTACGACCATATGAATCGTTGATTTGTTTTTTCTGTTTGACTGATATACATCGAACTGGACATGGAGAAAGACTTCGTTTGTAGCACTATAATAATCGGAAAGATCCATTTTATAATTGAATCCTAAATAATTGTCAGTAATTCTTATCAATTTTGAAGGATACCAATCGACGGCGTCAATTTCCAGCTTATCGAAGAAACAATAGGTGCTGTCGTCATCAAAATTAAATGATTGAGTGAACGATTGTTGTACTTTACCAGGATCGAATACAGGCGTGTAAAAGATACCTTTGTATCGTGAAGCAGTTTTAAGAAATACTTTACAGTATCTTTCCTTATTCATACTCCCATGATGAATTATGTAATTGTTATACTGATTTGTCTGAATAAGGTTAAACGATATAAAAATACCTGACAGGATAATGAATACTACTATCGGAAGAATTCGTTTACAGGCTTGACTTGTAAAAATACCTAAGGGTAAAAATAACAGAGGATAAAATTCTATAAGCATCCGGGGGCCATAACTCGCGCCACCTGCCCAGCCGCACCAGGTAGAGAAAAAATACAGAATTATCATGATGGCTGAGAGCAAAGTTATAAACTCGTAAAATTGTTTTCTAATTAAATAGAATACACTCAGAAAAGCTAAAAAGCTGATTGGAATATATATGAATAATCCCTTCCGAAATCCGAATAACATAGCAAAAAGATGTGGATCCAATAAATCGAACGAATGTCCCTTGTAGGACCAGATTATATATTTATCGGTTTGAATTTTATATAGAATGAGCTGAATAAAAACTATAGAGATTATTATAGCAATCGAAAAAACAACATGTTTCCAGGATCTGAAATATTTAAGAATTGTATCCCGCAGAATATTTCCATTTCCTGCCAGAAAAGGAAGTGCGAGAAGGATAATACCGTTTGTGGGGCGAATCAGGACTGCTAATCCAAAAGCAACTGAGGCCAATATAAGGCTCTTATGAGAAAACCTTGTACAGGTTTTTTTGCTGTAATATAAAAACATAGATATCGAAAACAATGAATACAAATGAGAATAGGCTGGCGCCATTGTAGTATAAAAGAAAAGGTTTGTTCCCAAATACAGCAAGGCTAATATAAATGCAGAAATAAAGGGTGGGATCTTATATTCATTCATCAATTTTTTTAAGTAGTAAAATGTCAGTAACAAATAAAATAGGGTCGCAATGCTCACGAAGTACTGATAGATCTGCGAATATCCATTTAGTTCATAACCAAGCAGGATGCTAAGCAAGTGTGCAATACTGAAAAAGGGTAATAATAACAAAGCAGTGCCAGCATAATACTTATTAGCACGTTTTTCACCGTTTTTATAAAGATAAAGTTCAGCTAATTCGGGAGATACCCGATCGTTTCCATCAAATATATAGCTATAGGAGAAATCATTATAAATAACTGCTGCCCTTAGGTATTCGTAATATCCAATTCCATCAGAATCGATTACCTTTTTCCATTGCTGTTTGTCCCATCCTGACCACCGGTTCTGCTGAATATAAAACAAAGAATAGATTATTATACTGATTATCATTAGAGTATAAGCATGAGCTTTAATGAATGAATGTAGAGTTGTTATCGTTCTTTTAAGAACTGTGAATATTTTCATGCTTTATGTGAGTTATTTTTTTCTCCGGAGCAGAATATTAATATATTTTTATATTGTTGTTCTTGAACCCTAAAAAATTCCTTTACATTAATCACCTCGAAATCGGCGCTGAATAAGCCTTTACATCCTTACCCGTAATCTCTTTATCGCAAAGAATAATAAGTCGTTCCAGTACATTACGGAATTCACGTATGTTACCGGTCCAGGTAATCTTTTGGAGTTCTTCGATAGCATCTTTGGTAATAACCTTTTTAGGTTGTCCATATTCACCACAGATAATTTCATTGAAATGTTCCGCAAGAATTGGAATGTCCTCGAGCCGTTCATTCAAATCGGGAACGTGAATGAGAATTACACTCAACCTGTGATAAAGGTCCTCACGAAAAGTTTTGGCATCAATTTCGGTTCGCATATCCTTATTGGTAGCTGCCAGTACACGCACATTAATATTGATATCCTTATCGCTGCCCACTCTTGATATTTTATTTTCCTGCAGGGCTCTTAACACTTTTGCCTGTGCTGCCAGGCTCATATCTCCGATTTCATCGAGAAAGATGGTACCGCCTTCGGCCTGTTCGAATTTTCCCTTGCGTTGCTTATGAGCAGAAGTGAACGCTCCTTTTTCATGTCCGAAAAGTTCACTTTCTATCAATTCCGAGGGTATTGCTGCACAATTGACCTCAATAAAAGGCCCTGTAGCACGGTTACTTTTCTCATGAAGCCCCCTTGCTACCAGTTCTTTTCCTGTGCCGTTGGCACCTGTGATTAATACCCGCGCATCGGTCGGTGCCACTTTATCAATCATCTCATTTACCTTTCTGATGGCTGCCGAATTTCCGACAATTTCATAGTGTTTGCTGATCTTCTTCTTTAACTGCCGGGTTTCGGTTACCAGGCTTTTCTTTTCAAGGGCATTTTTTATGGTTACCAAAAGCCTGTTCAGGTCAAGCGGTTTTTCAATAAAATCGTAGGCACCTTTTTTTATAGCATCCACAGCAGTATCTATATTCCCATGACCTGAGATCATGATCACCGGAACTTCAGGATTAGTTTCCGCTATTTTTGAAAGCACTTCGATACCGTCCATATTGGGCATTTTGATGTCACACAGAATAGCATCGTAATGGTTCTGATTAAAAAGATCGAGACCGGAGGTTCCATCTTCGGCTAATTCTACTTCGTGCGATTCGTATTCGAGGATATCTTTAAGTGTGTTCCGGATACTTTTTTCATCGTCGATTACCAGGATATGAGCCATGTAGCTAGTTTTTAAAAAGTTGGTAAATTGCCCCTTCTTTCAAAGAAAAATTTGACTGAAAGATCTCTTTAAGTTTTTGGGTTTCGAGGATAAATTTAATAAAAAGACAAGCGAATACAATCATCTCGATACGCATTGGTTCGAGTCCTTTCATTTTACTACGTTCAGCAATTGTCGACCGAATAAGCTTCTTATAAAGCGTATTAAATTCTTCATGAGAAATAGCCACCGATTGCGGAACTAATGATGATTGGTTTTCAATATTGGTAGACTCTGAACGAATCATACAAACAAAAGTCTCAAATGATCCTGAAGCTCCCAACAGCGTTTTTACATGATGAAGATCCACCTGCATAG
>Ga0307422_1001793_pt1 | contig 11042 bp, 8 predicted proteins | sample SalMarWE160290MG_FD_202153 | JGI IMG/M metagenome (GOLD analysis project Ga0307422, IMG submission 202153) | Salt marsh sediment microbial communities from the Plum Island Ecosystem LTER, Massachusetts, United States - WE1602-90 | ecosystem: Environmental > Aquatic > Marine > Intertidal zone >...
TTCACATCAACTTGCCGATGGCCGGGTTATATGCCATGCCCACCCTTACGATAAGGCAAGCGATTCCAAACCATTCAAATCGCACCATCATACCCAAACCGAAATACTCCTCTTCGAACAATTGGAAAATCTTGTTCTGGTTGTTTTCCTGATCGTTACCCTGATTTTAGTTATTAGAGAGGTATCCTACAAAAAGTATTTCTGTAACATAGCTGTTCCTTCCTGTGTAATCGCGCTAAAAGACAGGGCTCCTCCTGTTTTACTCTAACATTCTTACAGATAGCCTTTTCAATCAACGTAGTTGTTAAGACCTGCATCCTGACAGGTTGCATCTGTTAAGAAACCCCTTTTTTTCGAAAATCCTTACTTTAAATTCAACATTAAAATCTTATGTATAAATTATATATTCTCCTCGTTGTTGTTCTTTTTCCCTTAGCTCAATTAAGTGTGGCGCAGTATAAGAAAACAGATGCCAATATTATTGGCCATGTGGCTTCTGAGGGACAGCATATTCCCTATGCCAACGTTACCATAAAAGGAACTACTATTGGCACTGTTACCGATGAAACAGGACATTATCAGCTGATCAATTTACCTGAAGGCAGACATATTATTGTTGCCAGTATGGTAGGATTTAAACCCCTGGAAAAAGAGGTCGAGCTTAAATTAAATACCACTATTGAGGTCAAATTTGAACTGGAGGCCGACCTTTTAAATATTGATGAAGTAGTAGTATCGGCCAGCAGGGCTGAGGTGAAACGTACGGAGGCCCCGGTGATTGTTAATACTATTTCCGCAAAGATATTCAACACTTCACAATCCTTAACATTAAGCGAAGGGCTGAATTTTAGTCCCGGTTTACGCCTAGAAAATAACTGTCAGAATTGCGGTTTCACCCAGGTTCGTCTGAATGGTATGGAGGGCCCGTATGCACAGATCCTAATCAACAGCCGTCCAATTTTCAGTGGTTTGGCAGGAGTTTATGGATTGGAACTGATCCCTGCCAACATGATTGAAAAAGTTGAAGTGGTACGCGGAGGCGGCTCAGCTCTGTTCGGAAGCAATGCCATAGCCGGAACTATCAATATAATTTTAAAAGATCCGGTGAATAATACTTACGAAGCAGGTGTTAACCTGGCATCGATCGGGATTGGCATGAACGGATCGGGCGGAGCTGCACCCGATTATTCTGTCAGTTTTAATACTTCCCTGGTATCGGACGATCACAGGACCGGGATGGCCCTGTATGGCTTTACAAGAGAACGTAATATGTTCGATGCGAATAATGACAGCCTTTCTGAAATTGCCCCTATCAATAACCTGACACTGGGAACCCGGTTTTTCCACCGCTTCGGGTACCGAAATAAGCTGACGTTTGATTTTTTCACCATAAGAGAAAAGCGTGACGGAGGCAATAAACAAGATTATCCCCTGCACGAAAGGGATATTGCCGAAGCTGTTAAACATAACCTGAAAATCGGAGCCATTACCTACGAGCAGTACTTCAGGGAATACGATCTGTTTTCAATTTATGCATCAGGGCAATACCTGGACAGAGACTCGTATTACGGGGCAAACCGGTCGCTGAGTGACTATGGCTATTCTTCAGACAAAACCTACAATATAGGAGTACAATATAAGGCATTACTTGGGAATGCCTCTCTGATTGCAGGTATTGAGAATACGGGAGGTTTTCTGACCGACAAAAAGCTGGGGTACCCTGATTATGATAATGCCGTCATTGTGAACGATTCAATAGCTGAAATCCCTCATACCGAAAATACCCTCGTGTCCGATCAGTCTTCCGTTACAACAGGCATTTTTTCCCAATACGAACTTGCATGGCAAAAAACTAAAATAGCCATTGGCGGCAGGTATGATACCTATAAGGTACAAGACCTGCTCAAAGAAGAAGATAATGTCAAATCGGGCCATGTTTTTAGTCCGCGAATCAACCTGCTGTATGAACTATGGAAACCCCTGCAATTCAGGATCAGCTACTCACAAGGATACCGGGCTCCACAGATATTTGACGAGGACCTGCACATTGAAACCTCCGGCTCCCGGCAGGTTATCAACCGGAACGATCCTGAACTGAAACAGGAGACAAGCCGTAGTATTATGGCATCGCTTGATTTTAACGGACTAATTGGAAATGTATACACCGGATTTCTGGCCGAAGCATTTTATACTCGCCTCGTAAATCCGTTTGTAAATGAAATAGGGACTCCCGATGCGGACGGAACGGTAATCTATACCCGGAGAAATGCCGAAGATGGCGCTACCGTGCAGGGTATTAATATGGAGCTTAAAATCAGACCCGTGAAAGCTTTTTCGTTAACATCGGGCTTTACACTTCAATCCAGTACATACGATATTCCTCAGGAGTTTGATGAAAAACGTTTTTTCCGGACGCCCGATCGGTATGGATATTTTGCTATGGACTGGGATTTTGCTAAAAACCTTTGTCTTTCAGCAACCGGAAACTACACAGGTCCTATGCTGGTACCCTATTTTGGTAAGGAAACCGACCCTGACTTAGGGGAACTTCGCCGGACGGATGACTTTTTCGACCTGGGCATTAAGCTGAGCTACACCATGAAGCTCAATGGGGCCAGTCTCCAATGGTCGGCCGGTATTAAAAATATACTCAATGCCTATCAAAAGGATTTTGATACGGGTATTGACCGTGACCCTGCCTATATGTATGGTCCGGTTGCCCCCCGTACATTTTACTTTGGTATTAAAATAGGAAATAGAATGAACTACCCTGTTGTAAACTGGCAGGGTAAAGCAAATAACAGCCCTAATAAACAACATCGTCAAAGGCGGCATAGGAATAAACATAATCAACGATAGATTTTAACCGGCTTTGCAGACCAATTGGTTTGCAAAGCCAAAAAAATTAAAGTGGGTTTAGATAAAAAAGGTTGGTTGAGGAGATAGTTGATCAGGGAGTCAATGGGCAACAAACTAGAGATTCTGCGCCGAACGTGGGATTGAGCTAAAAGGTTGAAAAGTTTGTAGGTTGAAAGTTAAAACCTAAGTTTTTTTAAGTTCAGCTTTTGTCTTATAATTAACTATCTGCACCATATAAGACTTTGTTTTTTCAGGCTGTGTTACTATGCTGTCAGGAGTAGTATAATATTGTCCTCTTGTTCTTTCTCCATTATCGTGCTGCCGTTTAAATTTGTTGTAATCAAAATTGCGAAAGCCCCGCTGAAATTCTATCGGAGTATCAATTCTCTCATGTGGAACAAAGGTCCCTCCTATCATTAAATATTTACAGCCATATTTTTTAACCTTTTTTGCTATTTCCTCCAATGAAATATCCAGTTCTATTTTTGCATTAATCTCAAAACTTCCACACGCCCTTGATATTCCAATACTTATTTTAGGTCCAACCTCTATTTGAAGTTCGTGAGTTATTTTTTCATCAAATTCACCATATATGCTATCTACCACAAAATAGCCAAATAAAGTGGACTTACCTATTCTTGGATTCCATTGAAAAAGGTATACACGATCTCCAAAATTAAATTTGCCTAACAAATACTTTGATATACGTCTTGAAACCTTATATTCCTCAGCTTCTTTTGTGAAATTGTGAATATACTTATAATTACATTTTCCAACAAAATGCAGCCAATCCATAACGAAAATGATTAAAATTGTTTACTAAAAGTATAACATTCCATGCATAAATAAAAAGTGTAATGCATAAGAGATTCATTGCTACTCAAGACGTAGACAGGAGTTTACGCCTAGCGAGGGGTGGTGAAAAAAGACAGGTCCATAAGTGCGGGTGTCTGAATGGTTACCAGGCGAATGGAAGCTTCGCGAAACTCTTTCTTCTTATCCAGGCCGAGAAAATGATCTATGGTACTATCGATCTTAGCGCCCAGTCCGTTAACATAGTCTGCTGTCCAACTGCTTCGGGCCACCGAGATATCGGCTAAATTATCCGTTAAGCTTTGAACAATGGTTTTCGATGCCAGCAACATATCGATATCCTTGAAATTGTACTTACGTGTAGTTGTCATAATGTAGGAATTTAAGTTTATAATTAACGACTATCATATTCTATAACAACAAAATATTGATCATTATTATTTAGAATATGTTTAGAAATGTTAAAGGATTTGAAAAATAATCACTGACAAAATATAATAATAGCAACATAGATGAAGCAAGAATGACAAAAAGTCATATTTAGATTCTATTTAATAATATGAAAAATAAATGTTAATAACTCAATAAACATCTGTATACCTTAGTATATTGGCCTGAATGTGAAGTATAATAAGGTTTTTCACATACATCATGATTTAAATAAAATAAACATTGTTAATAAGCTAACAATTTTGAGTGATATCCCAAAATTCTGGCATACAATGTGATATGAACAAAAAAAGCAGAAAAAGCTCTGAACCTTTTCTGCTCTGAAAGTAAGGAATATCTTATGTGTTGATTTTAATGTGAGTTAAATTTTGATATTCCAGTTTTGTGTTTAAACAACCGCAAAAGTAAAAAGTTTTTTTAAACTGCAAACATTTTCGGAATACTACGCAAAATTATTCAGCACATCCGGCAAAAAAGTTTCCTGAGCCGGTTAAAGTAATGGAGCAGATTTATTGTTCTACCAAAATTTATTTAAGATGAAAAATTTTGTGAAATTTTATCCATTAGGTAACGCTGACACTACCTTAATTAAACTTGACAATGGTCAAGTAGTACTTTTTGACTATGCGAATAAAAAAGACGCAAATGACGAGAAGGATAAACGTTGTGATTTACCAGTCGAATTAAACAAAGATGTGAAAGGTGACTACGACGTTGTAGCATTCACACATGCAGACAAAGACCATATTAATAAATTTTCGGATTATTTCTACCTTGAACATGCAAAAAAATATCAGGAGGGAGAGAGAAGAAAAATAAATGATTTGTGGGTTCCTGCGGCAATTATTCTGGAAACTAATTTGGATAATCCAGAAGCAGAAATATTAAGGACTGAGGCTCGTTATAGACTAAAGAATAAGAAAAGAATCAAAGTATTTTCCAAACCTGAAAAATTGAAAGATTGGTTAAAGAAAGAAGGTGTAAAATATGAAGAAGTTAGTCATTTATTGGTGAATGCTGGCACTTTAGTGCCTGGATGGAATCTTAAGAACAATGGGATAGAATTTTTTGTACATTCACCCTTTTCTGAAAAAATTGATGATAAAGAAATTGAAAGAAATGAAGCATGTCTAATAATGCAAGCTGTTTTCAACAATACTCATAATTCTGCTATGATATTGGGAGCTGATGCAGATTCTGTTTTATGGGACGATATTGTTGAAATAACAAAATATTATAAAAGAGAAGAACGATTGGCTTGGGACATTCTTCATATATCCCATCACTGTAGTTATAAAGCATTAAACAAGGATGAAAGGGGTAAAACTAAAACTTCACCTATTAAAAATGTAAAATGGTTGTTTGAAACGAAAGGAAGGGAAAAGGGAACAATGATTTCACCAAGTTGGGAAATACCATCTAATTATGGTGATATACAACCACCTCATAAAGAAGCTGCCAACTACTATGAAGACGTTAAGGACTTAAAAGACGGTGAATTCAAGGTAACAATGGAATATCCAACTAAAGATGAACCAAAACCAATAAAGATTTCTATTGATGATGATGGGATTACTCTGGAAAAAATAAATCCTTCTCTTCTATTTTTGACAAATAAACCAGCACCAAAAGCAGGTTAAATGAGCACCGTATATTTTGAAATACCGCTTAAAATAGAAAAAGTTGAAAATTTTGAAATACCCAGGGCAAAATCATGTCTTAGCGCAGTTCAAAATTCACCATTTTGTACTTTAATAAGTTTGGGTAAAATTGCTCACAAAAAAGATATCTTTAAACAAGGTGATGAATTATTAATATTTGACACTGAAGTTGAAGTACCTCAATACCCGAAAAATGATATTCAAAAAAGTGAAAGGTTAGCTATTGTTTGTTCACGAGAGGATGATTTTACACCTTATGTATTTGCATTACGAACGAACTTTCCGAAAGCAATGCATGAAAATTTATTCTTTAAGGATTATCCGAAATCGTTATGTATCTACGATAAATCTTTTGATGAATTAAAAATAACATGGTCATCAGCTGTTTTTATTGAGGATATAAGGAACTGGCTAAAATTGACTGCTAAAGGAGCACTTCATCAAGAAGACCAACAATTGGAACCGCTAGTTCTTTTTAATGAAGGTGATATTATTTTACCATATGATATTAAGCCAAATGAACAACTATATACGTTAGCTTTTAAACAGAAATCTGACAAAATAACTGTAATTACCAGTCGGATTCCATTTGATACTAAAGAAAATATAAGCTTCAGTCTTATAAATTTAACAGGTAAACCACAACTACATGGAATTATTAATGAATTACCTCAAAACATTGAGGATTTACATTTATTTCTACTTAAAGCTAAAATAGATTTAAATAGCGAGTTAATTAAAGCTCTAAAGAATAAAAAATCTAACAATTCTGATAAGCTATTATTCCTTATTGCATTACCTATAAAAAGAAACTCCACATCTGCAGAATTAAAATTTGAATATCATTCTTACCTTACATTTGATACAATAAGAGATATTGGAATAAAAATAGGATTGTGGCAATTGTTTGAAAATAAGAATCTTGCTGACATTTTGGATTTTGATATTGATCAAAGCAATTTTGGAGAGCTTAAAATTGGACTTTTAACGCCACAGTTTTCATTTAACAGAAAGCTAGCCAATCTTTTAAATGATTTTAATAATCCGGCTGATATACCAAATATTTTAGCCATTGGATTAGGAGCACTGGGCTCTCAAGTGTTTATAAATTTAGCAAGAAGTGGTTTTGGTAAATGGTTTTTAATTGATAACGACACCTTCTTTCCTCATAATTTAGCAAGACATCACTTAGATGCAAACTACTTATATATCCCTAAAGTTATTAGTCTGTCCAACATAGCAAATAATATGCTTAATGACAATTCATTTTCATTTCCTTTAGATATTAATATATTGAGACAACAAGATGAAAATGATAAAAAGATATTAGAAGAAAAGATTAACGAAAGTGATTTAGTTTTTGATTTTTCCGCAAGTACATCAGTGCCAAGATTTTTATGTAATAATAGTTTGTTTTCAAAAAAACGTATTTTATCGTCTTTCTTAAATCCTACTGGAAACTATAATGTTATATTATTTGAGAGTGAAGATAAAAGCGTCACTATCGATATACTAGAAATGCTATTTTACAGGGAATTAATTTCAACAATATCTTTTCAAAATTATTTCATTTATAGTGATAAGGGAGAAATTAGATATTCAACTTCATGCAAGGATTTAAGTAGTAGAATACCCCAAGATTTTATGGCTATACATGCTTCTGTAACATCAAATTTTATTAAACAGATGTATGATAAAGATAATCCAGTCGCATGCATAATGTATTATAATAATAATTTTGAACTTATAAAGCATGATATAAAAATTCCAAAAGTATCAAGAAAGAAATTATCTGATTGGGAGATAATAATTGATGATGTCTTATTAAATAAAATAAATGCGATACGTCAAGATAGGCTACCAAATGAAACAGGTGGTATTTTAATTGGCTCTTGGGATGTTGAATACAAAAGAATTTATCTACTCGATACAATTATTCCTGATAATAATTATGAATATCCTACTTGTTTTTATAGAGGAATCGAAGGTTTACATGAGAGCTTGGAAAATATTGGAAAACTAACTGCTTGCATGATAAAATATATTGGTGAGTGGCATTCCCATCCAGATGGTTGCCCTCCAAACTTAAGTGAGGATGATTTTATCTTATTAGCGTGGCTTACTGAAAATATGAGTATAGAAAATTTACCCGCATTAATGATGATTAAAGGCGAAGACCTACAATATAATTTCTTTATGGGAAAAACAATCGAATAAAAATAATTTTCATGTAATTTATATAAAAGATACTAATATGAAATTCGATAAGTATACAATAATTGCAAGAATATTTCCTGCAATTATTACATTAATTCCAATAATAATTTTTACTACAAGCTGTAATATTGATTATTTGAATAGCTATTTTAATAATTTATTGCAGGTTAAAATAGTCGGAAATATTTCTATTTCAGTAGCTCTTTTATATTTTCTGGCCCAATTAAACAGATTCTTAGGTAAATATATATTTGAAAAGAGTTTATTTAGGGAGGAACTTAATATGCCTACTTCTGTGTTCCTGCTATTTTCGAATGGAACATTTTCACTGAATTACAAAAATCAAATACGAAAAAAAATAAAGCAAGATTTCAAAATTGAAATGCCAACCCAAGATGACGAATTAATTAATTTAGAAGAGAGTAAACGAAGAATTGTTGAAGCAGTTGGATTAATTAGACAAAAGGTAAAAAATGGCAGATTACTTCTGCAACACAACATCGAGTATGGATTTGCTCGAAATCTTGTTGGCGGTTCTATAATCTCTATTTTAATTTCAATTATTGATACAATTTATTTTTACATTATTCAAAATAATTTCATTTGTATGATTAGTCTGGTACTAGCTATTCTCTTTTTATTTATCATCCTTTTTAATAAAGCAATCCTGAACAGGCTAGGAAATCAATATGCTAAAAGATTATACCAAGAATATTTAGAAAAATAATTATTGTTAATGGAGCCTTCTTTATGAATAAATTAGTGAAATTTTGCTATTAATCTCCAAATATTTCAGAGAGTAATGCTAAACCCACGAATACTGCCGTTCCAACTGCTAATCCCTCTCCAAATCGAATAACTTGCTCGCTTCTTGGAGTTCCATAGTGAACCCAGTTTTTGAAATGTTCGCAATTATTTGACAGATAACTATATGCTTTTTTGCCAACTTGAGACAAAGCTCTTCTTAACGCTTTAGATCTATCAGATTCTTTTCCAGGAAAGCGGTCAATTTTAACAGGAATTAGCATTTTTAAGAATTCATTCATTTCACTTCTTGTAATAATTTGAACGCCTTTTGTATAATTAGCTACAAATGTGGGTTCTCCATTTCTCATTCCTATATATATTGCGTAATGGTCAAGCATGCCAAAAAATTTCTTTTGTAATACAATGGCATCAGCCGGTTTTAAATTGTATGTCCTGATAAATTGATTGAGTGTCATAATAATTAATATTTTGTATGTACAAATATATATGCTTGAAGTTTCATCTAGAGATTGACTCTTATCAAAGTCAACCTGAGGTCAACTTTTTATTTCATAATTTTTAGTCCATTTTTCAGCTTTTCCCTTTAGTTTCAAATAGTATGGCTTGTTTTTCATTATCCTATACTTAATGTGTTTAGCCTCATTTTTTATTAAAACTTTATTTTCAAAGTCAACTGCGTATACCTTTAGAGGATGGAATTTGCCACAGTTTTTTCCCTTAGGAATGATGAGCTGTTTGCTCTTATCACTTAATATATCAAAAAGAATAATTATAAAATCCAGACTGCTTCTACTGATTGAAATAGCAAGGTTACCCGAGTGTTCCTTGAATATCTTTTTAAAACCTCTGATATCTGAAATATGTTTTTCAGCTTTTAAATTCTTTACTAAATCATCTAAATCATAATCATAACGACCGTTCCAGTAGTAATAAAAAATAGTTGGTTTAGTTAAAAGATTACTTTTCCCACTTGAATTGGAGCTGACTTTAGCAAATTTTACTAATGTTTCTATTGGGAATATTTTATTCAATGCTTTGTAATCAAAATCGTTTAATTCACAAGCTGTCCTAAGTTCAACATGTAAGTCTTTAATGATTTCAGATTGAGGTGCTTTGATTGATTGAATGTATTTATTTAAAAGATGTATTGAGATTTCTGTTATAAGATATTCTAATTCTTCTTTTTCTTTTGTGTCTTTTATTTTATCAAGGTATCTGGAATTAATAGTTGTTAAAAATGAACTTGGAATTCCCTTTATCCCTAAATTTTTTAAATCCTTTTTATGAATTCTTACATTAATGATATTCACTAAATTCTGTAATGGTTGGTCTAGACCGTATTTTTCCAATAAGTAAATAACATATTGTTCCTTATCTACATATAGTTCTCTGATAATGTTTTTCACTAAATCTAAATTTTAAATATTACAATTTGCTATATTGCTTGTAAATATTGACGATTGTTTTACATTTATTCTAAAATATTCCTAATAATAGATTTTGAATATCATTTAATTTTTAATAACACTTTTCTATACCGGACCAGTATAAGCACCAGAATAGTTCCGTAAATAATTTGCTTATATCCACTTCAAAACCCCTGTCCTATTCCGTGACATGTGAGGCCTCCCCCTGGCAGGATTTTACCGTTCTTAAGGAGTTTGGTGCTTTCCTGAATAAAATTATGTCCTTTTTTAGCAATTTTTTTATTTCCTCAAGGGTTTTTTCCCTTTCCTCAATAAGTTTTTTTGTTCCCATTGGCTCAGGAAGCTGAAATCTTCATTAAGATTCGGGGAAAACCTATTCAGGAAGGCATATTTGATTAAGGAAACAAAAAAAGAGGCTGATTTTCCGGCAGCCTCTCTTAATTATGCATGAATTCCGTTAATTCTCTGTTACATTCGTCCCGCTTGTTTTTTTCTGGTATTTCTTTGCTATTCTCCGCAGGTAGGCGCTGGCATATCCCCCTAAACGGTCATCATTACGCCAGAAAACAAATTTCCCGTGTGCCCGGATCTCGTCCACTGCTACTTTAAGGTGGGTATAGGCTTTATCGCGTATGGTCTTGCTGCTGTTTTCCTGCTGTCCGTCGCCATTGGCCCGGGCCAGCAGATCGGCCATGCTGTCCGCCATGGTGGCGGCATCATCCAGCTCTTTTATATCAAACTGAAGGGTACTTAACAGTTCGCTGTTTTCTTTTCCCAGCACCGAGAGGTCGTTCAGGTCCTGTATCATATCGGCATGGCTGCTGCCCTTTTCTATTTCCGCCACCCG
>Ga0307422_1001794_pt1 | contig 11039 bp, 10 predicted proteins | sample SalMarWE160290MG_FD_202153 | JGI IMG/M metagenome (GOLD analysis project Ga0307422, IMG submission 202153) | Salt marsh sediment microbial communities from the Plum Island Ecosystem LTER, Massachusetts, United States - WE1602-90 | ecosystem: Environmental > Aquatic > Marine > Intertidal zone >...
GGTTTGGGAATTGAATCCAGGCTGTAAACGGTTCCTTCATTCTGAAAACCGGGTGTTGAATTCATAAAAAACCCCAGGGTATCTGTCTCACCGGGTATTCTTCCGTAAGAAATATCCGCCTGCAATTTTATCGCACCAACAGAATCTATGATATTTCCCGTTGTATCGGTAAGATATACAGCTTCACCTTCGCTACTGATCTTGAAGTTGGTATGCAGATTACCTCCCGTGAAGGTAATATATTCAGAAAGAGTATCCCTGTCACCCGGAGCATATTCATACCCCATTGTAAGAAAGGGAATGATAGTCAGATCAGACGATGAGGGCTGGTGATTATGCAACTCGATCGCGATAATATTTTCTCCCGGGTGCAACAAGCTATGGATTGTATCACTGATATTGAATGCTTCAGGGGGACTTCCGTAACATATCAAAGGTTCGGTATACGTGTTTGCAGGATCATCAAAATTCACCGGCATACCGGGCTCACCGATATTAGCCCTGGCCACTTCGGCACCATTTATATAGGCCACAAAAGCATCATCATAATCAATATGGAGAAAAGCTTCTTTGATCTTTGATGTATCTTCAACAATAAAATATTTGCGTAAATAAACTGCCATAGTACCCGGATCAACCTCTGTTGAATCATCCTCATCTCCATAACCAATACTTGTTTTGCCAATTTTCCAGGAATCGTCTTTAAATTCAATCGTTTTCCACGAATCACCAATATCGGAATCCGGAATATAATACTTCCATTCATCACTAATATCAATAATTGTTTTCCATGTTCTCCGCGAGGGCAACCTGTTTTTATCAGATGCAAAAATGACTGCATATTCTCCGGAATCGATATTATAATCAGGAAAAACCCATTTAAACAATAATGTATCATCATCCGATAATCCAAAACCTGAAAGGTTGATCATAGTATCGCCATAATTATAAAGTTCAATCCAGTCAGGAACATCACCGTCCTCATCATATAATGATGAAACATTGGAGGCCATTATTTCATTTATCCTTACAGACTGACCTGAAACCATGAAAGAAGAAAATATCAGAAAAGAAGTGATTATAAAAATTCCCGCGAGTGTCCTACCTTTAGCAATATCATACAACATACACATCTCACTTTTTTTGGGCAGCTAATATACATAATATTATACGTATAAAAGGAATAAACGTTAACCTGTATTATTTGTTTCGCGTGAATTACAGTTCATATCATAATAACGAATGTACATTTTGTGATAAATTGAAAATCAAAATAATAACAAAACCCCAAAATAAAATTTTTCACAATAATAATCACTCATGAATATCACCTTTATTCTTGTTGAACCCATACCCGTGAAAGCGGTCTACCCATCACTCAACCTCGCACAGGCAGTTATGATCTATGCTTATGAGTTGCAGGAGCTTATAAGTAGTGTCTGCTGAAAACCACACTCCCAATCCTTCCGGCACTTTCAACAGTATGTCAGACACTTCATGAACGAATAGGGCATAGACCAGAACTCCAATATCTACAACCGGGTAATGGAAAGAATAAATGTCGTCAGCCGCGATGATATCAACCTGATGTTATCACTGTTAAGCAAACTAAAAGGAACAGGATTGTCTTAAGGGCCAGGATTTCTAACTGCCCGCAAGGCAGTTCGACCTACTTTTTATCTTCCACATAAAAAAAATGCAAAAAGGTCACCGTTCCATAAAAATCGCTGGATTTCGTACGGAATGCGGACTTTGCAGAACATCGGATCCCTTATGTATAGCAAAGCTTATCATAAACAAGGTAAATTTCTGACAACAACAACCTTCCCAAATAAACTATCACAAGAAACGGTACTCCGCCTTCAGGATTTTCCGTTAAAAAAATCGAGGTGATCACCGTTAAGAAAATCGAGCTGTCCGACATCAGGAGTTCTCGATTTTTAGGGGAACACCTTGATTTTTTAGGAAAATCATGTCAGCGGCGGCATTTTTTTGTTTACTTTCTTTTTGCTGTTGCAAAGAAAGTAAATCGAACCGCTTGGGGAGCGGTTCGAAACAATTAGCCCTTGAAGGGCATTATTATTATAAGTTTTATGAAATTTCAATAAAACACTACAATTCCATATAAAAACTCTCATTTTTATTAAAATAAAACCTTCTGTGACGAAACCTTTTGGATGTTTTATTGTCTATATATTAGGTTGGGGTATATTTATTATTCTTCCGAAAATGAAATTTTTATCCGGACTATCCAGGTATGCGGCAGTAATTATTATAATGTTAAGTTCAGTTATTGTCCTGAACAGTTGTGAAAGTGTACAGAAGGATCAGGAAACAGGATCAGAAGATCATTCATTACTGAAAAGTACCGTGCACCTGCATGAGACCGGACTTCCTTTTGAATATGAAGGAAGGCTTTCCCGGGGAGGGCTTTTTGAAATAACTGTCCCGGAAAACTGGGACGGGAAAAATATTCTTATATATGCCCATGATCATGTTTATCCGGGGAAAATAATGAATGTCCCTCATGACAGTGTGGACGGCAGATCTGTTAAAGAGTTTGTCAATGCCCTTGGTTGGGGATTTGCAGCAAGCAGTTACAGCGTACCGGAGATGGCAATTAATCAGGCGGTTAAAGATATTGTTGAGTTACGTGATTCTGTTTTATACTATATTTCCGCGCAATATATCTTCCTGGCCGGGCCTTCTGAGGGAGGCCTGGTCACTGTACTTACACTAGAACGTTACCCTGACCTCTTCTCCGGCGGCCTTGCTGCATGTTGTCCTGTAGGCAGTCTTTACCGTCAAATCCAATACCTTGGTGATTTTCACGTGTTATTTAACTGGTTCTTTGCTGATGAACTGGAAGAAGCAAGCATTGATCCCGGAAATCCGTCAGGTGTGCCCGAACAGACTGTGCTGACCTGGAAAAACGGTGATCTGAGAAACCGGCTTGCCGGTATGCTCGCGGGGAATGAAAACAAAATCGCACAAATACTAAGTTGTGTACCTGTACCGGCCGACCGCAATGATCCGGCTGCAGTGGGAAAAACCATAATGGACCTGTTACATCTGGTAATTACGAAAACTAATGAAATGAACAGCCTTCTGGAAGGCTGTGCCTATAATAACCAGTGGCCCAGGCGATGGTACTTCGGCTCAAAGAAGGACTGGCAACTGAACCGTTCCGTTCAAAGAATAAAAACAGAAGATTTTGAACAGGCCAAAAATAAGCTTGGGTATTATGAAACCACTGGTACTATAGAAGATCCACTGATCACAATCCATACTACAGGCGATCCGCTCGTGTTATACTGGCATCAAACCATTTTCAGAAGCAAAATATTCAAAAACCGGGCCACCGGACATCACAGTCATATGGCAATCGCTCGTTACGGGCATTGTAAACTTGAAGAATATGAAATACTTGCCGGGCTGGCTGCATTGGTTAACAAAGCAACAAACCATGAGCTGGTCATTCATAAAGGTCTTTTAAATTCAGAAGAAGAATTACTCTTTATTCAAAAAGCCACAGAACAGGGAGCCTCCCCTGTGATTATTCCCTGAAGACATCTTTAATGCCATTGTCGGCACAATGATAAACTGTTACATATTATTTTAATTATGAAATATTTTTCCCGCGTTATGAGGGGGAAAAAAATTTCTTCAGGCTATTTTTCCATAGTTCTCATTTTTATTGTATTTTTATCTACCTTCAATTAATCTGCAATAAAATAATCACCTTAATAAGGCCACATTTTATGAAAAGAATTCTATTCCTTTTAAAATCATTTATTATTATCCTGGTATTATTTGCTTGTCAGCAAGGAGAAAATGTGAATACGATTGTTGTCACAAATTCATCAGTCCTGGATCTGACGGACAAACCGATAATTATTACACGTACTGGTATTCCCAACATTCCGGAAGGTGATCTTTTTCCCCTGTTATTGAAGATCAACGGCGACACTTTACCCGTCCAGGCGGATGATCTTAATGATGACGGAAAGTGGGATGAACTGTTTTTTGTAATAGATATTGCCGCTGAAGATTCCGTTAAATTATCGCTTCAGTGGACTGAAACACCACAAACATATATTAAACGTACCAGTGTTAAATTCGGTAAACGAAGCTCGAAAGATACACCGGTACAACCAAAAACAAGCGATACCCTTAGGGCAGATGAAGTACATGCAGCTATGGGCTATCAGCCATACCAGACCGACGGTCCGATGTGGGAAAATGATAAAATCGGTTTCCGTCATTATTTTGACGGCCGTAATTCCAAAGACCTATTCGGAAAAAAGGCATCATTCATGTCACCCGAATCAATTGGCATTGGTGAAGGAGGTAAAGTGGAAGACAACTACCATGTGATGGCCGACTGGGGCCGGGATATTTTGTCTGTGGGTAATTCCGCGGGCATTGGAGGTTTTGAACTGATGATCGGAGATTCGATCTGCCGGTTGGGAATAACCGGTGGCGATACACTTAACAATATTGAAGAATCCATATTCAGTATCATAACTGAAGGGCCGGTACGAACGGTCATTAATTTCCAGTACAACAACTGGCATGCTAAAGACAGGTTATATGATGCTAATGAAACAGTCAGCATATGGCCCGGAATGTATGCATACCAAAGTGAGGTGGAAATAAAAGGACTGCAGGGTGATGAAAAACTTATCATCGGACTGGTAAACAGTGAAACAGACAGTTCACTTGTTGAAGTTCCTGTGGATGACAAATATATGATACTATACACACATGACAAGCAGACATACGATAGTGAATGGTGGCTTGGACTAGCGCTTATCTTACCCAAAGATATATATTCAGGAAACGGTGAAGCCCCTGAAACAGGACAGTTCGTGAACAGCTATTACGGTATACTCGAACCTGCCGAAGATAACAAGATAACTTATTACTCCGTGGGCTGCTGGGAATTGTCAGATGAAAACTTCACAGACCGGCAGTACTTTGAAGATTATGTTGTGGGACTCGCCCGTGAACTGGCAGTTGAACCTGGAGTAACAGTAAAATAATAACCGGGATAATTATTCTCAATTGAATAGGGCCTGTCATTAAAAATGGCATAATGTTTAATTGGCTATGAACAGACTCATTTCATAAAACGGCACAGGCATGTGTCCGTGCCTTTTCAATATCTTGCGGACATATTTTTCCGGTAAATTAATAATTCAGCATAATAAATCAAAGCCTGCTTTCGAGGATCATGATCATGTCATCCCGGTCAAACGCGACAGGATTATTCTTGTTTGATGTGCATCCGGCTATTTCTTCAAGATCATTCGAAGTAATTCCAAAGCGACTAAGCCTGGGAATATTCATTTTATCTACCATCTCATCGATTTTATCAATGAGCCTGACGGCCATATCACGCTTATTTGCATCCCGCCTGCCCGGAAAAAAAATCCGGCTTATCTGAACATACTTATCAAGAATAACAGGATATTTCTCTTCACGTAGCACTTTCTCCAGCATAAGCCTGTTGACCGTTCCCATAAAGGTGCCACATACCACTCCATGCGGTATCTCGTATCTTCCTCCCAGCGATGATGCAAAACCATGGATCACTCCGAGACCGGCATTCGTTAGTGTTACCCCGGAAAGCATTGCTGCAAGAGCCATATCGGACCTTGCCTGCAGATCTCCTCCTTGCCGCCAGGCTTTTTCAAGTGAATTGGCCACACGACGGATACCTTCCAGTGCAAGTGCATCAGTAAAGGCATTCGAGTTTGTTGAAAGAAAGGATTCCGCTAACTGGGTAAAGGCATCCATGCCACTTGTAGTAGTTATCTCAGGAGGACAACCCATGATCAGTTCAGGATCAATTACAGCCATTTCGGGAATAAAATTATCATGACGCAATGATTTTTTATACCCCCCGGGCCCTACATCAGACAAAACAGCATTTTTCGTTGCCTCACTGCCTGTACCGGAGGTTGTGGGGACAGCAATAAACGGGATCTTTTCTCCCGTGTGCTCTTTAAATCCAACCCCTTCAAGATATTTTTTAACCTCTTCACCAACAGGTAACATTGCCGAAATGGCTTTTCCTGCATCAATAACACTCCCCCCTCCGATGGCAACGACAACATCGATGTACTTGTTCTTAAAATCATGGACAACTTCATCAATATCCTGGGGTGAGGGTTCGGTTACAATACGAACCTGATACTGAAGCATGCCCTCTTCGGTAATGGCATTCATCAACCGGTCAGCTGTTGGTGAAGCTGCAAAAGAAGTGGAACCTGTAACCAGTAACACAGATCGGCCAAATCTGCTGGCTATTTCAGGGATAAGCATTACTTTTCCGGGACCAAAAAATACCGGTGGAATTCCTGAGAAATTAAACTGTTCTACCATGCTGCTTTGTCATTTGGATAAATGATCCTGTGTTTAATTCCTTCCCTTGGCTTAGCCATCATATCCGCAACACGCTCTCTCCATTTCAGATAATGAGGGGTTGATTTATGAGCAGCTGCTAATTCCTGGGACTCGTATGCTTCATAAAGCACAAATTTGTCAGGGTCATTATCATCCTGTAATATGTCAAAACGCAGGTTGCCGGCTTCCTTAACAGAAGCTTTATGATTTTTAACAGTAGCATCCAGGAAATCATCTTTCATTCCGGGTTTCACCCATACATGAACAAATGTAACAATCATAACTCTATATTTTCCGTGTTAAACACCCGAAAAGATACAATTTTTTTATTCTCAAACCAATTAACGAAAACGGTAATTAAGATTTAGTCCTGAAAGAAGAATGGCGATAATAAAAACGGTACCAAACACAATAGAGAAAAATAGTGCAAGGATTGCAGACACTATCGGTATATCAGGTTCAAAGCCCCGGGTTACAACAGAATTAACAGGATAAAAAACTGTCATACAACCCGCGATAAGAAATATAACATGAAAAAATATGTATATGGACTTACCCAAACGTGAATCCCTGAAATCATATTCGCCGTCCTTTTTCCTGTTCCGGTATTCATTACCTGCTTTTTCGCCTGTGCTGCTTTGGAACCTGCTGTATGTATAATATTTCGTCGTATATGAATTACCTGCCCGGGTTGTAGTATTTCCGGGAGACCGATATTGACGGTTCCGGTAATAATAAAAATAACGTGTCAAATTATCAAATGCCTGCTGAAGGCGGATAAACTCCATATGTGCATCCTGTCCTTTGTTCAGATCAGGATGCAACTCCTTGGCCTTCATTCTGTAGGCCCTCTTTATATCCTCCAGGGTAGCCTTTTTATCAAGGTCCAGTATATGCAGATCATCATAAATCATGATGATAAATATACAAAAAAAAATATTGAACCAGGTTCTCATATACTCCTGCATTAATAATACAGATACTGATCCTTATGTCGGACTATTACCGGGTTTGCAAAGCTTTTCAGCGCCCCGTCCAACTCCCGAACTTATTAACCTCCCTCCTCCTGTACATAAAAATCCATTATCTTTGCAAAAAATAAATATTATGAAACCCTCATCCTTAAGGAATTTTATTTAAATAGTACAAAGACAATACAACATGAATAGATACTAAGAACTTATTATGTAGAGATGAGGGTTCGCCGAACGCCTTAAAAATATAATAATTTGGTGAGGCAACAAATACTACTAACTTTGATTAAATGAAATAACAAATTAATTACTAATAGCTTAATTAAGATATATTCGAATGAAATCCTCATCCTTAAGGAATTTTATTTAAATAGTACAAAAACAACCGAGCGAAACGAGCTCATGAACTCGCTTTAAAATGAGTTCATGAACTCATTTTAAAGCGAGCTCATGAACACAATTAAAATAAATAATGGGGTGAATAACAGGACATGAATATATATTAAGAACTTATTATGAAGGGCTGAGAGTTCACCGAGCACCTTATTAAATTATTAAATTGCGAGGTAACCAATACCACGAACATTGATAAAAAGATTAATAATTTGTAAACCAGAACATTAATTAGTGTTCGTCTATAAAGTAGTCAAAATATTTAACCTGACATGTATCTGTTCAGAAGGTTCCATTTACAAGGCTCGCGGAGTCAGAAAACGCGGAGTTTACTGGTCGTAGATGAGCAATTTTCAGACAAGCGTAACGCGGCAAATGGGACTTTATGGACAGACACTAATTATATTACATACATATGAAAGCAGCAGTGATCAATAAATTTGGCGGACCTGAAGTGTTTAGCATACGCGACCTTCCTCTGCCTGCCCCGGATAAAGATGATGTTTTAATCAAGGTTACAGCTTCGAGTATAAATCCTATTGACTGGAAAATAAGAAAAGGTTATCATAAATATACCCTGGGATCGGATTTCCCGATCATCCCAGGATTTGACGCAGCCGGTAGTGTTATTGATACAGGCAGGAATGTTACCCGGTTCAAAAAAGGAGATGCCGTTTATGGCAGGCTGGATAAAAAATTCGGGAGAGCATATTCAGAATATGCAATTGGTAACGAATCGGTATTTGCATTTAAACCTCCCCAAATATCATTTGAAGAAGCAGCAGCCATACCACTCGCTTCGCTGACTGCCCTGCAGGCATTACGAGATAAAGGTAAAATAAAACCAAACGATAATGTGTTAATCCTGGGAGCAGCAGGTGGCGTGGGGCATTTTGCACTTCAGATTGCCCGAATTATACAAGCCCGCACTGTTGCCGTTTCAAGCTACCGTCACAAGCAATTGATCGAAACACTTAAACCCGGTATATTTATTGATTACACTAAAGAAAACTATAAGCAGCTAAGTGAAAAATTTGATATTATCTTTGATGCAGTTGGTGCTGAAAGCTTTTTAAGCTGCAAACACCTACTAAAACCAAAGGGCATTTATATTACTACACTGCCAAGGCCCAAACTTATACTCCACAAGTTACTTGCTTTGTTCACCTTTGGGAAAAAAGTCAGGACACTTATCATGAAAGCACGGGGAAAAGAACTTGAAGAGATCAACGCTTGGATTGAAAACAAGGGATTTACAGTGCATATCGATAAGGTTTTCCCGCTTGACAAAATTGCTGATGCACACCGGTATAGCGAGGAGGGTCATACTGAAGGAAAAATTGTTGTAAAAATAAGCTGAAGAAGGATAAGGCATTGGTAAAATGAATCTGGAAAATTATACCATATACAGCGTTCGTCTATAATGTCGGCCAAATGTTTAACCGTACATGTGTCTGTTCAGAAAGTTTCATTTGCAAGGCTCGCGCGGCCCGAAAACGCGGAGTTTGCTTGTCATAAATAAGCAATTTTCGGACAAGCGTAACGCGTCAAATGTGACTTTATGGACAAACACTAGTTAGAGTTTGTCAATTAACTCGCGGTGTTTGTTCAGAATGTTCGAGATCAAGGCGCGCGAACATTTTAAACCGCGGTATACTAAAGTATTTGAGGATTTAAAATGTGAGCAGCAACGCGGATATCGGACATTATGGACAAACACTAAACAGCCATATTTTACGTTACTGTATATTATCAGGATTTATTGTAAATTTGGACTGATAAATTAAATGCTATGAACCTTTTCAGATTAATGTTATTTATGCTGCCGGCATTCTGTCTGTTTGTTGCATGTGAAAAAGATGACATAACAGATGAGAGTGAATTGATGATCACTGTTGAAGACTCCGGATTCTTAACGGAAGAGCTTTCAACAGGAATTACAGATCTGTCATCTGAAGAAGAACCGCTTATTTATCCCAATCCCTTTAAAACCAACTGCTACCTTCTGATCCCTGAATATACCGGACGGATGGTAAAGGTGATCATTTCAGATGATACCGGTAAGTTTAAAGTAATCAGGGATAGCAGGAACCAGGGAGAAGAAACTATCACCCTCAAATTCAGTAAAGTACCCGCGGGAAACTATCTTTGCGATGTACAGATAGATGAAATGGTTTTCAGGTATGAATTGCTTAAAATTGAATAAATAAATGCGCTTAAGAGTATTACATATTTTTATTTTATTCCTTTTATCTATACCTGTAATAATAAATGCACAGGAATTAAAATACGGATTGACCCTGGGCAGTAATCTTAGCCTGGTAAATGTGCGATCCGAATATACCCTGCCCGATGATTATCATTACAGTCCGTTGCCGGGAATAAATTTTGGTTTCGTTTCCACTATGAATATCAGCGATCATTTAAAACTGAACGGAGGTGTTGTTTTTTATGCTATCCGCAGCCGCGGCAACAATACTGTTTATTACCGGAATGAGCTGGGACAGGAAACAAAAAAAATATCGAAAATCAATATAACCAACAACTACATACAGATAAAATTCAATCCCGTTCTTCTAATCACTGAAATGATCCATATCGGAACAGGGCTTAATATGAATGTAATGATTAATTCGAAAACCAAATTCATCGATTACTCAACCAATCTTAGGTTAGCAAATTACCACTACGACCCGATCTGTGTTTATGTTCCTGTTTTCATTAGCATTGAAACCAATTACCTGACCTTCAACATTGGTTTTAACAAAGCCCTGGGCAGCAGGATCAAAGACCAAAGCAGCCTGATAAATGAAATTGATAATCACCTGTATCTTGAGATGAATTATTTCTTCAATAAATAAACAAAATATGTTACTCCGCCATTATTCTAATCTGATTCTGCTACTTATCATTATTTTTAGTTATTCAACATCGTGTAAAAATCATGAAACGGATGAAAATGTCCAGCTGCCTCCACATACGACAAAAAAACAGATGCCAGCTGTCTGTATTTGGGACGGGATAAATATACGCGAAGCACCAACACTGAATTCACGGGCATTTTCCAACTTAAGCCTGGGTGAATCGGTTACCTTTCTCGGCATATCAAAAGAGGATTCAGTAAAGAAAGGCCTCATATATGATCACATAGAGCTTTCAGACGGAACAACCGGCTGGGTCGCTGAATGGGCATTGGTGAAGGATGCCCGGACAGCAGTTGTAACTGACACCACTTCAATTTATAAACGGCCTGATTTGCTG
>Ga0307422_1001796_pt1 | contig 11034 bp, 6 predicted proteins | sample SalMarWE160290MG_FD_202153 | JGI IMG/M metagenome (GOLD analysis project Ga0307422, IMG submission 202153) | Salt marsh sediment microbial communities from the Plum Island Ecosystem LTER, Massachusetts, United States - WE1602-90 | ecosystem: Environmental > Aquatic > Marine > Intertidal zone >...
ATTGTGCAGGGAACGGCGGAGAGTCTCGTTTTAAAAGGTGACGGAAACGATCTGGAAAAGATCATTACAAAAGTTGAAGATGGTAATCTTAAGATTTACACAAAATCGCCGGGAGTCAGTTTATCTCATGTAAGCATCTTTGTTACTGTTATCGAACTAGAAGAACTAAATGTTGCAGGATCGGGTGATGTCATCATTAAAAATGTTCTTGTAAGTGATGATTTTGAAATGAATTTAAGCGGTAGTGGTGATGTTAAGTGTAACCGGATTGAAGCCTCAACAATTGAAATAAATTTAGCAGGCTCCGGTGATGTTTCAATTGCCGGAAAAGTCAATGAAGTTGAAATTAGTGTTGCCGGTTCGGGCGATGTCACCGCCGATGAATTGGAATCGGAAGAAGCCGAAGTAAGTATTGCCGGATCGGGCTCCGTAAAAGTATGGGCAACAAGAAAGCTGGAATCAAGTATAGTGGGTAGCGGCGATGTATATTATAAGGGGAATCCCTTGGTCGATTCTGATACTATTGGTTCGGGGAGTACAAGGTCCTTGTAATGGATGAGTTCAATTACCAGTTCTAAAAATCCGGGCAGGGCACCATCTTTCTTGAGCGGTGTTTCTTATGGGATTGATTAAAAGTAAATGAGAATGATAGTTCATGTGATCCACCTGAAGCTACAAAAAGCTTTGAGGTGGTAAAGTCATAACTATACCCTATATTATAGCGGTTTGTTTTAATACCTACTAGAAGCACAACAGCATCGTTATTAGCGAGTTCATTGAAGAAAGGGATTCCACGATACCAAATACCGAGTACAAGAGGTTCATAATTCCAATAAAATCCTAAGTCGAGTTGGTTATAATGTGCCTGGTTTTTATACAGGAAGGCCAGTTGCAGGACCGTAGGAGTGGGACGAAGGAGTTGTTCTTTAACAACAAAACGCCATCCTCCGAATGCCTGTACTTTTGTGGGTAACAAAGCCTGGTTATCTTCCGAGAAGTCCTGTTCGTAAAGCGATTGATTAGGATGCAACAAATGATCGACACTGGTTCCGATCCAGAAATCTTCAGAATATACCAATCCGGAAACTGCAAAATCCAGGTCGTCGGCATTATCAAACGACACTACCTCACCCGATGAAGGAGCATTTCCGACAGCTGACATCTGATCACGCCAGAGGAGCCTGTTAAAATCGATACTTCGCTGTGTATAGCTGAAGGCCAATCCAGGGCGTACATGGATTGAATTCTGAATTCTGAAATCGAAGTTATAGAGCAGGGAAATATTTGTTGTTGTCAGATTTCCGGATCCAGCAACATCATGCAGGAAAAGTACTCCGGCACCACTTCTGAGCTTATCAAAATAATGATCGAATGATACGGTATATGTTTGGTATCCTTTTTCAATGGATGGCCATTGATTACGGTAACTCAATGCAAATCGGTTATCTCCTGTACTTCCTGCAAAGGAAGGTGCCATATACAGGGCATTCGAGTAGAAACGCGAAAATTGCGGATCCTGCCCCATACAAACAATAGCCAGAAAAGCTAACCAGAATATGAACGCCCATTTCTTCATTGTCTCCGGTTTTCAGCACAATTGTGCTTTTTCTCCTTAAATAACCAGCTTCTGCCGGTTTGTGCCCTTTTTTATATCCGCCTGTTGAGCGGTAAATTATTTGTTAGTAGTTAAACAAATCAATACATAAGAGTTACATCACCTGTTTTTGTAAATCCACTTCCATCAGAATATGTACCTGTAACTTTCCAGATATACACATCCTGCTTAGCTGTTTCCCCCTTATATCTGCCGTCCCAGCCCGTCTCCTGGTCGAAACTTTCGAATACCAGTTCGCCCCACCGGTTAAAGATCATCAGATGATATTCATCAACATGGTCAATTATACCGGGCATAAATTCTCTGTTCTCTTCTAATGATGAATTGGGGCGGAAAGCATTCGGAAATTCAACCACTCCTGAGGGTTCTACAAATACTGCATTTTCCATGACATACAAATCGAAACACTCATAATTGGTCCAAACTTTAAGGGTTACATCAAATACACCTTCCTCTTTATATACATGTTTCGGATTCAAATCAGTCGAGGTTTCTCCATCACCAAAATCCCATTCAAATACATCGCCTTGTTCAGAAAGATTAAAGAAATGCACGGCTTCATCGTTTACATACACATATCTTGGAGCCATATCAAAAAATGCATTTGGCATTACATAAACTCTGGCAGTATCGCTAAATGATGATTCTCCTCCGGCTCCCTTGACCATTAGATTAACTCTGTATATGCCAGCCTCATAATAAGTATAGGACGGATTAGGTGAAGTAGATATACTGCCGTCTCCAAATTCCCACAAGTATTCATCGGCATATTCCGAGGCATTGACAAAATATATTGTGTGTGGCATGCAACCCGGATCAGGGGGAGTAAACTTTGCTTCTGGTAATGCCGGATACAGATAGATTGTTCGATTCATGCTATCAGAACAATGCTCGGTGCTACCGACAAGACTAACTGTATAATTTCCCGGAGCTTCGTAGCTTATTATTCCGGGATCAGTTACATCAACTATATTTCCATTTCCCAGATTCCATTCATATTCCCATCGGTTGCCTGCGGTTAAATTAGTCAGTTCGAAAGTATTATTCGGGAAGGTATCACTCGGAGGCGAAACCATAAAGTTTACATCCGGCTGTGCATATGCAGTTACTGTCAAAAATGCTGTATCGACACAATTTAACGATGACTCGGTAATAACCCTTACGTTGAATATTTTGTCACTTTCATTGGGTGTTGTAAAAACATGTGTAGTACTAAAATTCTGGGTAACTGTATTTATTCCATCACCAAAATTCCAGTAATAGCGCATATTACCCGGGGTACTGAACAGTGTAATATTGGCCGGGCTGCAGGCAGATTCCGGAATAGCATCGAGATTAGCTACCGGATTAGGCCATACCATGGCATATTGCGTGATATCGTCCTTACAACCCAGGATACTGGTTACTTCCAATGATACAGGATAGTATTTAATTTCCGGAGTCTGATTTACAAAAATATGTGTTGGATTCTCTGCATAAGAATCGTCTCCGTCGCCAAATTCCCAGTAATAACCCACTCCTCTTTGCGAAAGGTTATTGAATTCAACATACAACGGACTACAGCCAGGATCAGTTTGAAGTTCGAAATAGGCTACCGAAATGTCGGAGTAAATAAAAGTACTGTCAGTGGCTTTACAACCGTTTACATCCGTAAGTTCATAGTGATATAAAACCGTGTCGGGTTGATAAGGCGTGTAAACCGGTTCCTTAATAGTGTATGACGATAGATTATGAATAGGTTCGCTCCACAAATGGCTTACCGCATCATATCCGGTTGTTTCTACCCTTAGTTGAAGATTGTCGCCAACACATACGATTTCATCACGCGTAGTGATATATGCCGTTGGCGATGTATATACAGTTATTTCAACTGAATCGTATGCGTTTTTCAGATTAACATCGGTTACTTTCAGGAAGAGATGATACATACCGGTTCCCGGGGGAGAAAAATTGGTGAACAAGGTATTTGTACCCGATAAAAATACAATATCACCAGTCCATTCATAAGTAAAGGGAGGTGTGCCTCCGAACAGATATGGACGGATTTCAAAGTCGACATCCGTACAAGCTGACTGATTATAAAGGCCAATATCCACGGCAATGGAATCGTTGACTACATTTATAGGATGACTCACGGGTGTACCAACACAGCCATGCTGAGTAGTTTCGTAGACTGATATGGTAAATGAACCGGTATTTGGAAAGGACAAACGAACAAAATCGTTCATATTTTCATCGAGAGTAATACCTGCAGGAATAGTCCATGTATAAGTAGATGTGCTGTTTCCTGTTGTTGAAAAAATGACACCCGTTTGATCTTTAAGCACTAAAGTGGGGCCAATGATAGTAATAGGAGCGGGTATCGGGAAAATAGAAATATCGACCTGTCTCCTGGGACCTTCGCAAGATGTTTCGCTATTATATCCCGATACCCAATATATGATATGTGAAGAGAGTACTCCGGTATAAAGTGTGTCAGCTTCCTGTAGTAATGTTCCTCCAATGGGTTGATTATACCATCTAAAGGTAGTTGTGTTTATATCACCATTGGGGCTGAGAGTGAATGCCTGTGGCCCGCATGCATTTATGCTGTCAATATCCGGTAATCCGGGAATTGGGTGTATGATGGCTTCAACAGGAACCCTTGTGCTGTAACATCCGGTTGAATCATTAACTTCCGATACCCAATAAGTTTCTGAGCTGGTTACTGCTATAAGATCCATGGTATTGGATATCAGGATAAGAGTGCCGCCTGAAGCCGCATCGTACCAATAAATATCATGATCAGGAGATGAACTTATTGCAGATAATGTCAAATCGCTGGGGCCACAAGATGAGTCGTTTACTACAATCGGGGATAATACCTCAGGATGGACAATTACTGTCACTGAATCGAGGGAACTTATGCACCCATGGAGGGTATCGTTAGCAGAAGCCCAAAAGGTTGTGGTAGCTGATACTGGGAGGGTCAATAAAGTTCCTTCACCCACCTGAATTGTGCCTGAGTCATCGGCGTACCATAATATAGTTGATGCCGGTGGTGAAATATTGCCGGTAAGGTTAGCCATTCCGGCTCCGCAAAGTGTATCTCCAGACAATACGGGAGGATCGGGTATTGTATATATATTGGCATCAATTGCAATACGTGGCCCCCGGCAACCGGTTATTGTATCATAGCCTTCAACATAATAAGTTCTTGAGCTGGTTAAATAGGGTGTGGTATAATTTTCGCCCTGATAAAATGGAATAATATCGCTTAGGGTATTGAACCATTCTATTATCACATCGGGTTCGGAACTTATAGCTGTTAGGTTCAAAGAATCCGGGCCGCATGATTCATTGCCTGTAACAGAAGGAACTCCCGGAGATCCAAGGAAAGTAATTTCTACTGTATCGCTGGAAGGAGCACAAGCTCCGCTCATCAACCTCCATTCGAAATCATAAACTCCTTCTCCTCCAGCGGGAATTAAAACATGAGGATTATCATCGTAACGATCGGGTACAAATACGGCTGTTGAAGGGCCGGTAAGCTGAGTCCACATACCGTATCCTATCGTAAAAGTATTGCTTTGCAGGTAGGTCGATAATCCGCAAATAACACTATCATGACCTGCAAATCCCGGAGGAGGTGGAACTCCAAAATCAATATGCATGGTATCACGACTGATACAACTTCCGTTTTGTAATATCCACTGAAGGGTGTAATAACCTTCGTTTCCGGGAAGTACAGTAATAATTGGATCAGGTGTAAAGCGATTAGGATTGAATACAGGATCGGTACCGCTGGGATTGACGATTACATCCCATTCGCAAGTGCCTCGGATAGGTGCATTACCCTCTAATGTATCGGAATTTTCAAGGCAAAGTGAAATATCCGGACCTGCTTCGGCAGTTCCGGTTGTAAGGTCACGTGTAAGTATTACAGTATCAGTCGACGAAGGACAGAGTCCGAAAGCGCTTGAAAGTGTCCAGGAATATTCATTATTGCCTTCGAGTAAGTTACTGACAACTGCATTGGGATCGTTTAGGTCACTTATGTCCGGGCTTCCTGAAATTGCCGACCATAAACCGGTTCCTCCATTTATAGCTGGATTGGCTGAAAACGTATACGAACTTACTTCGCAAAAGCGTGCATCGAAGCCGGCAAAAGCTGTTCCTGGCAGCAAATCGACAAAGTAATTTACAGTATCAATTGTAATCGGGCAGGCTCCGTATTCACTCGAGACACGCCAGATTAACCGGTTAAAACCCAGGGAGGGATTATTGTATATGGCATTGTATGCCGTAACATCGGAAAGAGTGCCACTCCCTTGTAAAATAAGCCAGTACCCCTGGCCATTCAAGTTAGGAGGCGTTGCATTTAATGTAATAGTACCGGGAGAGCACAGACTATCGTCAACTCCGGCAAAAGCAGGATCGGGCTGACGATCACTTGTTATTAATACTTCATCGGAAGTTTGACATGCTCCATTGGCTACTGTCCATGTAAAATAATTAAGGCCGTGGTCAAGATTATATACCCAGGTAGTTGGACTGGTATTATTATCAATTGTTGCTGTACCGGTTGTAGTCCAAAGCCCTGTTCCTACTGAGGGTGGAGTAGCTGACAGCAAAATACTGTCGGCACATATTACCATATCATCACCAGCAAAAACTGATGCCGGAGTCTCATAAATTATAACATCAACCCTGTTTGGAGCACTTTCACATATACCGTCGTTACTGGTTACCCAGAAGGAATAACTTCCCGGTACTGAGTTATCCAGATTAAAAGGAGGTAATTGAGGATTATAATTATTTCCAATATATAATAAGGTTGTAAGTGCCGCATCGGCATACCAACGTATTTCAGCTCCACCTGCTGTAGCATTTAATACAATGAGATCGCCTGTGCAGAATTCACGCAGACTCGGTGTAACCACAGGCGGTGGGGCAATGATTTCAATTCTGGCCGTGGTAGTAATAGCTGGATTATCACCATTTACCAGATCAGATGGAGGTATTCCGTCGGTGGGCATATCATCATATGGATTGCAAACATTCCAGTTACGAAGAGTGATTTCAAAAATATCACCGGCAACACCTCCGGCAGGAGCGCTAATGGCATAAGAGGTTTGATTAGGGCCATCGGCAGGTATTGGAATACGAATAATGGGACCATCAAGACTACTTATAAAATCGCCGTTGACATCTGTCATGGAATAAATAGTGCCTGCACCATCATCGACCGTTACATTGGGAATACGATCACCTGCCTGGTTATACGTATTGTAAATAAACTGAACCCATCGAAAGTAACGATTGGGATTATCGGGTTCAATTGCTATGTTACAATTAAAAGTAGAATTATCGTTGAATGTTACATTTATAATATCATCTCCCTCACAAAAATAAGCGACAACAGGATTAGTGCTTAATACACCGCTATTTTCTTCATCAGTCCCCCATGTGCTAAAGGTTTGTTCCTGATGTCCGCTGCTTGTACATACATCACCATCATAAACCAGGTAAGCATCAACAGTACGGGAACATTCGTCGGTTGGAGGGTATATGTGCGATGCCTCTGCCCATACTGAGTCGTGTGCTGCATTCCAGTTACCATTCACAGTAGTGACCGAACCAGCACCATCGTTCCAGACAAAACGTATAGTTGCCAGCGATGGATCCACCGGGATTATAAATTTGAACCATACATTTATGGTAAAGTCAACGGGGGCACAGACAGTTTTCGGATCTTGTGCACTTCCATTTTTGGTGATCAGCGAGCATTGACTCTGTAGCTGCGGATAGGGTACCAAAAATGAGAATATAAAAATAGTTAGTAGTTTTGTGATCCTCATGTTAATACCTTTTAAGCGCATTCAAGCGCTTTAATTTGCCCAAGTTGGTATTTTATATAAAGAGGTATTCACCACTCAGTGTTTACCTGCTTGTATTTTTTATTTAGTTAGTTACAGAAAGTAGTATTGCCGTATACGAAAAACTAAGAAGTATGGTTACGCTGTTTACGCATCAAGTTGGATAATGTATTGTAATGAGAGTAAAGAAAGTAGCGTAGAAAAAATGGAGTGAAAATGTCAATATATCAGAAGAGATCAATTAATCCGGCAGGAGTATTAACAAATAGTATTTTATTTTTTGAATCAATAGTGGTAATAAACTCATTCTGAACCGGCAAAAGAATTTCTTTTTTCTTATGTACTATTTTAAGTAACGGATTCATTTCAATATCAAGGATGTCCTGAAGTATTCCTAATTCTCCAATTTCTATGTCGATAACAGTGTAACCTTTGAGATTAAATAATTGGTTGATCTCATTGGGAGTATTATTTAAGCGAACATCGTTTTTTTTAATGTACAATTTGCTATCTATTAGTCCAATGGCACTTTCTTCGGTAACAATATCTTCAAATGTAATGATCAGGTTATCAGCTGTTTTTTCTTCAAATTCCTGAATAAAAAATGGAACCGGTAATCCATCGATCTCGATAAATACCAATTCCATTCTCAGAATATCATAAGAACTCAAACGATCAAGTTTTAACACTACCCGACCTTTTATTCCATGAGTTTTGGTAATCGTACCCAGGCATATAGAATCTATAAGATCAATCATCACCTGAGAATTACGGAAGAAACAGAAAGACTAACTATCCTTCTTTGTTTCTTCGTTAGAATTATCTTCTGCTGCAGGTTCAGGATTCTCTTCGGTTGTTTCAGGAATATTTTCCTCTTGAGTTTCAACAACCGGAGCTTCCTCAACTGCTTCGGCAGTATCTTCCTGCTGATCACTATCAACCGGAATGTCTTCAACTGTTTCTACAACATCTTCCTGCTGATCTTCAACTACCGGAGTTTCTTCAACAGCTTCGGCAGTATCTTCCTGCTGATCTTCAACAGCCGGAGTTTCTTCAACTGCTTCGGCAGCATCTTCCTGCTGATCTTCAGCAGCTGGAATTTCTTCAACTGCTTCAGAAGTCTCATCTTTCGGTTCTTCAACAACCGTGACTTCTTCGGTTACTTCAGGAGCTGGTTCTTCTTCTTGATCTTCAGCAGCAGCAGCTTTTTTCTTAGCTACTTCCTGAGCGATTGTCTCTTTGATTTTGGTTTCATTCTCCATCCGCTTTTTAGCTTCATCATCTTTTATTTTCTGCAACTTGTCAGCGGCAGCAAGAAGCAAGGCTTCCTTTTCCTTCATCCATTTATCGAAACGCTGATCAGCTTCTTCTTCAGAAAAAGCTCCTTTTTTAGCACCTTCCAATAAATGTTTTTTTATTAATACACCTTTCTGCGACAAGATAGCTCTACAGGTGTCAGTAGGTTGAGCGCCCTTTTGCAACCAATCTAATGCTTTATCAAAATTTAGATCAATTGTAGCAGGATTAGTATTAGGATTAAATAATCCTAATCGTTCAATAAATTTACCATCCCGTGGCGCCCTGCTATCAGCTACCACAATGTGGTAGATGGGTTTTTTTTTCCGCCCCTGGCGGGTTAATCTGATTTTTACGGGCATAATTAACTTTTAATATTAAACCTACTTAATTTGAGGCTGCAAATTTAGATAAATATTTAAAATAAAAGACATTCCTTTGGGTATTGTTAAAATTATTTTGTGTTGAATTAAAAGTTTTTACTTTATTTTGCATGCATATCCACTAATCCAAAATAATTATGAAAAAAACAATTAAATTTTTAAGCGTTCTTGTTGCTATTTCACTGGTTATTTTTTCCTGTAAGGACGAAATGAGCAATGAGCCATTCGAAAACGGAAGCGCAATTATCAGCGGTACTGCTTTGGTTAACACCGATTTCACAAACGATACATTACCGGGCATTGATCCTGTTTCGTATGAGAATGTAATACAAGGGGTACATATTTATGCCGAGATTAATTCTAATGATCTGGTGCAGTTTCCGGCTGGCGGAGTCGACTATGGAACAATCATCGTTGATACTACTGTTGGTGTAAATGGAGCATTCACTCTTGTAGTTCCAGCCAATATGAATAACGTTAACGTTAATTTTTATGCCGATGATTTCAGAGCCGATCAGATTCAATTTGATGAAACAGTCGAATCGAAAATTTTCTATTTGCCAGATAGCTACACAGAGGTTGTGCGGGATGGAGTTACAAGGATTACTGAAATTACATTTGTTGAAAAATAGATTATTCAATTCTAACACAACCTGAAATGAAATATAAAGTAAGTTTAATTATATTCACACTTGGTATTTCGGCAATAACTTTTGGCCAGGCCGATTCACTGGGTAGATCTAAAAAAGTTAACCTTTATTCGAAAAAAGGTGTGTACATTCTTCCGGAGAAGGGAGAAATAGCAATTGGTATCGATGCAGTACCTTTTTTCTACTATCTCGGAGGTATATTTTCACAAAACCATGCTTCCCCTCCTTCATTTACATATGGCACTGATTTTGGCGGAACCACAGGTATTTTTGCAAAGTATATGCTTCAGGCAGATTTGGCAATCAGGGCCAATTTCCGGGGTGATTTCGGATCGTTTACCGATGTATATGTTGTTCCTCAAAGCACATTGACCTACGATCCTCTGGCACCTCAATTTGTTAATGATGAGGTGACCTCACAAACAAATTTGGCTCACCTGGGTATCGGATTTGAAAAATTTCGGGGAAGCAGTCGCGTACAGGGTAAATTTGGGGCAGAAATTATTTTTGGATATAGCAAAGTTGACATATCCTATAATTACGGGAATTCGATAACTAATGAATTTAACCGTCCTGAAACCTATGATAATGTTTATTATAACGGAGCGGAAAGGATCCTTAACGATTACATCGATAAGGGATTGTATGTGGGTTTAAGAGGACTGCTTGGAGTAGAATTCTTTATAGGCCCAAAAATATCAATCGGGGGTGAATTCGGTTATTCCTTTGTTTATCAATGGTCGCAGAATCGTATAACTGAATATCAGTTTTGGGATGCTTCGGCCCAACAGGTTTCCACCGTAATTCGTGAAACCGATAACACGGGGTATGACGATTTCGGACTGGGTATTGACCAGTTGGACGGTTCAATAAATTTATTCCTGTATTTTTAGTTACAAAGATAAGAGCTTAAAAGGCTGTCAACATGACAGCCTTTTTTATTTTCATTTGATTATTTTAAAGATTGATTGATATATGATAGTATGGCACGATATATGTAAATATATACATAAATAAATACTAAGTAACAATGAAGAAAATAATGAGCCTATCATTACTAGGTATATTAATAGGTATGGGTTGTAACAGTCAGCAGGCATCACAACCTGAAAATAAGACTGAACAAATTGTTCCGCAAGTTGTAGAAGTAAAACCTGTAAAATTAAATAAACAGATGTTTCTGGATGAAATTGTTGACTACGAACAAAATCCGGGACAATGGATCTATAAAG
>Ga0307422_1001798_pt1 | contig 11026 bp, 4 predicted proteins | sample SalMarWE160290MG_FD_202153 | JGI IMG/M metagenome (GOLD analysis project Ga0307422, IMG submission 202153) | Salt marsh sediment microbial communities from the Plum Island Ecosystem LTER, Massachusetts, United States - WE1602-90 | ecosystem: Environmental > Aquatic > Marine > Intertidal zone >...
TAAAGTATATCCGAATCCGGCTTCCGACATAATTAATATTGTTTGCGACTCAGCTCCATTCCAGGTAATACTGATAAATAGCCTTGGAGCCGAAGTATACTCCGGATCGTCATCCTCAAATGAGCTGCGAATAGATGTTAACAAGTTTATGAGTGGTATCTACTTCATTAAAGTCGTCGATATGAAACACAACATGAACATCCAGAAAATTATGTTGAAATAACATCTTTGATATCAGTTGAATGAATGAGTTGTGACATGGCAACTCATTCGTAACTATGTCATTATCTAAAAAAAACTTTTCCCTCTGCTTAGCATAGAGTGAGTTTACGCACTTGTAAAAGTTAGTCTGTGAAGAACGAGAAATTGTTTCACCAAACCACGTTAAACTGTGACTTATATAAGATATTCTTAATTGAAAATCAAATTGTAGAATAAAACACCTTAATTTAATAGCTTCGTTTTGAGCCATCCCCTCATTTCAACATTTTAATCCTGCCATATCATACTGTCCGGCGTATTCTTTGCACGTTGCAAATTCGTTTGGGATTCAGTCTATCCTACCTGCGAAGGATTTTCGCCAAATTCTTTCTTAAAACAAGTGGTGAAATAATTCGGGTCGCTGAAACCTGTTTGATAAGCTGCCTCAGAAACTCTAAAGCCTTCTTCGCGAATGAGCTTGTAGGCTTTCCGGAGCCGGATCGACTTGATCAGGTTATTGGGTGTAACTCCTGCGAGCGATTTTATCTTCCGGTTCAGCTGGGTGAGACTCACGGCAAAATGATCGGAGAGCAATTCCACATTCAGATCCTGATGCATCATATTCTCCTCAATGAATTGTTTCAGTTTGAGAATAAAATCGATATCTTTTTGAGGTAACGTTTTTTCAAGATTTTCAGGTGACTCAACACCCAGAAATTTGTTTCTGAGCATTTTTCTGTTTTCAAGTAAGGAATTTAAAACGGCATCGAGTAGTTTTATCTCAAATGGTTTTGTTAAATATGCATCGGCACCTGTCGTAAGTCCTTCTATTTGGTGATCAATGGTATCATTTGCTGTAAGCATTACCACAGGAATATGAGAAGTATCGAAATTTCGTCTGATTTCTTTGCAAAATTCATATCCGTTCATATTGGGCATCTGCACATCAGTTAAAACAATATCAGGATTTAGTTCTTTTGCTAAATTTAGACCTTCAAAACCATCTTCAGCCTGATACACCTTATATCTTTTCCCCAAATGCCCGGCTAAATATTCCCGAAGCTCTGAATTGTCTTCCACTACTATAATTCCGGGTAAATTATAATGTTTTTGTTTTGAATGGATTTTCGATCTTATTTCCGGATTTTTTCCCTCTTCATATGCGTTCACCGGAAAATTTACTTGTTCATTCCGGGTTAATTCATTATCGGTATAATATTCCCTATCGGCAGGAATGGTTACTGTAAAAGTTGTACCCGAACCTAATTCCGAATCAAACCGGATTTTACCATGGTGCAATTCCACAAGTTCTTTAACAATGGAAAGCCCTATCCCTGTTCCTTGTTTATTCATCGTATCGGGATCCTGAACCTTGAAAAAACGATCAAATATTTTGTTCCTATCTTCTTCTGATATTCCAATACCATTATCCTTAACCACCAGTTCTATTTTTGTTTCTCCTTCTGTATTCTTTTCTTTGGCGCTTAAATAGATTGCTCCTCCTTCATTTGTAAACTTAATTGCATTGGAAAGAAGGTTCCATACTATCTTCTCTATTTTTTCTGCATCTGCATAGCTGGTTAACCCTTTTCTCACTGATCGCTCAAGCGAAATGGATTTATTTTTACATTCCTCCTGAAAAACATTATAAATTCCTTCTAAAAGATTGTGAATATCTGTCTCTTTTACTGCCAGTGTATAATGCTTCTGTGTCAATTTCCTGAAATCAAGTAAGTCGGTTATCAGGCTATACAGCCGTTTTGAATTGCGTCGGATTAACGATAGTTTGTTCACTTGTTCCTGGTTAAGGTTTTCCGACTGTAATAAATCACTGACAGGGGCGTCGATAAGGGTTAAGGGAGTTTTCAGATCATGCGATATATTGGTGAAAAATTCCAGTTTCTTTTCGGTAAGTTCATGCTCTTTTTGAATCTTGAATTCAGAAATTTCTTTTTCCTTTTTCAACTCCATCCTTTCTTTATAAGCATAAATGGAAAGATATACAATGGTAAAGAATATGATTACATAGGCCAGGTAAGCATACCAGGTCAAATACCATGGAACCTGAATATGAATAATAAGACGCGTTGTAGCGCTTTCCTGTGTTTTGTCGGTGCTTTTTATCTCGAATGTATAGGTACCAGGAGACAAATTTGTATAAGTAGCATGATCAGTCTCGCCAATATAGATCATATCCTTCTCCAGTCCGACCAGGCGATAGGCATAATTATGATATTTTAAAAAATTCTTTTCTTTCACAAAAAAATGGATGGAAAAGGAATTCCTGGAATAGGGTAACCTTATCTCTTTTGTTTCTTCCAGGGGTTGCTTTAGGAATTGTTTTCCTTGAGGTTTCCTGATGCTTTGATTCTGAAAAGTAATGTCTGAGATAATTACTTCGGTTTTGGATGTATCGGGGATGACTTTATCTGGATCTACGATCGTGAACCCGGCAATAGAGCCATAAATTATCCTTCCATCCTTTGTTTTGGCTGATACTCTTTCCAGAAACTCATTGGCAGGGAGTCCGTCACGCAGACCAAAGTTAAGCACCTGGTCCGTTTGGGTATTGAACCTACAAATTCCCGAAAGGGTGCTGATCCAGAGAAAACGGTCATTGGTCGACTCGATCCGGATAAGGGTATTGGAAGGCAATCCATCCCTGACTGTCCATTTTTTATAGTATTTACCATCTTCCGAAACACACAGCAAACCATTATCAGAAGATGCAAACCAGTAATTGCCTTTTTTATCCGCGTAAAAATCGGAAATATAGCAATCAATACGTTTATTCATTGCCTGCAACCTGTTTTCCAGTACATTATCTCTCCAGTTCACATGAAATAAGCCCTTATCGGAAATTAAAGCCAATAATTCACCTCGCTGGTTTTCCCTTATCGAATTTAACAGACAATATGTTATATTGCTGCCTTTCAAGTACAATTCAAAAATATCGGTTGTTTCTTTGATTATGTTAAAGTTTAGTAATATATGATTTTGAAATTGGGTTACAATAAGCAAATGGTTGTCAGATATTTCCCATAAAAGAACAATCCGTTGCATATCATCCGGATCGATGCTGCTGGGGTGATAGGTTTTTATGAGGGTATAGTCTGGAGTATAATGGCCTAACAGTCCGTCGTAGGTACCTACCCATATAGAATTGTTTTGATCAACATTCAGGGCAGTGACTTTTATTCCGTTCAACTCTTTTCTTAACTGATCGCTGAATAGGTTTTTAAACTCTTGCGTATGTTCATTCAATGTTGATAGTCCATAGTTGGTACCAAAGTACATTAAAGGCATTTTTATAAATACCGAAACACCTTCATTGGCAACCAGCGAATTTTCGTTTCCTTTTTCGGGCAGTATGTTTTGAAATAAGAGATTATCCGGTAAAATGCAGGTAAGGCCTGCTCCATAGGAAGCTATCCATATTTCATGATTGTTCCCCGGGTAGATATCACAAATGCTGTTGCTGCTGATCGATGCTTCAGTATTTTTACTTCGCTGTAATGTTCTTAAAAAGTGAAGGTCTTTATCCAGAATAATGATGCCATTACCATCGGTAGCCAGCCATATTTCCTGTCCGATTTTTACAATCTTTTTAAAGAAATAATGATTTTTTATGGCTACCTCTATCGGTTTGCCATTAACGGATATAACATACAGTTGTCCGTTGTAACAACCTACAAAAAGCTTATTGTCAATTTTACTGACAAGCGAAACATCTTTCTTATTCAGATAGAAGGCAGTAATTTCTTTAAAATCACTCTTTCGGCTCAGAAGCCTGATCCCGTCATTACTTTTGCCAAGCCATATTCCCTCAGCCGAAAAGCAAAAGTCTGAAATATTATTTCCCCTGTGTACAATCGTTATGCTATCACCCTTCATTTTAAACAGGTTCGATATCATTAAAAAGTAGATTTCACCACGGTCTTCCTCCAGCTTCGAAATATACCCCGAAACGACCTGTTCAAAATAATTTGTCAGACGGTTATACCTGTAAAGACCTTTATTGGAAGTTACCCAGAGGATACCCCGGGTATCGTAAAGCAGGAAATTAATACCGGCTCCTGTCAATTCCGGATAGGAATAAAAGTTTTTCCCGTCATAACGAACTATTCCATTCCCGGTACCAATCCAAAGGTAGCCATATTTATCCTGCTCAAGGCAGTTGGTTATGTTCCGTGGTAGTCCGTTGACCTCGTTAAAATGAAGGTATTTCTCCTGTCCTGAAGAAAAGTCATTGAAAGCAAAAAGTGCTATTCCCAGAAAAAACCACCACTTTTTATGGAACATGGATAATTGCATCGGATACCGCATTTAAGTATAGAAAAGGATGTCAATTTTAATCAAAGAATGAAAGAATTTCAAAGATTTTCGGTGGTATTTTAAAGATATGTAAGTCATTTAGAATTTAGTTTTGGTTGAGATAAAAGAAAACTAAATCAGAAAAAGGGTTGCAAAACAAAAATTGTAATTGATCAGGACATTATATGTACTCCTTTACTCTTAATATCTATTAAACCTATGAAAAACAAATTTCTATTAAAAAAACACAACCATCCATTGGTTATAATAATGCTCACTTTTCTGTTTTTAATCATTTTTCTTGGGAAAAGCTATTCCCAAGAACGAACAATTTCAGGTTCAGTTACTGATGCTACAACAGGAGAGCCTTTATTAGGTGTAACTGTTAGTGTTGAAGGAACAACAATTGGGATTGTAACAGATATAAATGGGAAATACAGCTTAAGCAATGTGAATGAAGATGCCGTATTAGTTTTTTCAATGATGGGCTATTTGACTGAATATGTTCCTGTTCAGGAGAAGGAAGAAGTAGATGTAAGTCTTGTTATTGATATACAAGAACTTGATGAAGTTGTTGTCATTGGCTATGGCACGATGAAAAAGAAATTAAATACAGGAGCCAATGTACATGTATCAAATGATGAAATGGATCAAAAACACAGCCTGCGACTGGAACATGCCTTACAGGGTTTGACTTCCGGAGTCCAGATAACATCCAATTCAGGACAACCCGGTTCTGATTTTAAGGTTCGTATCAGGGGTGTTGGAACAATAGGAAATGCCGAACCACTTTACATTGTCGATGGAGTACCCACCAACGATATAACCTATTTAAATCCATCCGATATAGAATCCGTCGATATTCTTAAAGATGCAGCTTCTTCAGCCATTTATGGAGCCCAGGCGGCAAATGGTGTAGTACTCATTACTACAAAGAAAGGTAAAGCAGGTGAAATGCACATTTCTTACAATGGATATTATGGCGTTCAGAATGTTATCAAAAGAGTGGACATGCTGAGCACACACGATTATGTAATGCTTTTGAATGAAGGTTATATAAACTCCCATCCGACATACAGGACAAATGCAAATTACCCGGACAATTTACCATTTCTTCCTCAATTGGATGGTAACGGGGATGTTGTTTACGATAATGATGGAAATATCCTGATCGATCCGTCAGTTTTCGATTCGATTGAAACGGTTAACTGGCAGGATTATTTGTTTACTGAAAATGCCCCCATTCAAAGCCATTCCTTAAGCGTAGAAGGTGGTTCCGAAAAAAGTATTTATTCAGCATCTGTAAACTATTTTGCACAGGATGGTATAATAGGTACAAACGATCAATCATCCTATGAGAGGACATCCATACGAGTAAATTCTGAGACCAGTATCTATAAAGATATCTTTACTTTTGGAGAGAATGTCACTTTTGCCCATACGATAAACCATGGCATTGGAGTTGGAAACATTTACGGTAATAATGTTAAGGGATTCTTAAATACATCTCCTACATTTCTCCCATATAACGATACATATCCTGATGGTTATGGCAGATCAATTTATCCTTCAGAAACGAATCCATTGGCTAACAAGTATTATAATTGTCAAAACAAGACGATAAATAATAAAGCACTTGGTAATACATACCTTATACTCTCACCTGTTAAAAATTTAAAACTCAGAACTGATCTGGGATTTGAAGTATCGATTAACGAATACAATAAGTTTACACCTGTCTATAGCTTATCCACGCTGGATATGAATCTGCATACTACTGCAGAAATGAATCTAGACAGAAATTCCAAATACAATTGGGAAAACACGGTTACCTATAATTTTACATTCGGTAAAAATAACTTCAACTTGCTCGTGGGTAATACGGTTCGTGAAAGAACCAGGTATTATGCAGGGGGTAAGGCTTATGACCTGATTATCCCGGATTTGGAACATGCTATTCTAAGCAATGGAACCAATGACTCACTGAAGACAAATTATGGTACAAAAGATGATGAATCATTCCTGTCCTATTTTGGAAGGGTAAATTATGACTACGACCAAAAAATTTTATTTACAGGTGTATTCAGACGCGACGGGTCTACAAAGTTTGGGCCTTCCAACAGGTTCGGAAATTTCTTTTCTTTTTCAGGAGGTTATATCTTAACCCAGGAGGAATTCTTTAAGTTTAGCTGGTTGGATTTCTTAAAAATCAGGGCCAGTTGGGGTCAAAACGGCAACGATAATATCCCTTCTTTTGCTTATCAATCGCTGATAAGTTTAACAGATAAGAACTATTATTTTGGTAATCCGCAAGCAAAATATATTGGTGGGGCACCCGATCAGATTCCAAATTCATCCATAAGGTGGGAAACCGCAACTATGACTGATATAGGTTTTGATGCCCGTTTTTTAAAAAGTTTTACTTTAGAATTCGATTGGTACAAAAAATTACAGAAGGACTGGTTGGTAACTATACGGGTTCCTGAATTGACTGGAATTCTTGATGACAATTCCTATCCGATTGGCAACGGGGGCGATGTTATAAACACAGGGGTGGAATTAGCACTCGGATACCATAAAGTAGAAGGTGATTTTAAATTTAGTATTAATGGTAATTTATCGTACAATAAAAATGAAGTACTGCATATTCCTACTGTTGACAGCATTATTCATGGCCCAACCGGTGTTTTGTATACCAACTTCGAAGAGATCTACAGGGCAATGGATGGTTATCCTTTGTCTTTTTTCTGGGGATACGAAACTGACGGAATATTTCAGGATACTATACAAATAACCAGCTATACTAATAGTGAAGGCGTAATAATACAATCCGGGGCTGAACCGGGAGACGTTATTTTCAAGGATCTGAATGACGATGGAGTAATTAATTCGGATGATAAAACAATGATAGGAAACCCCTGGCCAAAATTTATTTTTGGATTGTCGTTTAATGCAGAATACAAAGGTTTTGACTTTGCTGTTATTATACAGGGAGTATATGGCAATGACATTGCAAATGGGTTTAGTTCAATGAATACTTTTACTCCTAATAAAACAGTTGATGCTCTGGAAAGATGGCATGGTCCTGAAACATCTGACAGGATACCCAGAATGACAGATGGAGCCGAATCCAATAAAAACTGGAGGAATTTTTCTGATTTATATATTATGGATGGGTCCTATCTTAAGGTCAGAAGTATTAATATAGGATATGACCTTTCCAGAAATATATTAAAAGATGTTGTAGGACAATGCAGAATTTATTTTTCAGTAGTCAATGCATTTACCTTTACTAAATATATTGGATTTGATCCTGAAGTCGGGTATGGAGATCACGATTATCAACGTTACGAAAATATGTCAACAGGTATTGACATTGGTACATATCCTAATTCCCGGCAATTCATCTTTGGATTGGATCTTAGTTTTTAAATGATAACATTAATACAAACATCATGAATAAAATAAAAATATTCCCGGTTTTATTAATCTTCATATTCCTTATGGGATGTAGTAAAGATTTTTTAGACAGAGAACCGTTCGATAAAGTAACATCAGGAACCTATTACAAGACAAAAGAGGATATTGAACAGGCAGTTACAGCTGTTTATGATGTATTGCAAAGGGATTCCTGGAATGCCCCGAATTTATTATCCGAAACAATGTCCGATAACTGTTCAGGTGGCGGCGGAATTGTAGATGGTTTCGGGCAAAATGAGCTTGATCAGTTCTACTGTATAGAGCCGGATTTAACAGAACCGAACTGGCAAAATGGATATCTCGGAATTTATAGGGCTAACCTTGTTACCGAGAATATTGGAAATGTAGAATGGGCTTCCGGAGAGAGCGGATTAGCAGCACGATATACTGGTGAAGCCAGGTTTTTAAGGGCTTATTTCTATTTTAATTTAACTAAAATTTATGGACATATTCCCCTGGTAACCAGTGTACTGACCCCGGATGAAGCCTATCTTCCCCAGGCTGATCCTGAAGACGTTTATAGGTACATTGCTGAAGATCTAATGTATGCTATTGATAATCTTCCCGCTACTCCGGCCGGGTCTGGTCCTAATTCCGGAAGGGCTACAAAATGGGCTGCCGAAGGAATGCTGGCTAGAGTATGGCTTTTTTACACCGGGTATTATAATAAAACAGATATTGCAGGAATAGTTACCAAATCACAGGTTACAGCTTATCTGGATGATATAATAGAAAATGGGAATTTTGAATTATTGCCTAATTACTCCGATCTGTGGGAACTAGATACTACAACTAACAATTATAACAAGGACAATATCGAGACGATCTTTGCCATTAAATATTCCTCTCTTGGCCTCGGCGATTGGAACATTCATGACGGAAACCGCTGGCAGGTTATGGTAGGCCCGAGAAATCAAACTTATGTACCATTTGCTCATGGATGGGGAATTTTTCCTGTAAATCCCAGCATCTACAATGCATACGACCCTTCCGATACACGAAGAGATGCTACAATTGTTAATTGGGAAGAATTCCTAGGACCTGGCGTATATGATATTTCTGACCAGAGGCAATATACGGGATTTGGTTGGAGAAAGTATTGTGCAAGGGCTAATTCCGAAAGTCAGACTATAACCGAAGGCTACGGAGGTAATTTTATGATCGATAATTTTCAGGATCTTACCATCCTTCGTTACGCGGATATCCTTTTAATGGCAGCAGAATTACATTTTGGCGACGGAGAAGATGTCCAATACTTTAATATGGTCAGAAACAGGGCATTTCAGGATAATGACCATGAAGTAACATCATTGACAATTCAGGATATAATGGAAGAAAGACGGTTAGAATTTACTCTGGAAGGTTTGCGTTATTATGATTTATTAAGACAAGGACTGGATGTGGCTAAGGCAGCAATAGATGCAAACAGCTTTCAACTTGATGAGTTTCCGGTTTCTTTTCCATCGGATGTAGGTTTCGACGGATTTTGCAAAATACCTGATACACAGATAAACCTTTCCAATGGAACACTGCAACAAAATGAATATTGGGAGAGTGCAGCCAGTAATTCACCAACACATTAAATTTTTTTCTCATAATGTTTAATAGGAATCAAAGTCCGGAATTATGTTTCGGGCTTTGATTATTTTAAATTTTGTCTGATTAATAACCAACATTTAAGGTCGAATTAATTAATCATGGAAGAATTACAAAGATTTTTGAGATTATTTTCAAGGTGATGGAAGTTTAATAAATATAGCTTTAAGGTATATTCATTGAGATTTTAATTACTAAATTATATGATACGTAAATTTTTATTTATTATTTATTGTTTAATACCTGCTATCGTTCTTGCACAGAGCAAAACACATTCACAACCTGAAATAAACGAAAGAATCATTACCATTGATTTCAACAAAGAAAAGGGTCCTCTGAATACAATGTTCAACGAATGTGTGGGTGCCGGCAGGGCAAACGAAGGATTGAGAGCTGATTGGCAACAGCAACTTATATACGTTAAAAATGAATGCGGTTTCAGATATATCCGTATGCATGGTCTTCTAACTGACGATATGGGAGTTTATAAAGAGGATAAAAACGGAACGTCGGAATATAATTTCATGTATGTAGATATATTATTTGATTTTTTACTAAGCATTGGCATGAAACCTTTTGTTGAACTTGGTTTTATGCCTTCAGCATTGGCAAGCGGTACCGAAACCATTTTCTGGTGGCGGGGTAATGTTACTCCTCCTAAGAATTATGACAAGTGGGCAGATTTAATCCGAAACCTGGTTCAGCATTTTACTGAGTGCTATGGCGCCGATGAAGTAAAAACCTGGTATTTTGAAGTTTGGAATGAACCCAATCTGACACCTGGTTTCTGGACAGGTACTCAGGAAGAATATTTTAAATTATACAGGTTTGCCGCAGAAGCTGTAAAGAGTGTCAATCCTTCTTTTCGTATAGGTGGACCAGCCACTGCCGGTGCTGCCTGGGAAAGCGAAATGATTGAATTTTGCGAAAAGAATGATGTCCCTATCGATTTTATTAGCACCCATGCCTATGGTGTAAATGTCGGATATCTTGATGAACATGGAAATATAGGCACCGTATTGGCTCCTCAGGAATTTGCAGTTAGTAGCGATGTATTGCAATCCCGCAAGGAAATTTCAGAATCGTCCATGCCAAATTTAGAACTGCACTATACAGAATGGAGCGCTTCTTATACTCCTTCTGATCCAATTCACGACAGTTATCATGAGGCTTCATATGTTTTACAAAAACTAAAACAGGTTGGTGATGCACCTCAATCAATGTCATATTGGGTGTTTACTGATATTTTTGAAGAGGCCGGACCACGCTTTAAGCCTTTTCACGGGGGTTTTGGAATGCTTAATACACAAGGGATCAACAAGCCTGTATTTTACTCCTACCAGTTTCTGAACCGGCTAGGAAATATTGAATTGGCAAATAGCGATTCTTCTTCCTGGGTTTGCAAAGATTCCAAAGGGAATATCCAGGTATTGGC
>Ga0307422_1001802_pt1 | contig 11009 bp, 9 predicted proteins | sample SalMarWE160290MG_FD_202153 | JGI IMG/M metagenome (GOLD analysis project Ga0307422, IMG submission 202153) | Salt marsh sediment microbial communities from the Plum Island Ecosystem LTER, Massachusetts, United States - WE1602-90 | ecosystem: Environmental > Aquatic > Marine > Intertidal zone >...
CGCCCTGAATAATCTCCACCCTGTCCTTTAATTTATTCAATTCAACATTAAGTTTTGCATATTTGCTCGCTTCTCTGTTAATCTCAACAGAAACAACTTTTTTTGCTTTTGAATTTTTTGCAATAACAATTGAAAAAGGCGCGACACCTGCAAACATCACCAGAACCTCATCACCTTTTTTTATTTTAGAAGCAATCTCTTTTCTCTCATTACTCAACCGAGGAGAAAAGTAAGTTGTGTCCATATTAAATCTAAAAATGCAGTTATTTTCTCTGTACAAAACTTCTTTTGTTTTTTCACCTGCAAGCCATTTTGTTGTAGGTTTTCTCAGCCTTCCTTTTATTTTTCCTGTTTTTTCCAAAACAGTTTTAACTGATTTATTTTCCTTTAATATCTTATTTGCAAATTGCTTTTTATCTTTTAATTTAAATTCCTTGGGAAAGTTCACAATAGCAATATTTCCCAAAACATCAAATGAGCGAGGGGATTTCATACAAAGATAAAGAAATCAGAGATTTAAATGTTTGTTGTAGAATTTATAATGTTTTCTTATAACCAATATTACTCCCCTCCCATAAAATCTGTAGAATCTCCTGAAAAAGCCTTGGCTTGCTCGTCTATTTTCCTTTGAGAAGCTTCTAAAACAGCTTCTAATTCTCTTCTACGCTGAGTTTCAACTTTAGAAACTTTCCTTAACTTAAAAACTAATTTCATGTATTTAGAATTAAATAAAGTAATCAAAGCAGAGATTGCAAAAGCACCAATAGTAATAGCAACAACCGCTCCAGATAATTTCATTCCTTCAGTCGAAAATAATATAATCATTCTATAAATCAAAAAAGCACTAAACAAAATCCACAAAAATCTTTGAAACAAAATTTTTCCAACAGTAAGTTTATTGTCTGTCAAAAGCATAGTATTAAAGTAAAACATCACCATAAAAGGTAATACAATGGTCAAGGTTAAACCAAGAGCAGTATATGAAGTCATGATTCCAAACAGATCATCAGGAGTGATAAACGCAATTGATAAAAAAGATATAGGAATTGCTAATAACCATCTTAGAAAAGGCTTCTCAGGAAAACTTGCACTAGTAAGAATACTATAAATCAAAATAGACAACATAATCCAAAATAAATACTTTGAAATATTTATATCCATATTCCCAGAACTCCAATCTGCAAACATATTTGAAATAAAAGACGATACCTTATCTCCAACTCCAGCAAGTGCAGGATCAGGAACAATATTATCTCTTTCAGCATACCCTGTAACACTCACCTCTCCAACATGAACAAAATTCAAAGCAATTCCTAAAACAAGAAACACGCCAATAGTAATAGCTAATAATTTTTTATCATTAAATAAATTTTTATTCTTAGAAATATTTCTCCCCACACCCTTTTTCTTCTTCATAATTAACAGAGGATTTTTCAATTTATAAATATTTCTATTCCCAAGGATAAATTTATAAAAACATATTCTTTATTAATCTAATGAAAAAGAGTTTGATAATCTCCTCAATAATTACATTAACTTTAATCAACTTCGTAAGTGCATATTATGGCTCTTATAGTAGTTTTTCCTTAAGTAATCTATTGAATGAAATAGATTCATCAACAATGATTTTAGGAGCAGTATTTATAATTTCCTTTGCTCTAATTAATTTTGCATTATCAAAATTTTTCAAGGACAAACATGGAGAGCCAAACAGAGTAATTGCAGGAATAGTATCTTTTGTGATTTCATTATGGATGACTTGGGAGATAAATAAAAGAGGTTTTGATATAGAAAGATTATTTTACAATTTTGGCTATAACATTGGATTTTCAAGCGATGTACTGTCAACAATTATCCCCTTACTCTTAATAGCAGGAACAATTTATCTTTTTGTGAAGCTAAAAACAAATGCTCTATTTATTATCGGAGGATTATTAATTGCAGTAAGCTTTACTAATTTATTTTATGAAAAAGGGATAACGCTTATCATCGGAATAATTCTACTATTAATTGGAGGTTATCTTAAAACAGAAAACAAAGGCAATATAATGAAAGAAGTTAAAAAACTAAAGAAAAAATATCCTTTAATGTTATTGCCATCAAGAAATTAAATCCACTCACCGAGACCTTTCTGTTTCCTCTTTTCTTTAAGCTCTCTTAATCTTTCTAACTGTTTTTCAACTCTTTCCTCAGAAAAATCATGTCTTTCAATTAAAATTTCCTTAATCTTTTCCTCATTAATTTTTTTAAATCCAAAATCAACATTAATCACTTTTGGTTTGTGGAATAGTTCAAAAATTTCTTTCCAATCAAACCTGTCCTCTTCTGGAAGACTCATAATCTGCTCTTCAACACTTTCAAAAATTAAAACAGGTTGCTGATATTTTTTCACTATTTCCAAAGCCCTTTTCTGTCCGATTCCTGGAATTCCTTTTGGATTATAATCTGTTCCTACAAGTATTCCCAAGCAAATCAATTGGTCAAGATTTATCTCCAAAGAATTCAGAACCTTCTCAAGCTCAATTAATTCAGGCTTTATTTCCACAAATCCAGAAAAAGTTTTTCTTCTCCTTGCTAAAGTTAAATTCTGAATTAATCTCTGAGCTCCGAAAAGCAAACTATCATAATCCTGGCTCACACTTGCATAAACTCCCTCTTTAATTTTGCAAAGATAAGCTGCTTCTGCCTCCCCCTCAGAAGGAGCCTGAACAACTCCAATTCCCATTGCCTCTAAAAGTTCCTTACTCTCTTTAATCATCTCATCATCTAATCTAATTAACTGACCACTATATCTTCTCATCGCAGACAAATCTTCTTTCTGCTTCGCATCTTCATATCTTTCTTTTGCCAAATTTCTCCCCTCCCCCCTTCTTTTATGTATTTTAAATTTCAATTCCGGAGGCTCCCCATCAAAAACATAAACAAGTTTCATCCCTTCAGAAAGCAAACTAATATTTCTATAAAAAATTCCAGAAAGGTGGCTCGTAATTCTTTTTTGACTATCCATTAACGGAGTCCCATCCACCTGCCTGATTGTAGACAAAAACTGATACAAAATATTAAATGCATCAACACACAAAAGTTTTCCTTTTAGCTCTGGAATTTCAATTTCTCTTCTTGGAATAATTTCCCTTATATTTAAGCCCATTTTACTTATAAAACCAAGTATAAGAAATATAAATAATTATTGGAAATTAAATTTCTGGTCTTACAGGATGACCATATTTTATTAAGACTTTCTGAGCATAAGATATCAATTGTCCCTTCTTGGCTCTACTAACTAAGGTACTTGCCCTTCCTACAAAAATTTCTCTCCTTCCTCTTCTTTTTAAGAATTCTCTGATTGCTTCAGGATAATCCTCAGGTCTAAATCCCGATTGAATGAGCAATTCAAAAAATCCATCAGCATCTTGTTTCTCTACTTCTTCTCTCTTTGGTTCTTGTCTTATTTTATCAGATTTTTCTCCACTAGAAATTGTGACTTCCTTGACTCCATCATGATTTATCTTTAATCCATGCTCTTCAGATTTTAAATAAAAATTAAGGTCTCTAAGATGACTATCAATCTTCTCTTCTTCATCAGCTTCTGTTTGAGTATCATGGCCAGCATCAACAGTTACATAAGAATTTAAACACTTTCTAAAATCATAAATCCTAGTTACTCTAACCGCTCCATTACCTCTTTTATCTTTTTCCTCAAATTTACAAGAAACTTTTCCAACAATTTTTCCTCCTTTTTGAAGCCTCTCCCTAATCGCTATGGCTAATCCTTCTAATGAATTTCTTTCTTTTGGAAAATCTAATAATCCTTCTAATTTTTTTTCTTTTTCTATTCTACTTGCTATCCCTTGCTCATAAAGATCTGAATATTGGATTTCAAAACCTCCTGCTTCAATAATCTCAACATACGCTTCACCATCTCTACTATCCTCTGCCTTTTTTAACTCTTTTATTAATTCTTTAGAGCTCAGTTCACTATAATCTCTCATATTATAACCATTATAAAGTAGTATATAAATTTTTCTATCCTCAACTCTGTGTAATATTCTACTGCAATAATCCTTTTAAGGAGAATTTTTCATGTTATCCATGGAAAGCACCGAAGAAAAATTTATCAAAGCATTAACCGCCCAATTTGGACCCTCAAGTAAGTATGTGTGTCTTTTTCCAAATTTAGTAAAAATAGATGAATCTAAAAAAAATTTGGAAATCCTTGCACAAAATAATTTTGCTGGAGGGATTATTAAAGAAAAACGAGAAGGCATTAGGGTTGTTTTAGATGAAATTGGACTTGGAGGATATTCTCTAATTATAAGAGTAAATCAAGAAGAATTTAATAAAAAAACTCCTGCTTCTATAAAAAAAACAGATGAAACAGAAAGTGTAGGAGCGCAAAAACCACAGAATTCTCCTGAAAATTCCTCCAACAGAAAATTATTGGAATCAATGATAATTCCCTCAACAAATTATCAAAATATGCTAATTCATGAAGGAAATCGCAGAGCATACGGGATAGCTGAAGAAATTGTTGAAAAAATAAAAAATGGAGAGAAAGAATTTACTCCAATTACTTTAATCGGACCAAATGGTTGCGGAAAAACAACACTCGTTTCATGGATGATGTATCAATTAAAAAAAGCAGGAATTTACTCGGGATATCTCGATGTGGATGTACTGTCAGAAGCGGATTCTTTTGACAAACAAAAAGAAACTAAAAAAAGTTTAATGATAAAAGAAGAATTAAAACAGGGTGAACTGGTAATAATTGATAATCTTCATAGATTAGTAATGCCTTCATGGATAAGGAATAAATGCGCAAGCGGAATTTATGAAATCATGGCTCCGATAATAATAAATTCAAGAAAACAACTTGTCTTTTCTTTTACTCCCAACCATCTTACATTAGACGAATTTGCTAAAAAGTTAGAAGCTCATAACGATTTGGCAGACAGAATCTACAGAACAAAATCTGTTCCCATAACAAACCCGTCAGAAGGAAGAATAAACTTCATAAGAGAAATTTTACAAAATCCTTTTTATGCAAGTGAAATTGAACAATCTCAAATCAAAGAAATTGCTGAATATATAGACCGCCTTCTTCCGGAAAGTCAATCAATCAGTAGAATTATTTGGGAGATAAATTCGCTTCAAAAACCATTAACCTTAGAAGGAATAACAAAAGGGATGTCTTATACAAAAAATCCAAGTTTATTTGACCAAAAATCACAAAGAGGAGAACAAGTCTGGAAATACTTGGAAGAAATGGGATCCCCTCTTAAAGAGTTAGGAAAAAGAAAACAAAAAGATGGACAAATACAAAGGATGGTCTATGCTTTATTTATTGAAGGAGGGTTGGATGAAAAATCTATTGGTGCGCGTCTTGGAAAAAGCGAGAGAAGCATTAAAATGATTCTAGGAAAAGCAATAAGGAATATTCCAGGAAGTGAAAAGGAAAATCTTCAAAAAGGAATAGAAGATTATATTAAAAGAAACAATTAAAAAATCACATCCTTCACTTTCTTTTGTATTAGTAAATTTCTCAAACTTTAAATAATCCCCTTACTCCTTATTTCTATGAAAACAGATTTTATCCCTATAGATTACAGTTATTTTGATTTCCGTGAAAAAAATTACATAAAAATAATTGGAAGGAACAGCAATAGGAAAAGAATTTGCATAATTGATTCCTGTCCAGTCTATTTGTGGGCTATACTTGAAAAAAAATTGGATGATGGAAAAATAAAAAAGATTATGGACAAAATAAAAAAAATAAAATTAGATGTGAAAGGCAGGCAGACAAAAGTTGAAAAAATTGAACTGTACAAAAAAAATTTCTTAGGAAAAGAAGTCAGGGCGCTGAAAATTTTCGCGACAAATTACAAAGATTTGCACGACATTGCAGGTAGGTTAGATATGAAAGGGATAGAAAAAAGAAGGGGATATGATTTAGGATTTATAACGCACTACATAATAGAAAAAAAAATTTCTCCTCTGCGCTGGTATGAAATATCAGGAGAATTATTAAATAATTCAGAAGAGTTCGGGGGAATTGACAAAATTCTCGACGTTGATTTCTGTATAAAACTAGAAACAGCCAAAGGAACAGATGCCAAAAAATTTTTTCCGAAAACTCTTGCATATGATATAGAAACAGACAAATTAAAAATAGGAGAAGGAGAAATTGTAATGATTTCCTTAGTCTCAGAAAGATTCAGGAAAGTAATAACCTGGAAAGAATCTAAAACAAAACCAGAGTATGTGGAATATGCTAAAGATGAAGCCGAACTTTTAGAAAAATTCGTAAAATATGTTAAAGAAATCTCTCCTGATTTTCTCGTGGGATATTTTTCAGACGGATTTGATTTGCCTTACATAAAAGCAAGAGCAGAAAAAAATCATATAAATCTTCCCTTGGGACTGGACAAAAGCCAGCCAAGATTCTCGCGCGGGGTAAATTTAACAGGAAAAATAAACGGTATTGTTCATATAGATATTTTAAAATTTATAAGAACAGCGTACTCGCAATATATGCAGTCTGAAACTCTCTCATTGAACGAAGTTGCAAAAGAATTTTTGGGAGATGAAAAAAAAAGTTTCAAAATAAAGCATTCTTCAAAAATAGAATCCCATGAATGGAAAGATTATTACGAATATAACCTGCACGACTCCTTTTTAACATTAACGCTGTTTGAAAAATTCTGGCCGGATATTTTAGAAATCACAAAAATAACGCAGGAACCCCCGTTTGATGTTTCCAGAAACGGATTATCAAAACAGGTTGAAAATTATATTCTGCACAATCTGGAAAAATTCAATGAGATTCCTGAAAAAAAACCAGGGCAGAATGAAATCTCGGAAAGAAAAAACAGCGGGGGAGTTGAGGGAGCATTTGTTTTTGAACCGACAGCGGGACTTTATGGAAAAATAGCTATGTTTGATTTTACTTCCATGCACACGAGCATAATAATCTCACACAATATTTCCAAAGCAACTTTATTAGAAAAAGAAGAAAAAGACGCCTACATCTCTCCTGAATTAGAGTTCAAAAAGAAAAAAACCAAATTTTATTTTTCAAAAAAACCGGGGTTTTTCCCTGCACTATTAAAGGAATTATTTGAAAAAAGAAAAAAATTCAAAGAGGAATATAAAAAAAACCCGAATGTAATAACAAAAGCGCGAAGCAATGCATTCAAAGTCCTGTCTGCGTCAGCTCACGGGTACATTGGATTTTTTGGAGCGAGGTACTACTCCTTAGAATCCTCTGCATCAATATTGGCTTTTGTAAGAAAATTCAATAAAGACACTATTGAAAAAGTAGAAAAGCAGGGTTACAAAGTACTTTACGCAGACACAGATTCAGTCGCATTTTTAACAGGAAAAAAATCTAAATCAGATATTCTAAAATTATTAAGCAAACTTAACAGAGAACTTCCAGGAGTCATGGAATTGGAACTCGACGGCTTTTACAAAAGAGGGCTCTGGGTGACAACAAGAACCGGAATAATCGGCGCAAAGAAAAAATATGCTCTAATCGACGAAGATGGAAAAATAAAAATCCGCGGATTTGAAACAGTCAGGCGGGATTGGTGCCAGATTGCAAGAGAAGTACAAAACAAAATAATTCAGCAGATTCTAAAAGAAGGCAATGAAAAAAAAGCATTGGAGTATGTAAAAGAAACAATCAAAAAAATAAAAAAAAGAGAAATAGAAAAAGAAGATTTAATTATACGGACTCAGCTCAAAAAACCTCTTTCAGAGTATAAGGCAATTTCTCCTCATGTTATTGCTGCAAAAAAAATGCAGGAACAAAAAATACCCATAAGCCAAGGAAATTTAGTGGAGTATTATATCGCAGAAACCAAAGGAAACAAAAAACTTGTGAGAGAAAAAGTAAAACTCCCAGAGGAAAAAGGAGAGTATAATGTTGAATATTATCTCGAGAGACAAATTCTGCCAGCAGTTGAGAATATCTTTCATGTTTTTGGAATCAATATAAGAGAAATTATCGAGGGGAAGAAACAGATGACTCTAGGAGATTTTTAAGAAAAATTTATTCCCAAGAAATATATTTTTTCTCGTCTGAAAATAATTCGTCACTCGAAATTTCTAATTTTCCTTCTAATCCTTCTGGAACATCAAATACAATTTTACCTCTTTTTGGCAATCCTGGTTGTAGTTGATCGTAACTAAAAGAATCATCAAGATAAATTTCGGCAGTGGTATCGTGATCAAAAGTCCTTCCTTGATTATCATAGATTTTTATATTAGAACCCCAAAATGTCTTAGATTCTTTTCCAACATTTTCAACAGTAATATCAAAAATGTAAAAAATTCCGTCCGCTGTTTCTCCCATAAACCCAATGTAATCATAGGATTCCCCTGCCTGATTACTCTCGGTTTTACTATGGATTGTGTATGCTATATCATCAACCACAACCCTATCTCCTAATCTATATTGATAAGTACAAGTTTGTGTTTCTGAGGGTTTTCCTGAATTTGTTCCACAATCATTAGAATCCGTGCATATTCTTGTTTGAATTCCAGAAGTGCCACATTCAGACCAAGAGCTACAACTCCAATCTGTATTACATTGTGCAATCCCTTCTTGTTCCTGTTCATCCTGCTCATCAACAATGTTTCCAGTGGTATTAGAATTATCTCCTCCAAATATTGCTCCAAACATCCCTAAGACAATTAATCCTAAAAAGATACTAATTATCCAATGTCTAGCAAACCAATTTTTGTTTTTTGTTTCTGTTACCATCTTCTTAAATTATACTGCAAACGCATTTTATAAACTTTTTTAAAACAAACATTCCATCTTATTCCATGGAACTAGACAAACAAAAAATCATCCAGGCAGGAAAAATTTCAAAACAAGCAAAAGAATATGCAAGGGAAATTATAAAAAAAGGTGTGCCTCTTTTAGAGATAGCTGAAAAAGTTGAAGGTAAAATTTTTGAACTCGGAGGAAAACTTGCATTTCCAATTAACTTAAGCATAAATGAAATTGCAGCACATTACACTCCCTCCCACGACGACGAAAATTTAGCACATGGTCTATTAAAAGTAGATTTGGGGGTTCATGTCGACGGGTGGATTGCAGATACTGCCTTCTCCATGGATTTAGAAAATAGTGAAGAGAACAAAAAATTAATTGAAGCGAGTGAACAGGCATTGCTAAAAGCACAGGAGACTATTAAAGAAAATATTTCGGCAAATGAAATAGGAAAAAAAGTTTCTGAAGTAATAGAATCAAAGGGATTTTCTCCGATAATAAATCTTTCAGGACATCAAATTGAAAATTATGAACTGCACGCAGGAATTTCAATTCCTAATTTTAATGATAAAAAAAGAATTATATTAAAAAAAGGACTTTATGCAATAGAGCCTTTTGCAACAACTGGAAACGGAAAAGTTCACGACGGCAAACCCTCTGGAATTTATATGTTGCTCGATAATAAAAAACCGCGGAGCCAGACAGCGAGGGAAATCTTAAACTTTATTGAAGAAGAATACAAAACACTGCCGTTTTGCTCAAGATGGCTTGTTAAAAGATTCGGAACAAAAGCATTGTTCGGATTAAAGCAATTAGAAGAAAATAAAAATCTGCACCAATTTGCACAACTTGTTGAAACTCAAAACGCAAAAGTGAGCCAAAAAGAAAATACTATATTGATAGGTGATAATGAGAAGATTGTGACGACGGATTAGAATATTCTCCAAGAGTAGATTTTTTATTTAAACCTTCCTTCTGTGCTTAGATCAATATACTTATCTAAATACAATCTTAGAATAGGATTACGAGAACCTAATTTTCTAATGCATTCTCCAAACTCTGCTTTTATTTCTTCTTCGGGGGCTTTAGCTCTTGTAAGTTCTACTAATTTTTTCAATTCCGGATATTTGTCTTCTAATGTTTCCATATTAAATCTCCATAGAAATCATTTATAAATTTATCCCAAATAACTGCTTTCAGAAGGGACCGCTGCTTTTGCAGATTTCAAATAATTCTCTTCGGCTTTTTTATAAACTTCAATAGTTGATTTGTTTACACTTGGTTTAATTTTCTTTAAAGCCTCATCAAAATGTTTTTTCCTGACTTGTTTGGAATCTAATGACTCACGCAAAGCAAGCATCCCAGCTTCTCTTACCAAAGCATCTAAATCAGCGCCAGTGTATCCCGCAGTTTTCTTGGCTGTATCATTCAATAAAATCTCTTTTTCCTTCTCATTAAAAAGTTTCCCCCCGCTTCCCAAAGGCATATTTTTTGTATGAATTTTCAAAATATTTAACCTGCCTTCTTCTTCAGGAGCATTCACAAGTAAAATCTTGTCAAATCTTCCGGGCCTTAATAATGCAGAATCCAGCATGTCCGGTCTGTTCGTTGCTCCGATAATTAATATATCCTTCAAATCTTCCAAGCCATCCATTTCTGCTAACATCTGATTCAAAACTCTTTCAGTAACTTTTGTTCCTGTTTCAACTCCACGCTTGCCTGCCAAAGCATCAATTTCATCAAAGAAAATTACACAAGGAGCGACCTGCCTTGCTCTTTCAAAAACTTTTCTCATTCCTTCTTCGGATTTTCCAACCCACATGCTCAATAATGAAGGTCCTTTAACTTGTATAAAATTAGCTTCAGATTCCTTTGCAACTGCTTTTGCAAGCAATGTTTTACCAGTTCCAGGAGGTCCATAAAGTAAAATTCCCCTTGAAGGGCGGATGCCCATTCTCTCAAAACTCTCCGGATATTTCAAAGGCCATTCCACTGCTTCTTTTAATTCTTTTTTAATTCTATCCAAACCCCCCACACTTCCCCAATTAACATTAGGCGTTTCAACCAAAACCTCCCTCATAGCAGACGGTCTGACAACTTTCAAAGCGTCCATAAAATCATCATGATGAACAACTAATTTTTTTAAAATTTCCGGAGGAATCTGCTCCTCTTCATCTAACTTCATTTTAGGGAGGAACTTTCTCAAAACATTCATTGCTGCTTCTTTTGA
>Ga0307422_1001805_pt1 | contig 10997 bp, 9 predicted proteins | sample SalMarWE160290MG_FD_202153 | JGI IMG/M metagenome (GOLD analysis project Ga0307422, IMG submission 202153) | Salt marsh sediment microbial communities from the Plum Island Ecosystem LTER, Massachusetts, United States - WE1602-90 | ecosystem: Environmental > Aquatic > Marine > Intertidal zone >...
TTCCCTACTTTCTATTCTATATATTTTTTGCATAATGCATAAAAATTTAAATTTTTTTGTTAACAAATCAAATTGGATAGTTGGTGAATTGCTAAATATATTAAATGTCAAGGGTTTAACTCCAACGGTGATCGTTCTCTACGCAGGTTCGATTCCGATACTATTTAACCACTCAATAACTTCTTTATTCAGCCGCTCATCTCTAAATTTGAACCATTTTCCCCCATAATCCGGATAATTTGCTATTACATTTTTGAAACGTCTGAAAGCTCCCTTTCCATCTAAAGATATATACAATTTTTCCCTCAATAATTCATCCTCTACCTTCTCGGCAAATTCAACCATTAAATTATATCCTTCATATGATGGCCTCTCGGGGATGCAAATATAACGATCAGGGTTATTAAATAATATATCCTGGGCTAATTTAATATCCTCTTTCTGCCAATCAGGTAAATCTTCTCTTAGCTTATCTTCATCTTCTTCAGCATATCCAAATATTTCCTCTGAGGTAATAATAACCTCTCCTGTTTCTTTATCAAGATAGTAATCCATATCCATTCGGTTTGTATCTTCCATGGCATTAGCAATCATTTCCAGATCTGCTTTTAATTTTTTCATAATTTTAACCTCTACCCCCTTCTCTTTTAATATTCCGACATCCGCCCTACTCTCTCTTCCTTACTTATCTTAAAAAGCCAGATGGAGAAACTTCTTGTATGTCAGGGGACTTCCTTATTTATCTAATTTAAAAAGTTAAATATTAATTAGAAAAAAAATGGGATGTGCTCCCCTATACCACTCCCTAACTTGCCACCGAGGCATAGTATGGCGATGGTACAGTCGGGTACGCACGAAATACATGATAAAAAACAGCTTCGGCTTTTTTATATACATCATTTTGAGAGTAATTCTCTACAGGCAATCCGGTTTTTTCGTCCCATAAGAAATTTCTAATTAAAACTTTTACGGCATCTCGTGTTGGCTCTTTGTCTTGGAATTTATACATATCCTTCAACTTTCCTTTCAGTGTTTTTAGCAGTCCTTGGGCTACCTTCTTTATCTTTTGGATTTCCTGGGGTTTTAAATCTGGTTTTACTAAAAGGTCATAAATAGCCAGCGTCTCCTCATCTAGCCCCTCTCTCACTGCTCGGCTTTCTTCTTCGTCCAGCTCTTGCACAAATTTCAATAATGCCTCAAAGGTGGCTTCAATATTTTGACGGTCTTTTTCTTTATTATATTCATCAATTATCTTTTCATAATGTTCTTGAAAATCTGTCCGGAGCGGATTTCTCTGGATGAGCTGTTCCAGTTTTTTCTCAATCACGCTTTTAAGACTTTGCACGATGGTATTTTTCTCTTTCGATTTCTTAAAGTCGTGCACAAATTCCGCATGTAGCTTTTTAAAGTTAATTTTACTGATATCATACGACTTGTTGGGTTCTTTGGCTTTGCCCTGCGTAACGGTGATCGACTCATCAATAATTTCATGTAGCTGTTTAATGATATCGCTGATATCTGCTTGTTCAATGTCTTTTTGCAGGCTTTTGTAGATGATATTTATAGCGTTGTATTGGTTGCGATAAGTATTTACTCCGGAAATTGTCAGACAGGCTTTGAATTTAATAAATACTTCACGGCACATAACCTCAAACTTCTTTCTGGTTTCATCATTCTCATTCACCGCTTCTTTAGCCGCGACAATCGCTTTATTTCTTTCAAATCCACTGGTATTGATGATTATATCAAGCGACGCTTTTCGCTCACTCAAGAAATCACTTACCAAGCCAATCGCTTGTTTTAATTCTTCAAGTAATTCTTCTTTGGTTCTGGTTGGATCCAATTCACCCGGCCCCAGGCCGCCTGTTCTGCTAGTATCGCCTGTACCGGTAAAGGTAGCGAGTGCTTTGCGTAAATTCTTGAGGATGCCGCAATAATCGATAATAAGACCATTGTTTTTATCTCCGTTGATTCGGTTGGCGCGGGCCAATCGCCTGCATCAGCGTATGGGCTTTGAGCGGTTTGTCCAAATAGAGATTTGCCAAACTCGGCACATCAAACCCAGTGAGCCACATCGCACAAACTATGGCAATTCTAAAGGGATGTTCTTCTTTCTTAAAAGCAGAATCCACATCAATTCGCGTTCCATCGGAGAGTTCAAAGCCATTCTTAATAAGTCGCCGATGGGATATGATATCGAAACCCCATTTTCTAAACTTCTCTACCTCACCTTGCTCCTCGCTCACAATTACGGCCATTTTTGTCTCTTCCATCCATTCGAGCTGATGGGAAAGATGATCCTTTTCTTCTCCAGCCGCCATTTTCCAGGATTCTCTGATTTTCTCTACTTTTTGATCCCAGTATTGTTCGATCAATTCATACATCCGTACACAGGTTAATTTATCGATGCACACAAACATCGCCTTTCCGGCTTCCCAAGAGGTAGTATAGTGATCGACAAAATCTTTGGCAATTTGATTAAGCCGTTTTTTAGCCGTGATTATATGATAATCCCGCCTCAATTCCTTTTGCAACCGCTGGCTAACATCGATATCATTAATTTCAATTTCTTCCAGTTTTTCGGCAATCCGCTCATTGATATCATTGGTGGCTACACCCAGGGTATCGCCTCGCGAATCATAGTAGAGCGGTACAGTTGATTTATCCTCTACCGATCGTTGAAAATCATAGGTGGAAACATAATCACCAAAGACCTGCATGGTAATCTGATCATTTTTAAATAACGGTGTTCCCGTAAAGCCGATAAAGTTGGCTTTTGGCAAGGCATTACGCATATTTAAGGCCAGAGTGCCATATTGAGTGCGGTGCGCTTCGTCGGTGATCACAATAATGTCATCCCGCCTGGTATAGCCTTCATCCGGGTCAACTTCTTGATTAAATTTTTGAATGGTGGTAAAAACATAGGCCTTTTGTTGACTCATGAGTTCTGCCAAATGTCTACCGCTACTCGGCCGACAGGGTGTTCTGTCGTTATCGGCCACGCCGCATCCGGCAAAGGTTTTATATATTTGGGTATCCAGATCATCACGATCGGTGCAAATCAAGAAAGTATAATTGCTACCGATTTTACGGTGCACTTTGGTAGTAAAAAACACCATGGAATAACTTTTCCCGGCACCTTGCGTATGCCAGAAAACGCCGAGTTTTCCTTTGACTCTATGGGGATCATTCAGGGCTTTAATGACTTGATTAACACCCAGATACTGGTGATTTTTAGCCAGCACCTTTATCTGTTTTCCGCTGGAATCGTCATAGACAATAAAATTTTCAAAGATATCCATGAAATTTTTCTGACCGCAAACACCCTTTAGGAGAGTTTCCATATCCACCACACCATGATCAGATTCCGACAAACGCTTCCACTCATGAAAATGCTCATACCCGGCAGTGATAGTGCCGATTTTAGCTTTTTCGCCATTGGCCAGCATGATTATCGCATTATGATGAAAGAAGTGCGGGATAGTGTCTTTGTAATCCGCAAAGTTTCTTTCGTAGGCCTGTTTGAGGTCTTTATGAATATTTTTCCATTCGACAAATAAAAGCGGGATGCCGTTTACAAACCCCACAATATCAATCCGACGGCGGTATAAATCACCCTGTATCCACAATTCCCTTACTGCCAAAAAGTGATTGTTGGCCGCTTCAGTAAAATCAAATATCTTGAGTCTCTTTTTTTTATCTCTCCATCTTTACCCTGAAAAGAAACCAGCACACCGTCTTTGAACAGTTTATATTTATCAAAGTTGGAAGAGAGCAGTGACTGGCTCTGGGAGTAATCTACCACCTGACGCACGGCTTCATCATAGGCGGTATCCGGAAGTCCCGGATTGAATTCTTTAAGAGCTTTCTTGAGATAACGCGTGAGCACCACCTCACGGTCGGAATTTCTGCCCAATAGACCATCGGCTCCAAATGTTTCCTGATTGTAGGCATACACCGAATTCCAATCGAGATTATTTTTTAAGTAATCGGTAGTTGTTTGTTGGACCAAAGTGTCTTCGTTTAAATAGATCATAATTTTTTATTCTCTGAATCAAGTAATTTTTTGACTTCGCGATCAAAATCGGATTTAAGCATACGGTCTTGAACAATCCTATACTTTTCATACTCACTCTCCGCTAAAGCGACCGCTACATCATGGCTGACCTTGCCACTGTCCTGCAAGATATCCTCTTCATTAAATTGCAGAAAAGCGTCAAACTTGGCTACCCAATCCTTCATGTACATCACAATACCTTTTTGTGCTTGCATTTCGGCGTAATCAAGGTACATGGTTACAATCCGATTGAGCAGGTTCAACTCCTTTTCATCCAGATAATTTTTGGCGATACTAACATCGGTTTTGCGGATTGCGCCTTTGGTGCTGTTTTTCCAACTGGTTAGGCCGATGTATGGCTTTTTACTATCGACTCTATGGGCAATAATTTCCGGGGCAGTCTGCCCACTTATAGCAAAATGTAATTTGTTCTGGACTGTAGCAAAAAATTGTTTGGTGATTGCTTCGTTAGGATCGTAGTCGGCGCTGCACTGCGCATAAATATCGGTGATCTTCTGATAAAATCTACGTTCGCTTGAGCGAATATTACGGATACGCGCCAGTTGCTCTTCGAAATAGTCCTTGCCGAAAATATTATTGGGATTTTTCAGCCGTTCGTCATCCATGGCAAAGCCCTTGATGATATACTCCTTAAGTACTTGGGTTGCCCAGATGCGAAAGTGCGTCGCTTGTCTTGAATTGACGCGGTAGCCAACGGAAATAATGGCATCAAGATTATAAAATTTAGTAGAATATTTTTTGCCATCTTCGGCAGTTATTTCCAAAATGGAAATAACTGAATCTTCTTGTAACTCACTGCTTTCAAAGATGTTTTTGAGATGTTTATTTATAGCCGGAATGCCAACGCCAAAAAGGTTGGCCATTCTTTTTTGTGTGAGCCAGACATTTTCATCGCGCAAAAATATCTCCACTTTCACCTTGCCGTTTGGCGTAGTGTAGAGCAGGAATTCTGTAAAGCTGTTTTGTTTAGCAATCTGCTTTTTCTTTTTCATCATTTTACACCTCAATCTCGCCGCTCATCAGTCGCGGCAATAATAAATCCCTCACTTGGGCGAGTTTTTGGTTTTGTTGTAAGAGGATAGTAATGTCCTTTCTAATTGGAATAATCTGTTCGCCAAAAGAATCAATTATTTCCTTTTTAGGAATTAGTAAATAGTAATCTACAAGTAATTTAGCACTAGCACTTTTCCTTGTTGATCCTGTACTTGAACCAGTTATAAACCCCTGGTATTTATCATTCAATAATGAATAGAATAAATAATATGATGAAATACTTTTATTAATAACTTTGAGTCTAACAAGATACGTTGCAAAAATTGCTTCTATTTCTACTTCAACAATTCCAACTTTACCTGGATCTGCCATTCTAACAATTAGAATATCTCCTCGCGATAATGAATATTTTCTAAAATCTAATTTCTTATTAGAGCAATAAGGAACGGAAGACCAATCAATATATGAGGTTTTATTAATATCTTTCCCGCGTAGAAATTTAGGTCCAATTTCCTCTTGCGATGCAGTTTCAGTATACCCATATTGGGTAGATACTAATTTTGAAAGATGTTCTTTCTTCCATCCCTCCGGTACGCCATCAACTATTTTCACTTTTTCGTGCCCCGGAAAGCGGAAATACACAAACCACTCGCGGAATAAGAGCCGCGCCGCTTCTTCCAAAAGTTGTATCCGCCGGCGGTTGGTGTCGATAAGGTCGTCGTAGGAAGAGAGAATTGAAGCAATTTTTTCTTGATATTCTATTGGTGGAAAATCAAGTTCTATTTCCTTTAGAGTTTCAATAGTTATAGCTGATTGAGAAGAACCTTTAGAATAGTTAATAATTCGTTTTTTTATACTCGGTGATTGGAATAAATAAAAAATAAATTCAGGTTTTACTTCTGGTGAAAACCTCTTAAACCATGTAAGGTTTCCGTCTTTAAAATAAAATTTCTCGTTATCTCGAACTAAATAAGGAATACAGATTGTTCCGACTGAAGTAAATAGTATATCTCCTTTTTGTGGTACACCAAAATGGCTTTTAATTACTTCATACTTTTGTTCACTGATATATAAAATATCTTGTATTTTTGAATGGTTAAATAGATCAATAATCTCTTTTGATCGATAGAAAGGAATTCCATAATTAGTATAATCGCTCATGTAAATTCGCTTACTTGATGTAATTTCGGCTGCCTTACTTAATTTTGTTCTTGTTAATTTCATATCTGCATTCTCTTAAAATTTTCACTAATTTTTTTTGCTAAATCGATAGCTTGTTCATTCAAGTCATCCAGCTCGGCATGAATTGTGCGCATGGTTTCACCAAAATCAAAGTCCGGGTCTTCTTCCTCCGGCGCCACACCCACATACCGTCCCGGGGTCAGGCTCCAGTCGTTTTCTTTGAGTTCGGCTTTGTCCACCAGCTTGACTAACCCTTCCACATCGCGCAGTTTACCTTCCGGAAAGCGCTCGATAAGCCATTCGGCTTGATGATAAAAATAACGAGCGAGTTTCAATTGATTCACCGCCGTGTCACGTGCTTCTTCGACTTGTTTTTTGAGGTTAGAAATCTCTCTGGTATTCCACTTATCGCTCTCCTTGGCGTTATAGGTATTCAGACACACATCAATTAAACGGTTAGCGAGCCGGTATATCAGTTCCGCTTCTTTAATCAGCTTATTGTTTTTCTCGGCGAGAGATGTTAATTCTTTGAGCTCTTCGACAAGTTTTATATTGTCTTGGTTTTGCTTTTCCCACCAGGCGTTTTTTTCCTGTGCCAATTTTAAAAATGTTTGACTGCTACTTTTGTACGCTTGCAGACAGGCGGATAACTCCTTGACTGTTTCTTCTTGCTTGCCGCCTGCCTGCGCCGTAATCGCCGCGGCAGGCAGGTCTTTGGGAAGTGTAGACAGGAACGGTTGAACCTCTTTACTTAGTTTGGCAAAAGCGGTTTCATATTCTTGCGTCGGAGCGATGCTTTGCACAGCTTCCTTGAGTGTGGTAGAAATATAATTCACCACCAAGTCATGAAAGCGTTTGGTTTCACCCCGATAAAGCCAGATAATAGATAAAATATTTTGTAATTGCTCCGGACTGAAATCATAGATTTTGCGCGTCACCTTACGGAAGATATTGCGCGCATCAATCATCAAGACTTTGTCTTTAAGTTCTGCCGGTTTGGATTTATTGAAAAACCATAGTTCGCAGGGCACGGTTCGGGTATAGAAAAAGTTAGAACGAATAGAAATCATGATATCCACATGACCGGTTTCGATCAGTTTTTCCCGCACTTTGGCTTCAGTATTTCCTGCGCTTGAAGCTTGTGATGACATCACAAAACCGGCGCGGCCTTGTTCGGCTAAATAACTGTAAAAGTAACTGATCCAGATATAGTTGCCGTTACTGACTTTACCTTTCTTATTTACTCCGGGCAGGCCAAAGGGCAAACGGGGGTCGTTTTTGATCTTGTCCGCATCAATCTCATCTACATTAAACGGAGGATTGGCCATCACAAAATCAGCTTTATTATGCAAATTATGCGGATCTTCGTAGTAAGTAATTGCTTTTTTAATGTCACCCACCAAGCCATGCACCGCCAGGTTCATTTTTGCCAGGTTGATCGTCGTTGCATTTTTCTCCAGACCGTAAAAGCTCAATTTATCATTTGGATTTTCATGTAGATTCTCCACAAAACGGGCGCTCTGGACAAACATCCCGCCGCTGCCGCAGGCCGGATCCAATACGGTGCCTTTTTTGGGTTCAAGTCCATTGGCGATAAGTGAGACTAACGAAATAGGCGTAAAAAACTCGCCGCCGTCATGGGCTTTTTGGTCGGCAAACTGGGTGAGAAAATATTCATAAATACGGCCAAATACATCACCGCTAACTTTTTTGAGTTCTTCAGGATTAAGTGCTCGTAGAAGGTCTCCCAAAATTCCATTTGAAAGCTCGCGATATTCTTTTTTGGGCAGGGCACCGCGCAGGGTTTCATAATCTACCTCAATTGACTCCATCGCATCAATAACTGCCTTGGCGCGGTCATCGCTGTCTTTAAGAGCCACCAGATAATCAAATTGAGCATTGGGTTGTAGGAAAATAGCGGATTTTTTACTGAAATCCTTTTTGGTAAGCTCCGGAGTTTTGCCCCCGCGTGTCGGCAGGCTGGCAATGATTTCATCTTTTACCGCCAAATACCGGCTATAGGCATGGCGTAAAAATACCAGACCCATCACCGGCATAAAGTATTCATTGCTGGCATAATTTGAATTTGCCCGAAGCGTATCCGCCGCGCTCCAGAGTCTTTTTTCGATTGCTTCAATGTTTTCTAATTGTGTCATAGTTTTTGTTTACCCCATTAGATGTTTACTCTCTAACGGGGTTTACTTAAAAAGTAATCCTTTCTCCTTAAAACTGATATAACCATCATCGGTGATAATGATATGGTCAAGCACTTCGATATCGAGAATGGTACCCGATTGGATCAATTTTTCAGTTAGCCTGATATCCTCAACAGACACTTCCGTGTTTTTTGACGGATGATTGTGTGCCAAGATGATGGAAGAAGTAAAGTGGCGTATAGCCGGTTCAAAAACCTCGCGCGGATGCACCAACGTTTCCGTCAGTGTGCCAATTGAAATAGTTTCTTTGTGAATGAGCTGCTTGCGGGCGTTGAGATATAGCACCATAAAATATTCTTTTTGCTTACCTCGCAAATCAGCAAGCTGGGCAACGGTGTCTCTTACGGAATCAAGGAGGGGAAGAGAATCATTAAATGAACCAACCGCGCGACTGCCAAGCTCCAAAGCCGCCTTGATAGTAATGGCTTTGGTGTCTCCCAATCCCTTAATTTTAGTAAGCCCATCTTTTGTGACAGCTAAAAGTTTGGATAGAGGATATTTTTTAAAGGTTTCCCTGGCAATATCCAAAGCACTCTTACCAGCCCGACCAGTACGGATAAGGATGGCCAAAAGCTCGGCATCGCTCAGGTTCTCCGCTCCCTTTTCAGACAGTTTTTCTCTTGGTCTCTTATGTTTTGGTAAATCTTTAATTTTTGGCATATTCTCCCTCAATTAAAATAGTAATTTTCATTTTGCAATGTCATGCTTAACAATGAATTCCTATTTATGCTTAAAGTATTAAGTATTTTCTCATTAACTGCTTTTTTAGTTAAAATTAGATATTTCCTATAATTATATCACAGTGTTGTGGCTACTGTATGGCAAAAATTATGAAAATAATTTGAAAAAAATTGAATTTAAATGTCCTGCTTAGAGTAAAATGGCTACATTTATTTTTCCTGTTTCCCCCAGATCGTTTGACACTATCTCACATTTGGTTCTAAAAAGACAGGCAATCTCCCCGTGCACTTCCTCCCTGTATTCGGTCAAGGCATAATAATTCGCCTGGCCTTTGGCAATTACCAGGTCGGCAGTCCGAAGTTCCCGTTTTAGTTGGTCAGACATTTCATTAAGAGAAATACCCAGTGTATCGGGTCCGGCTAAAATAATTTTTGAAGCAGCCTCTTGGAGACCTACCGTTTCTCCGTCTTCTATGGTGGCATCACTGGTTATAGGCCCTCCCCTTAAAGCAGAAGTTACTGAAGCTCCATATCTTCTGAGTTCATGAATTAGCAGCTTATCAAAAGCAATTTCACCCACGTTATCATGTATATAAAGTATTTGGGATGAACTTTTAGCAATTTGGAAAATTTCAGCCCTCTGGTCTATTCTTAAACCCTCCGAAACACAACCCCGAAGCTCCTCTATTATTTCAGCCATTTGAAATCCATAACCGCTTCCTACTGTCCGAAAATCAAGATGGTTGCTGGCAATAGCCCAATTAACCAAAAATGAAAACCTTTCCGATTCCTCCAGCCCCTCTGCTTCCAAAGCAATCTTTTCTGCCATCTCTATTCCCAGCTGGTTACACTTATCCCTTCTTTCCTTAAAAGGAATTTCGATTCCCGATATCCTCTTTAAAATTCTATGGACTTCAGTGATGAAGTAAGAAGGAATTTTTTCTGTGGAGAACTCTCGAGCTAAAAATTGAAAAGATTCCTTTAAGATCTCCTTTTTAATTTTTTCCTCTAAAGGGATTAACTGTAAAGCACCGCATAAATCATCTATTATACAGCTGGCACAGTTCAGTTGTGTGCGCATTTAGCAATTGCTCCTTACTCTTTTTATTTAGTTGTCTGCATGGCAATTCCTTGAACAAAGCTTTTCCGTAAAACCAGAAGGACTACAAGCGGAGGCAGCATAGCAATCACTGTAGCAGCCATAATAACATTCCACTCGGGAGCTATCTGCTCGCTGGCCAAGAGCATTTTAATACCGATTTGTATAACCCGCATTTCACCGGTAGTGGTGACAATTAAGGGCCATAAATACTGGCTCCACATAAAGATAAACTCTATAACAAATAGAGCTGCAATATTGGTCTTGGAAATAGGAACCAGAATTTGCAGAAAATAACGCATAGGGCTTGCCCCATCAACCCGGGCTGCATCCGGGAGGTCTGCAGGTACAGTCATATAGAACTGCCGAAAAAGAAGTAGCCCTGTTGTGCTGGCAAAAAATGGTACCATAAGAGCATAATAAGAATTTATCCAGTTGAAAGTTGCCATTAACTGATAAGTTGGAATAATTCGGACGGGGAGAGGAAGCATTTGGGTGATCATACATAGAGAGAATAGCAGGCCCTGACCGCGAAATTTAAAGTGGGTATAGGCAAAAGCAGCCAGCAATGCCAGAATAGTTTTCACTATTGCTACCACTGTTGAAATCAAGGTACTATTAAAAAAGAGCCGCCCTATATTAATTCGCTCCCAGGCTTCTTTAAGATTGTTCGTAAATTGGTCTCCAGGTATAAGTTTTGGTGGATACTGGTAGGACTCCTGTAAACTTAAAGTACTGGTAATCATAGC
>Ga0307422_1001806_pt1 | contig 10994 bp, 8 predicted proteins | sample SalMarWE160290MG_FD_202153 | JGI IMG/M metagenome (GOLD analysis project Ga0307422, IMG submission 202153) | Salt marsh sediment microbial communities from the Plum Island Ecosystem LTER, Massachusetts, United States - WE1602-90 | ecosystem: Environmental > Aquatic > Marine > Intertidal zone >...
CGCGATACGGGTTATGTTACTGAAATCATTACACAAAAAAGCATTGAATGGATAAAAAGCATTAAAGATTCCAACCAACCCTTCATGCTTATGATGCACCACAAAGCACCTCACCGAAACTGGAAACCGGGACCCCACGAATTGGGTATGTACACAGACGTTGAATTTCCTGAACCCATTACCCTTTTCGATGATTATAGTGGGCGTGGTACTGCTGAACATGAACAGGATATGACTATTGAAAATGCCATAAGACTGGAAGAAGATTTAAAAATGTGGGATGATTCTTCGAAATCAATATCACTTGAACGATTGACACAGGCTCAATTAAGAGTATGGGACTCTGTTTATAACCCGATTTTAGCAGGATTTAACAAAGCAAACCTGGGTGGGAATAGCCTGATTAGTTGGAAATTTCAGCGTTACATGCAGGACTATCTGGCTTGTATAGCTGCTATAGACAAAAGTGTAGGGGAATTGCTCGATTACCTGAAAGAAAGTGGTTTGGATAAAAACACAGTAATTATTTATACCTCCGATCAGGGCTTTTATCTTGGTGAGCACGGTTGGTTCGATAAGCGATTTATGTTCGAAGAATCTTATCGTATGCCCCTCTTAATCTCCTGGCCTAGAATTATACGACCTCATACCATAAACTCGGATATGGTTTCGAATCTCGACTTCGCAGAAACCTTTCTTGAAATGGCAGGTTTTGAAATTCCTTCCGATATGCAGGGAGTAAGTATGCTTCCCATTTTACAGGGAAAAACTCCCCGAGACTGGCGTAAGACCCATTATTACCACTATTACGAATACCCGGGCTGGCACAGTGTAAAGAGACACTATGGCATAAGTACTCATCGCTATAAACTTATCCATTACTACTTTGATATTGATGAATGGGAGCTCTTCGACCTGGAAGCCGATCCGTATGAAATGAAAAATGTGTATGACAATCCTGAATATGCAACTGTTCAAAATGAATTGCACAGTCAATTGAAGGTCCTTATGGTGAAATATGAGGACAGTGATTCACTGGCCATATCCTTCTTGCTAAAAAAATAATTAGTAAGCTAATTAATAATTGTGACAGTCAAAAATAGATATTCCAGTACTTTTTCCCCTTCCTTCCGACCGACTCCGTTCAGCTTAATAATTAAGCCTGCGGGCCCGGTATGTAACCTGAATTGTGCTTACTGTTATTATCTGGAGAAAGAAAACCTATATGCCGGACCCTGTAATTTGAAAATGAGTGATGAAATTCTGGAGGAGTTTATCAGTCAATACATACAATCGCAGCCTACGCCGGTTGTGACTTTTGTATGGCAGGGAGGGGAACCAGCTCTGATGGGTATTGATTTTTATAAAAAAGCTGTTGAATTGCAGAAAAAATATACTTCCGGCAAAAAGGTAGAAAATTCATTTCAAACCAATGGTACCCTTATCAATGATGAGTGGTGCCGGTTCTTCAGAGAGAATAACTTTCTTGTTGGCATTTCTATTGATGGTCCGGAAGAATTGCATGACAACTACCGAAGAACAAAAGCGGATAAACCATCCTTCCAAAAGACAATAAAAGCCATTGAACTATTGGTAAAGCATGAGGTCGATTTTAATACCCTAACAGTAGTTAATAATTTCAATGCTGATTATCCCCTGAAGATCTACCGGTATTTAAAATCTATTGGCAGTAACTATATGCAGTTTCTACCTGTGGTGGAAAGATTCTCAGAAAAAGAACAGCTAAACGGATTAAAACTTGTACCAAATAATTACACAGAAAATACACAAGTTGCCCCCTGGTCAGTCGATCCGTTACAATTTGGCAGGTTCATGACATCGATCTTCGACGAGTGGGTAAAAAAAGATGTTGGCAATTATTTTGTACAGCTTTTTGATACTACTCTAGCCAACTGGGTAGGAGAACCTCCCGGAGTATGCATGTATGCACAGGGCTGCGGTCATAGCGGTGTTATCGAATACAATGGCGATATATATTCATGCGATCACTTCGTTTTTCCGGATTTTTTTCTTGGAAACATACAGAAGAGCGATCTCTTAGAACTCATGAATAGTACAAAGCAACAGCTTTTCGGACAAAATAAATATTCTCAGTTGCCAAAAATGTGCCTTGAATGTAACCATTTGACCAAATGTTATGGAGAGTGCCCCAAGAAAAGATTTCTGTATACTCCCGATGGAGAATATGGTCTGAATTATTTATGCGAAGGCTATAAACACTTTTTCTCGCACGTTGCTCCCTCTATGGATTTTATGGCAAACGAATTACGAAACCAACGTTCGCCAATGAATGTAATGGATCAATTTTAAAAAGTATCATAGTATAATTAGTAATCTCTATCCTGATTGATTAAGCAGTTAATAAAATTTAGGTTTAGCATAGTGGTATGAAATTCTATTGACGATATCCAGTGATATAAGCTTTTAATAATCTCATTTTTTAACTGTATTATAGATATATGGCTCAACTGACCTCATTCATATAATAAAAGAGGAAGGATTAAATTCTATGCGTTGTTTTATGAGTCTAAATTATTTCCATATCGAGAGTGGAGATTTATTAGAAAATGCTTAACTTGATCTATTCAGCATTTTTTATATGGAGATCGACTCCAAACTAAATGTTATGTATTTTATCAATCGCAACGTGATATTTCTCATTACCAAATATCATTATCTTACTCCGATAAAGAAGTTATTATCACATTCCTCCCTGATAAGAATTGCCTGCTGCTATATATTCTCCCTGAGTTTACTAACCGGTTTATTTGCTCAAAATTCAAGCCTGTGCTTTAAAAATCTGTCAGTAACCGATGGCCTTTCACAAAGCTGGATAAGATATATTTATCAGGATAGCTATGGGTTTATGTGGTTTGGTACCGGGGGTAATGGACTAAACAAATATGACGGATACAAATTTACCGTTTATAAAAATAATGCGAGAATTAAAAATAGCCTATCTAACAATTCGATTACTACAATTTTTGAAGATCAGAATAGAAATTTATGGATTGGTACTCAGATTGGGCTCAATTTATATAATAGAGAAAATGATTGTTTTATTGTTTATCCCGGTATTGAATCTCAGTTTATTACTGGCCTTTTCGAGACTAACAATGGAAAGCTATTTGTAGTTTCAGTAAATAATATTTATGAGATAAACACTTCTAATTACTCTGCAATACCTTTCTGTAAAGAAGCAGAAGGGTGCCTTCAGTACATATTTGTCGACGCAATTGTGGAAGATCTGTATGGCAACTTATGGCTCGGAAGTACAAATGGCCTTTATTTACTGGATACCCTGAATAAAACCTTTACCATTTTCAAACATGATGATGATGATCCCACAAGTATTAGTGATGATCAACTGGAAAGTATCACCAAAGACAGTAAGGGACGACTATGGATAGGAACTGTAAACAAAGGATTATGTTTAATGAAATTCAGAAATGATCAATCCTCTGATCCTTATTTCATTAACTTCACTCACGACCATTTAAATGAGAGAAGTATTAATAACGGAAGAATACGCGATGTGCTTGATGATGGTGAGGGAAATTTATGGATTGGTACTGAAAATGGCGGATTAGATATTCTGGATTTAAAAAGTTTTGAAGAAGGCAAACCTGTCTTTATTCATCATCTAAACGATGAGGAAGATGAAACAAGTCTTGCAAACAACTCCATATACTCACTATTAAAAGATAACCAGGGTACAATTTGGATTGGAACTTACGGGGGAGGACTCAATTACTATAATGAGTTGTTAAATAAGTTTCACCATTTTAAAATTCCTGCAGGGAATAATATAATTAACGTCATTTATAAAGAAGATAATAATCTTTGGATCTGTACGGAAGGCGGACTTTATTTTTATAATAATACATCAGACAAACTTGAATATTATCAACATTATCCTAATAATAGAAACAGTATCGGTGCAGGCGCTATCTATTCAATTTTTGAAGACAGTCGCAAGAATATTTGGGTTGGTACATGGGCAGGGGGGCTGAATCTGTTTAACAGGGAAAAGAAAAATTTTACTCGCTTTCTTAATGATGCTGATAACCCGAACAGCATTGGAGGTAATAATATATTTGGCTTAACTGAAGATGGTGAAGGTTACTTATGGATTGCCTGCATGAACGGTGGTTTGAATCGATACGATTACAAAACCAATACTTTTAAGGCATATCGTGCCAATTTTCAAGCTGAAAACAGTATTTCGGGCGACTGGGTCAGAACCCTGTTTATAAATAGTTATGGTGAATTTTGGATTTCTACTTCGGTAGGCGTTGATTTATTTGACAGAAAAACAGAAAGGTTTACACACTTTACACACAATCCTGATGATTCAACGAGTATTAGTTATAATGGTGCCATTATATTTTTTGAAGACAGTAAACAAAATTTCTGGTTGGGTACCGAGGGTGGATTGAATTCCTATATAAGAGAAGATTCATCATTTATCTGTTACCAGGAAGAAGATGGATTGCCCGATAATACAATTAAAGGTATATGCGAAGATGAACATGGCAATCTCTGGTTAAGCACGAATAAGGGTATTTCAAAATTCGTAAATGGAATTATACGATCCGATAAACCAATATTTGAAAATTTCAGTGTAAGTGACGGATTACAGGGTGATGAGTTTAATCGCCGATCATATTTTAAGGATTCTGATGGATACATGTATTTTGGAGGTACTAATGGTTATAACGTATTTCATCCCGATAGTATTAAAAAGAATTCCTATGTCCCTCCTGTTCTTATTACTGATTTTCTCGTATTCAATAAACCTGTTGAAATTAGTGAGAAGGACTCGCCTCTAAAAAAACATATAAGTGTTGCTGAACAAATTACACTATCCTACAAGCAGTCTATGATCACTTTCGAATTTGCTGCACTTAATTATCTGGCACCTGAAAAAAATCAGTATAAATATTTAATGGAAGGATTTGACGAAGACTGGCATTACGTTGGTAATAAAAGAGAAGCAACCTATACAAATCTTGATCCGGGAAAATATATCTTCCGTGTTAAAGGTTCAAATAATGATGGCATCTGGAACGAAGAAGGGGCTTCTATTAAAATTACTATTTTACCCCCCTGGTGGCAAACTATTTTATTCAGAATATTAATTATACTACTTGCTATTAGCCTGATCATTGGCTTTTACTATTACCGATTGAACCAACTTAATAAACAAAAACACCTTCTTCAGGAAAAGGTGAAGCAGAGGACACATGAGATTGAAGAAAAAAATGCTATTCTAATCAACCAAACCAATGAACTTAATGAGATCAATTCCATACTGGAAGAAAGGCAACAGCGTATCGAAGAACAAGCTGAAGAATTAAAAACCCAGGCTGAAGAATTGAGTAATACAAACCAAAGACTGGTTAAGCTAAATGCTACAAAGGACAAATTCTTCTCCATTATTGCACATGATCTGAAAAATCCATTTTCCTCAATTTTAGGATTTTGCGAAGTTCTTACCATTCGCTATGATAACTATGATGATACAAAACGTAAACATCTGATTGGAGTAATAGATCGCTCAGCCCAAAATGTATTTAAACTACTTGAAAACTTGTTACAATGGTCGCGTACACAAACTGGAAATATTAAGTATACACCGGAAAAATTCAGCTTATATGATGTTGTTCAAAGTATTTATACTCTACTCGAGAATTCATTAATCGAAAAAGGAATTAAATTCACTCATAATATTCCGGGAGATCTGACAATCCATGCCGATAAGAATATGATTTACACAGTTATCAGAAACCTGGTAACAAATGCAATAAAATTTACTGAATTGGGTGAAATTACTATCAAAGCTGAGCAAGACAATACCCATACTAAAATAAGTGTAATAGATACAGGAATAGGAATACGCAAAGAAGTAATCGATAAAATTTTCGAAATTGATAAATCCAAATCCACAGATGGCACCCGGGGAGAATCCGGAACAGGTCTTGGTCTGATTATCTGTAAGGAATTTGTAGAACAAAACGGAGGAACAATAGGCGTTGAAAGTGAATTTGGGAAAGGTTCCACTTTTTATTTCACCGTACTAAAATCATCCACAGTGAAACACTCCTAAATAATACCAGAATTAATGACAGTATTAAACTACCTATCTATAAATGTTTAATCCTATCTGTTATTTTATAGTAATAATCAATGATTCCAGGTCTCTTTCACTTATATCAATGAAATAAAAAAACCATTCTATTCTCGAATGGTTTCTGTTTTGTGACTCCGGAGGGGCTCGAACCCTCGACCCGCAGATTAAGAGTCTGCTGCTCTACCAACTGAGCTACGAAGCCAATTAGTGCAAAAATAGAAAAAAGTTCTAATTTAGAAAGTACTCTCTTTGCAGCAAAAGAGGCTGTCTCAAAAGCCTCTGTGTCACTCTGAGTCTGCTCTGTATTTCTCAGTGGTAAAATTCTTAAATAATTAAAACACAGAGGTCCACAGAGAATTTTAAAAGGGTTACACAGAGAAACCAGATTAAGTTATTACATAATTTTGCTTTTGAGACAGCCTCCTCTCCTTAATTATCTGTCCGTTATTTTGATGTATTTTTCATAACCGAAGTTGCAGAAGCAATTATTCCGGCAATATCCGAAAGATCGGAAGGAATAATCATGGTATTATTTGTTAATGCAAGTTTTTCAAATTCTGTAAGGTATTGTTCGGCAATTCTCAGGTTGACAGCATCCGATCCGTTTTTGTCTCCGATTGCAAGAGCTATCTGTCTGATTCCACTTGCTGTTGCCGATGCCACGCGTTCAATTTCGGATCCTTTTCCTTCAGCTTCATTAATACGGCGTTGCATTTCTCCTTCGGAACGTTTTATAAGTTCCTGCTTCTCTCCTTCAGCAACATTTATTTTTGCCTGTTTCTGCCCCTCCGATTCTGCTATCATAGCACGTTTTTCCCTTTCGGCACGCATTTGTTTCTCCATAGCATCTTTAATGCTTTGTGGTGGTGTAATATTCTTTACTTCATAGCGGCTGACCTTAACTCCCTACGGATCGCTTGCTTTGTCTACTGCATCGACAATAGAAGTATTAATAGTTTCGCGCTCTTCAAAAGTTCTGTCCAGTTCAAGCTTTCCAATAACACTATGCATGGTAGTTTGAGCAATCTGAATGGAAGCAAAGCGGTAATCATCGATACCGTAAGAAGTTTTCTGAGGGTCGATAACCTGTAAATACAAAATTCCGTCAACCTCAACAGCTATATTATCTTTAGTAATACATGTCTACGAAGCTACATCGATGGCTTGTTCTTTCAAGATATGTTTATAACGAACTTTATCGAAAAAAGGAATTAAAATATTTAATCCTGCCAAAAGAGTTGAATTGTATTTCCCTAATCTTTCTACAATAAAGACTGAGCGTTGCGAAATAATTTTAATGGTTGAGAGAAAAAGAATAATTACCAGGATTGAAAGTCCAATTACTAAAACAGTGGAGGAATTCATAGTTCTATGATTTTAAGTCAGTATTGTATTTTAGATTTTTTTTACTACCAGAGTAATACTTTCCCTTTCGATTATTTTTACCCGTTCGCCTTTTGCTATTGTTTCATCCGACATAGCAGACCATTGAGTTCCCTTGAAGTTCACTTTTCCTGAAACACCAGGTTTAAGTTCAGTTTCTGTAATGGCGGTTTTACCAATAAACTCTTCTTCAAGACTTGCCTTATTGGAATCATCCTGCCTGAAAAATTTATCTTTTAAAAATTTCCTGAGCAACAGCAGAGTAGCAACGGAAGTTATTATAAATATGAGTAGTTGAAGTGTCAGACTCATATCGAACAGCACCAGACAAAGTGCAACAATCCAGGCTCCTAATCCAAAGAAAAATATTATCAACCCGGGTACGGCAAGTTCAAGCAGAAGTAATACTACCCCAACAAGAAACCAAATTACAGGAGGAGTGAGTAAGTCTTTCATAAAATTTCAGAATTATGGTTTTTTTTCATCTGATTAAATGTACTATTTTTTTTAATGTCCCTATTTATCCAATAAATATAGGAAATTCTTATAAGCTGAAAATTCAATCAAAGGACTTAATAGTGGGAATATATTAGTGATAACCTTAATTAATAAACTTTAATATCTTGCTTTTTTTTACTATATTCAATCCAAATTTTGAAGATACCCTGAAATATGAAACGAATTTTCTGCACCCTTCTTCTGCCAGCTTTGATTGTAATCCCTAATTATGCTCAAATACCTGACAGTCCCGTTAAGAAAGTTTATCGCTCCGAAGAAAACAAATTATACATCAATAAAGATCTGGGAGTATATATTTGGCTTTCTACTTCACCCAACGCTGATTCTGAAAAGCACAGGCTTATCAGTGATACCTCAAAGAAGTATTCTAATCCTATGTACTTCGATACGGAAGGTTATAACACCATTCGTTCTCCGTCGGAGGTAGATACTTCTACAAGAAAAAGAGTTTACCCATTGCACGACATTATTTTCGAAGTTTATTCTGACGGGCGTCCGTCTGTGAGTAAGGCAGTTTATCATTATTCGACTACAAAATATCTCGCTGGTAAAAAATATTACGATAGTAACCTGAAAATAGACCTTCAGAGTTATGATGCTGTTTCAGGAGTCGAGACTATATGGTACAATCTCAATAGTGATAAATTCATTACCTACACAGGGACATTAACTTCATTCAGGGAAGGTGAAAATGTACTTAAATTTTATGCCGTCGATAAAGTTGGGAACGTTGAAGAAATTCATGAAGAGTTTTTTTTTATCGATAAAGTACCTCCAAAAACCTATTACGAGATCGAAGGGAATACAAATGAAAAGTACGTTTCAGCCAATGCAGTCATTAAACTGAAAAGCGACGATAACCTTTCGGGAGTAAAATTTATTTATTATAAGATCAATGATGGCAGCTTCATAAATTACAAAGTTCCTATCCCGGTTAAATTGCTGTCAAACGATCAGGCTACCATCAGCTTTTATTCGGAAGATAATTTGGATAACAAAGAGGCAGTCCAAACTATCGGAGGAAGAGATAGTAGTCTCAAGGTAGAAGGAGATCCATCGGGACAAAATGTTGTATTTGAATTTTATGTAGACAAGGACCCGCCTGATGTCTCCCTTGAAGTTAATTCAGATATATATAAGGGTAACTATTCTTATATTTCGCCAAGATCAAGTTTTTCTATTATTGCCGAAGATGCAAAATCGGGAGTTGATAAAATTCAGTATAGCATTAATACTAGTCGTATCGAAACCGAATACAAAACTCCTTTCACTATTGAAAATAAAGGTTTGCAGTATATACGTATTGAGGCTGTCGATTATGTAGGAAACAGTTCGGCCCCGGTTTTAAAAACCTTCTATTGTGATCCTGATCCTCCAAAATCAATCCTGACCATTGGCAGCCCTAAATTTCTTTCACGCGATACCCTCTTCGTCTCGACAAAAACCCCGTTTTCCATAACCAGCAAAGATGAAGGAGCGGGTGTTGCATCCATCAAATATTCAATTAATAATTCAATTGAGATCGAATATAATAATAGCTTTAACCTCGAAAAAAAAGGTGTTTCCGTTTTAAAATACCAGGCAACTGACAGAGTCAATAATCCTGAAGAACAAAATGTAACTGAAGTATTTGTTGATATTGAATCGCCTGTAGTACATTATCATTATAGTGTTGAATCGATTGGTAATAAAATTGTTCGTGACGAAAATTATACAATTTATCCAATTAATGTTATGTTATACATAGCAGCCACAGATAAATATTCAGGTGGAGAAAAGATAGAATATTCTATAAACGGAGGTAGTCCCCAAACAATAAATCCTGTAAAATCTTTACAACCTGGTAATTATCTAATTGAAGTCAGTGCATATGATGTTTTAGGAAATAAGAGTATAAAGGAAATTAAATTTTCTGTTGAAGAATGAGCATACGACCAGTACAGATTTTTCTATTCTTTTTATTTATAACCGGGATTTTTAAAGCACAGGCCCAGGAAGAAAAATATATTGGTTTATTTGTTTATAATTTCACGAAATATTTCGACTGGCCGGAGGGTGCAAAGACTGGTGATTTTAAAATACAAGTGCTGGGCCATCAGTCGGTTGCTGATGAACTGGCAAGGATTACCAGCGGTAAAAAAATCGGCACTCAAAATATCCTTGTCGAGAATATCAAAACTGTTGCTGAAATTAATAAATGTCAGATGGTTTTTATAGGACACTGGCATAGTAAGTATCTTCCCGAAATATTATCAACTCTGGATAATTATCCAACTCTGATTATAACTGAAATGGAAGGCATGCTCGATAAAGGTTCAGCCATTAATTTTATTATTCGCGATGGTACCATAAAATTTGAACTGAAAACCTCGAACGTTACTTCACATCAACTCAAGTCTGATCAACGTATTCGCGAACTTGCCTATAGGGTTGTTGAATGATTCGGAAACAAAACAATTAATCAATCCTGTCAAAACCAGTATAACTCCTTAAAACCTTAGGAATAATAATTCCATCCGTAGTTTGATTGTTTTCGAGAAGGGCTGCAACAATGCGTGGCAGTGCAAGGGCACTCCCGTTGAGCGTGTGTGCCAGCATAGTTTTCTTTGTCACCGGATCACGAAAACGCAGTTTCAACCGATTGGCCTGAAACGATTCAAAGTTGGATACTGAGCTAACCTCAAGCCATCGTTTCTGAGCTGCTGAAAAGACTTCGAAATCATAGGTAAGGGCTGAGGTAAATCCCATGTCACCTCCGCACAATTGCATAATACGGTATGGCAATTCAAGTTTAATTAATAATCCTTCCACATGAGTTACCATTTCATCCAATGCAGCATAAGAGTTATCGGGATGTTGAATTTGCACTATCTCTACCTTATCAAACTGATGTAGACGGTTTAACCCACGAACATCCTTTCCGTATGAACCCGCTTCC